>FSSH01000542.1_pt1 | contig 33714 bp, 33 predicted proteins | sample 1166101 | NCBI WGS metagenome assembly FSSH01 (sample SAMEA32972668, study PRJEB13176) | freshwater metagenome | biome: Drinking water system; feature: Biomass in drinking water that filtered by 0.45 um membrane; material: drinking water | place: USA | collected 2012-12-20 | depth 0 m
CGGTGCCGGCTTCGGCAATCAGGTTTTGCTGCGACTCGATGGCATAGGCAATCTGCTCTGCCATCTCGATCTGCGCGGCGCGCGGCGAGTAACCATTGATAATCTCGGCTAAGGCGCCGCCTTCGCCGAAAATATCCGCCAATTTTGCGGCAGCGCTGGACTGCGCCGGATTGGAACTATCAGCCACTAGCGACCGAAAAAGCTGTCCGCTTTGGCTTTAGCTTCTCTGGCCCCTTGGGAATTTTGCTGCATTTGCCGGGCTTCGGCGATCAGCAACCAGCTTTTGCGTTTCAGATCGAGGTCACCTCCAGCCAGCAGGGCCGCCTTGCCGGCCAACTCTTCCGCGAGTTGCGGTTTATTTTGTTTGATTCTGAGCTGCGCCAATTTATAAGTCAGCGTGGGGTTGCGCGAATCAATGCGTAGCGCGCGCTCCATCACCACCACCGCCGCATCTAGGTCGCCACTATTACGACTGCGGTCGGACTCGCTAATTAAAGCTACCACGGCCGGCGGCGTGCCGCTGGGGATACGTGCGTCTTCTATGACAAACCTCGGTGCCGGCGCAGTTGTTGTTGCCACGGCTGCAGGCGCAATCACAGCCGGACTGGCTGGCGCAGGCGGCGGAATATCGGCCGGCGGCATCAACGGCTCGGCGCGAAAGGTCGGCAGATTCGGTTCATCTTTAAAGTTATTGCTAACACTTTCGATGGGGTAGGTCGCGGTATCGGGAGTAGACACCGGTTTTTTAGCGGTGGCTGCAGGTGCTTTATTTGCCGCCGATTTTTTGGACGGGGCTTTTTTGGCAGGTACGCTGCCGGCGACCGGCGGTTCTGAGCCGGGATTACTACACGCCGTTAAAATCAATAGTAAAGGGCACAAAACTAACAGAGATTTTTTATTCATTTACGCTTCAAGTAACCAAGTAAAATTAAAATAGTTCGATTTCATCTTCGTCGCTGAGCTGATTTGCTTGCTGAAACATAGCCAACGCTTCGTCGACGCTCTTTCCCTGATGAATGGCATCAAACATAACCTTTTCAGATTCCATAGTGTACTGGCTACGAATACTTTCCTGAAACTTATGCCATTCGGCAGGATTATATAACCTGTGCGGCGTATCGATGATGATCGACAAGCCTTTAAGATTGTTAGACACATGCTGCAAGCACTGTTGCAAGCGATCATAAAATTGAAACGCGACTATCGCCGAATTAATCCGTTGCTGGGTTGCCTCGCAATGCTGCAACGCATTATCGCGACTTTCACTCTGCTGCAAACCGCTTAAAATTTCATGAATATTCTTCATGTCGTCAACCATATTAGTAAACGAGTCGGCTAGGGCTGACACCGATTCGTCGCCGGCTTTCATACTGCCTTCGACCTGAGCAACCGACACAGTCAACAACTTGATGGTTTCCCTAATTTGGCTCCAATCCAAGTCTGGCTGGCTTGATGGTGAAAATGTCATAAGTAGCTATCCTAAAAATACCGATACAAAATAAGTTGTCGCGACATATGCGCTCTATTGTAACCGACTATAGAAAACCAATGACGACGGCTTAAGTATAGAGAACCTGGAGAGTAGTCGATTATTGGGGCAAGTATTTTTAAAAAAACCGGAATTGACGAAGAGATCGCACTACTCTTTATGTCCATGGCACCGGCGCTTATCGGACACACGCCAAGCGATAGCTCGGTTGACGATAACTCCACAGATAGAGTAGAAATACATTCAGCGCAGCACCGGGTTTCTGTTGAAGCCGCCTTTCCACGCTTTTTATAAGGATAATATGAATATTCAATCCGCCGGCAAAAAATTGTTCGTGTTGGACACCAACGTACTGATGCACGACCCAACATCCATCTTTCGCTTTCAAGAACACAATGTTTTCATTCCGATGGTGGTGCTGGAAGAATTGGATCACGCCAAAAAAGGCTTATCCGATGTATCGCGCAACGTCCGCCAAGTTAGCCGGTTTTTGGACGAATTAATCCGCGATGCCGATCAACAAACTATCAACGCCGGCTTGCCGTTGTCGCGCATCGATTATTCTCTGAATGGCGAGCGAGAATTCGACGGCCGCCTGTATTTTCAAACCCGGCAATTGTCGCATCTACTCCCCGCCGACCTACCCGGGCAAATTGCCGATAATTCTATCCTGAGTATCGTATTGGCATTAGGTAAGGAATACCCGGATGTGAATGTCATCCTGGTCTCCAAAGACATCAATATGCGCATCAAAGCCGCGGCGCTGCAAATAAGTGCCGAGGATTACCATAACGATCAAACCATCGAAGACATAGACCTGCTCTACACGGGCACGATGGCGCTGGACAGCGATTTCTGGGAGGAACACGGCGGCAAGATGGAATCGTGGCAAGAAAACGACCATACATACTACCGGGTGAATGGTCCGCTGGTTGCCGAATGGTATCCCAATCAATATCTGTATATGGAAGGCGAAGATAATTTTGAAGCCATTGTGAAAAGCCGCGAAGGCGACACGGCGGTGTTGCAATTGGCCCGCGATTACCGCACGAAGCACAATAGCATTTGGGGCATTTCCGCCAAAAACCGCGAGCAAAACTTTGCTTTAAACGCCCTGCTGGATCCGAACGTGGATTTCGTGACGCTGATAGGCTCGGCCGGCACCGGTAAAACCTTGCTGGCACTGGCGGCCGGCCTGTCTTTGACGCTGGAAAGCAAACTCTATCTGGAAATCATCATGACGCGTGAGACCATGCCGGTTGGTGAAGACATTGGTTTTTTACCCGGCACGGAAGAAGAAAAAATGGCGCCGTGGATGGGGGCTTTGATGGACAACCTGGAATTGCTGGGCAGCCGTTCCGGCACGACCGAATGGGAACAAGGCGCATCGCAAAACGTGATGATGAATCGGGTAAAAATTCGTTCGCTGAATTTTATGCGTGGCCGGACTTTTCTGAACCGTTATTTAATTATCGACGAAGCGCAGAATCTGACACCTAAACAGATGAAGACTTTAATTACCCGAGCGGGGCCGGGTACAAAAATCATCTGCATCGGCAACCTGGCGCAGATCGATACGCCGTATCTAACCGCCACCAGCTCCGGTTTGACTTACGTGGTTGATCGCTTCAAGTCTTGGCCGAACAGCGCCCATATTACGCTGCGCCGCGGCGAGCGTTCGCGCCTGGCGGATTTTGCATCGGACAATTTGTAAAGCCATCACGCTAATGATCGACTGATTTCAGCCTTTGGCCACGCCATTAACACCGCTTTAACCAGGGTGGCCAAGGGTATCGCAAAAAACACCCCCCAAAATCCCCACAAGCCGCCGAAAAACAGGATGGCGACAATAATCGCGATAGGATGCAAATTCACTGCCTCGGAAAACAGCAGCGGCACCAATATCACCCCGTCCAATGCCTGAATCACCGAATAAGCGATAAACACGTACATAAAGTGATCGTTGCCACCCACACCCCACTGAACGTAGGCCACAGCCAACACCGGAAAAGTCACCAATGTCGCGCCGACATAAGGAATCATCACGGACAAGCCCATCAGTACCGCGAGCAACATCGCGTAATTCAAGCCCAACAACCAAAAGACTATGTAACTGATCGCCCACAGGATAAACACTTCGAGAAATTTGCCTCTAACGTAATTGGCTATTTGTCTATCGACCTCATGCCAGACTCGCAAGCTGAGACTGGTATCTTTCGGCAAAAATTGCACAAACCAGCCCAATAAAACCTGTTTATCCTTCAGAAAGAAAAACACCATCAACGGTACCAAAAACAGATAAATGATCACCGCCACCAATCCCACAAACGATTGGGCGGAGCCGGAGATCAAATCCTGACCATACTTGAGCAAGTCTTGCTGAATGGAAAACATGATTTCCCGAATTCGGACTTCCGAAATGAGTTCCGGATGGCGCTCGGGGAAACGCATGATTTCGGCTTGTGTGCTGGAGACAATCTCCGGTATGTGTTGCACCAGTTGCACGGTTTGCTCGGACACTATCGGCACTAGCACGAACAACACAAAACCCAGTACAGCCATAAACGCAAAAAACACGAGATGCACCGAAATCAAACGACCGAGTTGGCGTTGTTCGGCTTTAACCACCAGCCCTTCCAGTAGATATGCTAATACAATGGCCACAAAAACCGGCATCAGCAAATCCAACAAGCCGTATATCAATAAAAAGCCGCCCAGCAAGACTATGGCTAGGGAAACAACTTGGGAATTGGGTAGAAATCGCTGGAAAAAATTTCTAATGAAATCGGAACTGGAAAAGTCAGTCTGTTGGTTCATGGAATGTTGGCGGCTACGCAACCCGTTGCCGGTTTGATCGCGCCATTAGATTATATAAAAAAGCGGGATTGCTCAGGACAGTGTAAATAATTTATCAAAATTAGCGATTTCCAAAATTTTTTTCACTTCGGTACGCGAATTTTTAATCCGTATTGCCGACTTATCGCCAGCCATTTTATCTCGTAGCACCAATAGCATCCCCAGCGCGGAGCTATCTAAGTATTCAGTACCGTTCAAATCCACCTCTATCAGCTTTACGCCACTTTCAACAAGCTTGGTTGCTTCGCGAAATTCATTATGCACACCGAAATCGAACCGGCCGCTTATTTTAATCGACAGCACTCCCCCATCAACGCGTGCCTCAATACCCATACTCTTTAACCTCACGAATTATCATGTCATTCCCTACATTTGTACTAAAACAGATCCACATCGCCTTCCTCCATGGAAGATTGCGAAACAATATGCGATTTTCTGACTTGCCACTGCTGCTTCATAATTTTCAAGCGTTCAGAACCTTGCTGTAATTGATCGCGCCAATTTACATCGCTACCGGTTTTAAATACACCCAAACCTATACTTACCTCGTCGGATAGCGAACCAAAATGCTGTAGATTAAATTGTAGGTATTCGATCAATTGTCGGGCCATATCCTCAAATTGCAGCCCTCTGACGGCATTACCGACACTGAACTCAATTTTGTTGGTCAATTGGGAAATTTCGCCGACATTGTTGGAGATATTGGCATTAATGACGGCGATATCATCCATCATCTTGTCGATACTGGCCTTGGAACTAATCGCCACATTCATGTCCTTGGAGGCCATTATTTCTATCATGGTTTGCGCTTCGTGGATATTATCCTTGGAGGCCTTTACCACGCGCTTAATTTCTTCACTGAACTTATCCGAGTTTTTCGATAGATTCCGCACTTCTCCCGCAACCACCGCGAAACCTCGACCGGCTTCTCCTGCCCTAGCGGCTTCGATGGCAGCATTCAGCGCCAACAAATTGGTTTGATCGGCAATTTTTTGCACGTCGCCCAACAGTTTTTCAACATGAGCCATATGGCCGCCAACATCGTTGATGACCGCTACCATTTCCATACTCTGCTTACTGATTTGCAGAATATGGTCGATAAAAAACTGCAAGACATTATCGGTTTCCTGGGCAAAACTAGAGAAATTAAGCGTACTACGCCCCTTTTCGGTAGTTCCTTCCAAATCAGTTACCAACGAACATACTATCGACGACTGCCCGGATGTCAAACTAGCCAAACTATTGAAACTACTGGACATAGTGTTCACCGCATCGGCGAGCATGGATTTGAGCTGTTCCAATTCCGCGCGGAAATAGGATGCTTCTTGGTCAATACAATCTTTGAGGTGTACTAAATAGTCATCAATCGCGCGCACCAATTCGGCTTCGCTTAGCTCCTTGCTAGTTGTCGAGGCTGACAGCTGAGCACGTTGCGCACGAAATGTTTTAAGCATCCACAATATCGTTGCAATTGGGGCCGCTAGCCAATAGACCAAAGCATTGGCAGAAAACAACGGCAATAACAAAACCACCAGCGTCAATAAAACAAGGAGCACGTTGTCTTTAAGGAACTGCAACATAAATTCAATTCACCAGGGCCAGGATTTTTTCCGCTATTTTCTCCAAGGATAACACATGATGCGCGGCCCCCAGTTTATAGGCTTCGCCGGGCATGCCCCAGACTACACTGGATGCTTCATCCTGCACTATGTTGACGGCGCCGGCCTCGCGCATCTCCAGCATGGCTCTGGCACCATCCGCCCCCATACCCGTCAACATAACGCCAACCGCATTGCTGCCAACATTTTCGGCAACTGATCTGAACAGGACATCCACGGAAGGTTTATGCCTATTGACTGGAGGACCGTCATCAAGGCGACACGCGTAACGCGCGCCATCTCTCACAACCATTAGGTGTTGATCGCCTGGCGCGATATAGATATGCCCGGGCAATATCAGCTGCCCATCGCTCGCCACACAAGCAGTCATTTCGGACGCTTCGTCCACATGTTTGGCAAACGAAGCACTGAAGGCGAGCGGCAAATGTTGTGTAATAACAATCGCCGGTGCCGATCTGGGCAGGTTTTTTACAAATTGCTTGACGGCTTCCGTGCCTCCCGTTGAAGAACCCAACGCTACTATTTTATGAGTCGTTTTGAAATGCTTTTTCATCGCAGCAGCTGCATTCTCATTCACTGAACTAATGGGGGGGACATTAGCCCGATTGGTTTCCAAAGCTTTGACTTTTGCCTGAGCAGCCATCCTGATCTTACCGATAATCTCATCGGCATAGGCTCGCAAGCCATGAGAGACATCGACTTTTGGTTTCGCCACAAAATCAACCGCACCCAGCGCCAGCGCGTCAAGGGTCACCTCGGCGCCTTTTTCGGTCAACGTTGAAATCATGACCACCGGCATCGGCCGTAAGCGCATCAAATTACGTAAGAATGTGAGCCCATCCATTCGCGGCATTTCTACGTCCAATGTCAACACATCAGGATTCAAGGCTTTAATTTTTTCCCTAGCGATAATCGGATCACTTGCCGTGCCGACTACTTCGATATCGCCTGCCTCATTAAAAATTTGCGTCAGCATTTGGCGAATCAGCGCCGAGTCGTCAACAATCAATAGCTTAATTTTTGTCATCCTGGTTTCCTAAAATAGCTCTACGCTACCTTCAACCGGTGCGTCCTTGATACTCGAACTATATTGCTTCTCGCGCAGGAAGATAGTTTGATTGTGTAGATCTTTAATTTTTTTCATTCTCACTCGTCCGGTATGCGGAAAGAAATTCACCTTACGCGGATAAATATCGCCCAAATCCTGTGAAACCAGATTCAACGCTTCGGTATCCACATAATCCAAAACGAACTGAATGTTTCTGGCCCCGACATCACCCAGGGTAGCGATGATTTTGCCGCCGCCGAACAACTTAACTTCCAAGTTTTTACGCTTCCCGCCATTTTGCAAAATAGAGTTGATCAAATGTTCCATCGCGTAATTGCCATAGCGTGAGGCATTACCAACCACGGCTTCGTCTCTGTCGTTCAAACGGCTTTTACTCGTCTCCGGCAACATGAAATGATTCATCCCCCCCACGCCGGTGACCACGTCACGTATGCAGGCTGCCACGCAAGAACCCAGCACGGTGGTAATCATTTCATCCTGTTTGGTGACGTAGTAGTCACCGGGCATCAATTTTGCCGCCACTATTTGATTTTCTTGATCCCAATAACGGTTGACGTTTTCAAAGCCAGCAATTAGCGGTCTTTCCACATGCGGCGTATGACTCACTTACTCGACTTCCTATAGATGGTGTTACCTATCAAACTGAATCCGGTATCGAGCTGATGCAAGGATTCTGAATGTCCAATGAATAAATGTGACCCTTCTTCCAATAAACCGCAGTAACGATTCGCTAACATCGCCTTGGTTTCCCGATCAAAATAGATCAAAACGTTTCGGCAGAAAATAAAATCAAAATACCCCTTAAAAGGCCATTCCTGCATCAAATTCAATTGTTTAAACTCTATCAATTCTTTCAATTCCGGTTTAACTCGCACTTTGTTCGCTTGTCCACCCACTCCTTTTTGAAACCAGCGTTTGAGGCGTTGCTCGGCTATTCCTGTCACGCGATCAGCCATGTAAATGCCGGCTGCGGCGGTGGCCAAAACATTCGTATCAAGATCGGTAGCCAAAATATTTATGGTCCAATCAGCCGGGACACTTTCCTTCAAGGTCATCGCCAAAGAATAAGGCTCCTCACCCGTTGAGCAACCTGCGGACCAAACTTTAATCTGTTTAGTCGCGGCATGTTTTTTAAGCAAACCCGGCACAACCGTCTTGCTTAAATATTCAAAATGGTGATTTTCGCGAAAAAAGGAAGTGAGGTTAGTGGTGACAGCATTAATAAATTCGGTAAACTCAGTATCCGGGTTGTGTTTCAAATAGTGACAATACTGTTTGAAGCTGATGAAGCCCAACATGCGGACCCGTTTCGACAACCTCGAATAAAACATATCGAATTTATCGTCCGGCACCAAGATTCCGGAATATTGGTTGGATATTTTCCTTAGAACGTCAAAATCTGCTTGGGTATATTCAAACTCGCGCGCTTTTTCTTTCATTTTGTATATTCGGGTAGTACCCCATCAAAAGAAGCCGGATGCAGCCTGATCAACTTCCAACATTTCGGCAATCCCCAACAACTCCGACGCTTCAATAAACTTATCGGAAGGAAAATCGATAGAAATGGATTTCTGCAAGCCAATTGCGGTTTGCTTTAATATCAATAGCAGTTGCAAAGTCGCAGTATCTATCATCGTCACACCAGAAGCATCGATATCGATAGCCTCAAAATTGCTGAGCATCTGCGTAAGGCGTTGGTGGAGAACCGCTACATTTTGAATATTCAGGACCGGATCCAATACTACAATCGCTCTTTCTCCCTGTTCGGAAGTGAACGAGTCCGATGCGATGATTGGCACTTCATCATGATTCATTTCCGGGCCTGGGACTTCGGCATTCACGCTCGCGAATGCACTGGCGGCGTGCGATTCCAATTCGTCGACGTCATCCCGTTGCGAATCTTGATTGTAATCAGACCGATGCATCCAGGCCAGAGGATCGTAACCGATCAAACTGTCTTCGTCTTTTTCCGCCATTACATCATTCTCCCTTCCAAAAAGTCTTTAGCAAGTGCCGTAAAATCTCGTGCGGAACGGCAGCCGGGGCGATATTCAAAAATGGTTTTACCAAAACTGGGGCACTCGGCAAGTAAGGCAGTTTCCCGAATTGTGGTCGCCAAAATTTGCCCTGGGAAGTATTTTTGTATGACACTCAACACCTCCTTTGAAATACGTCTGGTCGGTATATATCTGGACATGACCAGGGAAAATTTATAGGGCCTTTTCAAAGCGCTTTCGAATTTCTTGATGGTTCCCATCAAATGCGACAGGCCTTGTAATGCCAAATAATCACTGGTCATCGGCACCAATATTTCATCGGCCGCAAACAAGGCATTGGCAACCAATACCCCGGAAGAAGGGGGACAATCGATAAAGATAAAATCTTCATCGCGATTACCGTCAAGCAAAGCTTTGCTAAGGAGATCGCCGCGCCTGGCGCCACTATCCATCAATTGCTCGATCTCTTGTAATCTGGGGCCGGCAACCACCAAATTCAGATTTTTTCTAACCGGAATTAGTTGTTGGGTGAGACTTACTCCTTCCAGCAAGACCTTATCAATCCCACTTTTTTGCGGATCTATCACACCTAGCGAAACGGCCAGATGACTTTGCGGATCGAAGTCTATCACCGTAATTTTCTTACCCAGTTTAGCTAAGGCGTAGGTCAAATTTACCGAAGTCGTGGTTTTTCCTACCCCGCCTTTTTGGTTAAGGACCGCTACAATCCTAGCGCTCATTTACCCTCGGCAATCGCAGCAAGCCCGGTAATATCGACAAACTCTTCCGGATTCAAAAGCTTGTCGACATCTAATAACATCACCATATTTTTCTTGCCGACGAACATTCCGCGCATATATTGAGTATTGATTCTCGACCCCAAATTCGGTGCTTCTTTAATATCGGACAGCTTAATATCCAACACATCGGATACCGCATCAGCGACGATACCCATCACCGAGGCGCCAGAAGGAGTGTTGACACTCATCACAATCACTACCGTCACGGGCGTATATTCAACTTTTTCCATCTGAAAACGTTCGCGCAGATCGACAATCGGCACAATGGAGCCACGTAAATTCAATGCACCTTTAACAAAATCAGGCGTATTGGGAATTTTTCTGATCGGCTCCCAGCCCCTGATCTCTTGGACTTTCAAAATTTCGATGCCATATGCTTCGCCCTCTAACTCGAAAGTCAGAAATTGCTCAACGTGCTGATTGGATTCTAAATCGGCTGTCATGGCATTTATTCCCTATCTAATGTATTGGTCAATCAGGCAACTCCGCTAAAAATCCTGCCATTCGTCGTCGGCATTGGAGGTCTGCTTAAAACTACTCGGCTGACGAACCGGCTGCGACGATGTCGCTCTATTGGCTTCCGCCCGCACGACACTAGAACGATCTGCATGATGGGAAACTTGATGCTCAGCAGCCTTCTTTTCTGTTTTGAAAAATGCCAACATCTCGACCATATTGGTCGACAAGTCACTCATTGAAACGCTGGCAGCAGATGCTTCTTCGGCTAACGCGGCGTTTTGTTGGGTAATTTCATCCATCTGCGCCACGGCCTGATTGACTTGGCCAATACCGGCGGACTGCTCGACACTGGCGTCGGCAATCTGAGCCACAATGTCGCCGACCTTTTGCACACCAGCGACAATTTCGCTAAGGGATTTACCCGTTTCGTTGACAAATTCGGTACCAGCTCTGACCTTCTGCACACTGGTTTGAATGAGTTCTTTGCTTTCCTTCGCTGCTGTAGCGCTGCGCTGAGCCAAATTCCTTACTTCCGTGGCGACCACCGAAAATCCTCGGCCTTGCTCGCCAGCTCTGGCAGCTTCCACTGAAGCGTTCAAAGCCAATAAATTGGTTTGAAAAGCAATTTCATCGATCACGCTGATAATATCCGCTATCTTATTGCTGCTCTCGTTGATCTCTTGCATCGCGGAAACCGCAGCCTTAACAACATTACCGCCCTTTTCAGCCAGCTCTTTGGCATTATTAGCAACGAGATTCGCTTGTTGCGCGTTATCAGCGTTATTTTTAACGGTACTGGTCAGCTCTTCCATACTGGCAGCGGTTTGTTGCAGATTCGCCGCTTGTTGCTCCGCGCGTTGCGATAAATTGTTATTGCCGCTGGCAATTTCTTGGGATGAGTTATTAATGAAGTGCGCCGACTCGCTAACCTGACCAAAAATCTCGTTCAGCTTATCAATCGTGGTGTTGATATCGTTCTTACAGTTTAAATAGACACCTTGGTAATCGCTAGTAATTCGATTGGTCAGATCGCCTGCCGCCATGCTTTGCATGGTGCTGCCGACATCTCTGAATACATTTTCTATCACATCGGTCAATTCGTTGATGCCTTCGCTAAGCGTTTCAAAAAAGCCTTGTTTATCAGCTAGTTCGATCCGACTAGATAGCTCGCCGGCCTTGACTTCTTCAACAATGCTGGCAATTTCCTGCTCAATTTTAACTTCATGTGTTCGATCTAGCCACTCAACCACGATACCAATGCGTTCGTTTTCGTCGCTCTTAACCGGATTGGCAACGATATTCATGTGTCGACCGCCAATCACCAACGCCGAACTAAACGTGCTGGATAGGTTTGCTAACAAACCGCGTTGATGCGCCGGTTTTTTATGGAATTGATCGATATTAGCGCCCATCAGCTTGCTGGCATCAAATTCAGGTAATTGTTTGCGAATGTCCGCTTCGGCATTTTGAAACATTTCCGCTACGGTCTTATTCATATAAATGATGTCTAAATCGTTGTTAGCCACCATGACGCAGGACTGCACATTGTCGAGCGCTTGTTTAATCCGCATCGCTTCTGACGCTACCTGTTTGGAATAAGCCAAATCAGAATTCAATTTAACCTGCATGCCGTATAAGGCCCGATAGAAGTCGCCTATTTCATCGCCGCGATCCAGATCTATGGTATTTCTGAATTGTTCATCCGCCATCCGGTAACAAATGCGTATCGAATTCTCTAAAGCCTTTACAACACTACGAATCACCGAATATCCCAATATTGATGCAAATCCGGCCAAGCCCAAAAACAGGAACATCTCCGGGTATTTTTGTTCAAGATAATGATCGTAGATTGAATTGATCGTCGGCAACAAGAAGATCAGGTAGATAATCCCGACTTTTTTCCACAAGCCCAATTCCAGCAATTTTTTGATTACCGCACTAATCCCGGTCGGCCGTATTGTGGCTTTGTTGGCATTCAGTTTTTCGTATAAGGACTCGGCTTGTTGAATTTGTTCTCGGGATGGCGCGTAACGAACCGACAGGTATTCCTGTACTTTGCCATTCTTGAACACCGGTGTAACGTTTGCCTCTACCCAGTAATAATCTCCGGTCTTGGTCCTATTTTTAACGGGTGCGGTCCAAGGGCGTCCAGCCTTCAAACAAGTCCATAAATCTTCAAATGCTGCCGGCGGCATGTCAGGATGGCGAACCATATTATGATTAGCCCCCACAAGCTCATCCTTGCTAAAGCCGCTGATTTCGATAAAAGCGTCGTTTGCATAGGTAATAATGCCTTTCAAATTGGTGCGCGTGACCAAAATGGTGCCTGGCTTCATTAAGACTTCGCGATCGGTCACAGGGTGATTGAGTTTCATTGCATATCCTCCGTTACAACCCAGCCATAAACAGCTCTTTTTTCAACTTTCATCTTCACCATCCAGGCCATCAAGTTTTAATAATTTATCTACATCCAACAGCATCACCATTCGGCCGTTTACTGAAACCAGGCCATTGATAAATTCAGTACTGACTTTTGCACCAAAATTCGGCGCGCTTTGGATACTTTTTTTATTCACATCGACAACATCAGAAACAGAATCCACCACAACCCCGATGATCCTGGTTTTATCGGCCATACGCGCTTGCAAGACCACAACTACCGTCAAAGGCGAATAATCACTGTGTCCCAGTTGAAAGCGCTCACGTAAGTCGATGATAGGTACAATCGCGCCGCGGAGATTGACTACGCCTTTTTCATAAGCAGGCACATTAGGAATTCGCGATACCGGTTCCCAACTGCGAATTTCCTGAACTCGTAGAATATCTACACCATATTCTTCCTGGCCCAAGGTAAAGCTTAAAAACTGCAAACTAGTGTCCAACCGCTTTGCATCTTGCTGGTCTGTAATGCTGTGTTCGATTATTTCCGACATGACACGCTTTAGATTAGGTTTATTGATTGGACAAACGCACGAGACCGGGGATATCAAGAATCAGAGCCACCGAACCATCGCCCAGAATAGTTGCACCAGATACACCTTCAATCCGTCGATAATTCGCTTCCAGCGACTTGATCACCACTTGCTGTTGCCCAAGTAAATCATCTACGAACAATCCGCAACGCAAACCTTGCCCTTCGACAACTACAATTAAACCTTCGGTTAGCTTGGTGGTTTTCGCGGTGGGTACGTTAAAAATTTGATGCATTCTGATAATCGGCAGATATTGGCCGCGTAACAGGAAGGTTTCCCCCTTGCCAGCCACCCGATTTAGCCTGTCCTCCTTAACGTGGAGCGACTCGATAATAGAACCCAAGGGCAATATATAAGTTTCGTCACCAACCGCAATCGACTGACCATCAAGGATAGCCAGAGTAAGCGGCAGGTGAATGGAAATGGTGGATCCTTTACCTAACTCGGAAAGGATTTCTATGTTACCGCCCAAAGCCTGGATATTGCGCCGAACCACATCCATCCCCACCCCGCGACCGGAAATATCGGTAAGCTTTTCGGCGGTAGAAAACCCGGGCATAAAAATAAGCTCATATGTTTGCTTATCGCTCAAGATTGCATCGGCATCGATCAGACCCTTTTCAATTGCTTTGGCCCGCAATTTATCCTTGTCGAGGCCTTTACCATCGTCAGCCACTTCAATCACTATGTTCCCGCCGCGATGATAGGCTTCCAGCGTAACCGTACCCGTTTCAGGTTTTCCTGCCGCCAGCCTGACATCGGGCATTTCAATGCCGTGATCCAGACTGTTTCTGACTAAATGAACCAAGGGATCGCTGAGCAGTTCGACGACTGTCTTATCCACTTCGGTATTTTCACCCACCAATTTAAGTTCGATTTTTTTGCCGAGTTTGCTGCTGATATCATGCGCCAGTCGCGGGAAACGACTAAACACAAAGCTGATAGGTAGCATGCGTATATTCATCACGCTTTCCTGCAGCTCGCGGGTGTGCCGTTCTAGCTGAGAAAGACCGTTTTTCAATTGATCCAGTTTATTCAGTTCGAAATGCTCGCCTAATAAGCTGAGCATGGATTGCGTAATAACCAACTCCCCCACCATATTGATCAAGGTATCGATTTTACTGGTATCCACACGTATGGAACTTGAACCTTTCGGTGCGGCTTTTGCGTCCTCTTTTTTACCGCTTTTACGCTCTAGCGAATTCGACTCGGATTCTTCGGCACTCGTCAGCTCTGGGCTTACGTCTTTGGAAACGCAATTTGCTGCGGGATTTATCGCTACGTCTGGAGCGCTGTGTAATGGAGGCGCTTCTGTTGGCGTTTGATAAATGGGTTGTTTAGCCAAATCGCAATCGTCTTCGACCCAATCGAAAATCTCGTCAATTTCTGTCTCCGGAATATCGCCCAAAACACTCAATTTCCAGGATAGATGACACTCTTCAGGATCCAAATCGTAAAGATCGGGTACCCCTTGTAAATCGACAGTTGTCGTCAAATGCCCCAAGGATGCCAACTCCCTAAACATCCGCACCGGTTCGTTACCGGTCTTCAGCAAATGTAAATGCGGACTGAAGGCGATAACCCAGCCCGCTATTTGCTTTGCTTCGTCAGCAGGTAAAGCCTTAGCGCTGTTTGACGCTAAGGCTTCCGGAGTGTGTCTCTCAGCCGAGGAACTCGGCACGGCATTATTCAGCTCGTTATCCAGGGCTAGTTTATGCTCAGCGACATCGGACTGGTCAACTTCGCTGCCGTTTTGTATCGATTGCAGCATATCTCTCAGACAATCGACTGACCCCAACAATACATCGACCGCCGGTTGCGTGATTTTTCTGCGGCCGTCGCGCATTTCATCGAGCAAGGTCTCCATGACATGAGTAAAGTCGGAAACAGCGGTAAAACCGAACGTTCCGCTACCGCCTTTTATCGAATGCGCGGCGCGGAAAATGGTGTTGATGTCTTCGACGTTAACATCCCCCAAATCAAGATTGAGTAAGCCCGATTCCATTGCATCAAGCCCTTCGAAACTCTCTTCGAAAAAAACCTGATGAAATTGCGCCATATCGATTGACATAGAATTACCCAGTGCTGAAATCTCTGAATAGGCGGATATTTAACCCATCACTTTTTTGATCGTTTTCAAGAGCTGGTCGGGATTGAATGGCTTTACTATCCAGCCGGTCGCACCAGCATCTTTGCCCTGCTGCTTTTTGTCGGTTCCGGCCTCAGTAGTCAGCATCAACATCGGCGTAAACTTATAGTTGGGCAAAGCGCGTAAGTCTCTAATCAACTCAATTCCGTCCTTATTCGGCATATTTACATCGGTAACAACGCAATCGAAGGCTTGCGCTTTAGCTTTATTCAAGGCATCCGCTCCATCAACAGCTTCGACCACGTTATAACCCGCGCCTTTTAAGGTAAACGCCACCATCTGCCTCATTGATGCGGAATCGTCTACAGCAAGAATAGTTGCCACAATTTTCTCCTCCAAATTTATCGAACATAATTTAAAACTGTTAAATCCTTTCAGACTGCCGTTGTCAGTTCACCTTGATCAGATTTACATTGCTGAGATTGTAGCTAAGCTCTACTAAGATTGTAGTTAGAGAAAGTTGATCTTGCCGAAAAACACTCATTTTAAAAATCTCTGACGTTTCATTGCCGACATCACCAACTCGGCGCAAATCCGTAAACACTCGCATGACGATTGTGGTTTAACTCGCATAACTTTGTTAAATCCTGTGCTATCTTCAAATTCGATTTTGACGAGCCAACGCTTTCCTGAACCAACTTTGGAAAAGCACTTTTCAGAGGTCGGAACGGCAAATAACAGCAGTTAGATTTGAGTTCATTTCCGCCCAATTACCTGAGTCACAATCAAATAAATTATGCAAAAATTATTCACCGAAACATCTAAAGGATTCACATTGGTTGAGCTGATGGTGACCATCGCCATCGCCGGCATTCTGGTGGGTATTGCAATTCCAAGCTTTACATCGATTATCAGCAGCAACCGCTTGACAACGTCAGCAAACGAATTAGTCACAGCATTGAATTTGGCGCGAAGCGAGGCGGTAAAACGTGGCAGATCAGTGACAGTGCGCAAAGTTGACGACAAGTCGCGGACTCACTTAGGTGTAACTACATGGGCCTCCGCTAACTGGGAGCAAGGTTGGGATGTTTTCACGGACGTAAATGAAAATGGAGAGTTCGACACAGGCAATGATGAACTTCTAAAAACTTATGCGGCACTAAGCGCCTCTTATACCCTGCGCGGAAATAATTTTTCCAACTTCATTCGATTTACCCCGTCGGGGCAAAGCAATACCAACGGCAGCTTTGTGATTTGTAACAACAGTGACGGTAACAACACTCCAGAAGCAAACACTTCCCGACTAATTATCGTCAACTCAATAGGTCGAGTGCGCATGGGCCTCGATGCAAACAACGATGGCATACCAAACAAGGACACGGTCGCAAGCACCGCCTCGAATATCACCTCCTGCTTACCCCCATTTTAGTTGCCGATGAAAACAACCAACGGTTTCACGTTAATAGAAGTCTTGATTGCGGTGGTGATACTTGCCCTGGGCTTGCTTGGCTTGGCCGGCTTGCAATCGACAAGCCTACGAAATAACCAAAGCGCGTATTTTCGCTCACAGGCCACCTTACTTGCTTACGATATAGCGGATCGAGTCCGCGCGAATGCAGTGGGCGACTACAACAATCAAGGGGAAACGAATAATGATTGCGTGGCAAACACCTGTACACCCGTGCAAATGGCTGGTTACGATCTAAAACAATGGAACAGCCAATTAAGCAGTCAATTACCCAGCGGCGAAGGGGTAGTTTGTAAGGATAAAACCCCTGGGGATGGAAATTCAAAATCCGCACATAACTGCGACGGGATAGGCGATGCGTATGCGGTAAAAATTTGGTGGGATGACGACCACGATGGGGCGGCTACGCAACGGTTTGTGATGAGTTTTCAGCCATGAAAAAAAATCAGATCCATTTCCTGCAAACAGGTATGACTCTCATAGAAATTATGATTGCACTGCTGCTCGGTGCATTTTTGTTAGGAGGTGTAATCAAGATTTTCGTGAATGCCAAGCAGACTTATGGGATGCAGGAAGGCTTATCCCGATTACAAGAAAACAGCCGTTATGCATTGGAAATACTCAGCAAGGATTTGCGCTTAAGTGGTTTTCAAGGCTGTATATCTGTAACTGCTTTAACACCCACCAATACCGCCGCCGCACCGATTATTGCGCCAACGCCCACCTCTGTTATCGTTGGCTATAACGGTAGTGAGGCATCGCCCGCAACTGCTACTTGGTCCCCAGCCTTACCAGCGGCCTTATCAGGTTTAGCCACTCCGATCACCCCTGGCACTGATGTAATAACAGTGGTTTACGGTGAAAGTTGCGGCGGTTATTTGTCAGCGGATATGGCAAGCGCCACCTCTGATGTGCAAATTTCCAGTTCCAATACTTGCGGGATAGCTGTTGGTGACCCCGTACTTATATCTAGTTGCAATAACGCCGACCTGTTCAGAGCATCGTCAGGTACGACGTCCACACTAATAAAGCATAAAAATGCTGCTAACGTCGACGTGCCTCTACCCGCAATTTGCGCCACTCCACCGTGTTATAAAACTACAGCAGAAGTATTTGCTTACCGTGCATATAGTTATTTCATCCGTCCAGGAACCAGTGGCGAGCCGTCTCTCTTTCGATTCGACAACACCAAAGCTGAAAGTAGTAGTAATCCCATCGAAATACTAGAAGGTATCGAAAACCTGCAAATTCTTTATGGCGAAGATACTGATGCCGATGGTGTAGCCAACCAATATAAAACCGCCGCTAACGTAACCGATATCACCGATGTAGCCAGTGTGCGTATCTCAATCCTGGCGCGCACCAGTGAGAATCTAGCCTCGCAAACCCTCACTTACGATTACAACGGAGCCACCGGCATAAACCCTGGCGACCGGCGAATTCGTCGCGTGTTCAACGCGACGCTTGCAGTGCGCAATCGGCTGCAATAGGGGGCAGGCACCATGAATGACTCGCAAGCAAAACAAACCGGTGCAGTGCTAATCGTCAGCTTAATCATGCTGATGCTTTTAACGATTATTGGCGTGACAGGCACCAATGTAACAAGTCTGGAAGAAAAAATGGCCGGCAACATGCGTGACCGCAATCTCGCCTTTCAAGCTGCGGAATCTGCTTTACAAGCGGGGGAAACCTGGCTAACTACACATACTTTCACATGCAGCGCTGCCGGCGGCAGATTCAATCCGCGCGATAAGGATTGCAATACCGCGACGGCGGAAACCTCGGAAGTTTGGGACAACATCAATTGGAACGACAGCGACTCTGTCCTTTATACGGGCGTCTTATCAAACCTCAGCGCCAACCCCCGTTACATAATCGAAGACCTAGGGTGCTTACCTGCACCAGCAGCGTGTCCAGGAACTCACAACTATCGAATTACCGCCAGAGCAACCGGCGGCACAGCAGACACTATCGTCATGCTCCAGTCTATTTACCAAATTTAGTTAGTCATACTGACAATTTATTTTCAGACAGAAACACGCAAGAGGGCAAAACCATGAAAACTAAGCAACTCCAAGTGAAAGCCTTCTATTTGCTGGTTCTTTCTCTGACATTTCTGCCAGGCTTCAATGTCTCGGCGGGTATTTCTCAACAACCCTTATTTCTGACCTCCAGCGTTCCGCCTATCGTCATGCTTACCATGGGCCGCGATCACAAACTGTTTTACGAAGCTTATAACGATGCCTCCGACCTCAACGGCGACGGGTTAATTGACGTTGGCTATAAACCGACAATTGACTACTACGGCTATTTCGATTCAAAACGCTGTTACGATTACAACAGCACGGGCTATTTCGAACCCAAAGATGCCACAACCGATAAAAAGTGCTCAAGCGTGGCAGGTGATTGGAGTGGCGACTTCCTTAATTATCTGACGACAGCCCGAATAGATGCATTGCGCAAAGTGTTGTACGGCGGTTATCGAGGGGAAGATACCACTACGCAAACTCTATTGAAGCGGTCGTTTATTCCCCAAGACGCCCACGCCTGGGGAAAGGAGTACGATCCAGCCAACACCCCCGGCTACTTAATTTCGGATTACACCCCCCTTAGCGAACCGGAGCTAGGTAAACGGCACTTATTTGCCAATGTCTCTTTGAGTTACACCGGCCAGCCACTGCTACGCGTGTTGGACAATAGCCAGTACAGAATATGGGAGTGGGTATCTATAGAGCGCCCCGTTGCCGGCACTAAATGTTTACACGGCGGTACGGGACCTAATTGCACGGTCGCTAGCACTTCCAGTTGGTCAGTGGTTCCTAGTAGCGTATTGAGTAGTCTGGTGCGCACCACCTACGATGTATCGTCTAGCGATGAGAGCGGCCATCCCGCCAATCATAGCGAATTTAACAGTTGGGTACTCGCCTACGCCAAAACATCTAAAGAATTCGGCAGCGGCTCTATGACTAGACTAGAGGGTAACGATCAAAACCCTTACGGGCGCGACGACTATTACATGACGGTTGTCAAAGGGAAGATAACCGTTCCGGCTACCGGCACCTACAAATTTTCCGTCGACGGAGACGACGCCGTCGAAGTCATCATCGGCACTAGCGTGGTTGCAAGCTGGTACGACGGACATGGTAAATGCAATTGTAACGACCATAGCGGTACCATATATTTAACGGGTGGGACGGCTTACGATATTGAGTTTCGCCAGGAAGAACGCGCTGGCGAAGACAGTTTTGTATTACGCTGGGAAACCACAACGGGCGGCTCCAGCATGACAGACTATAGCGTCAACGTTAAAGTCTGCGAAACCGGCAAATTGGAAGCCAACTGCAAAGCCTATACTAACGGTACCACCACCACTTACAAACCTACCGGCTTGTTACACACATACGGCGAAAACGACTCCATGGCGTTTGGTTTGTTAACCGGGTCTTACAAAAAGAACATATCCGGGGGCGTATTGCGGAAAAACATAGAATCCTTCAAAAACGAAGTTGACGCGAATACCGGGATATTCACCACGACCAACGGCATCGTAAATACCATCAACAATCTACGTATCAACACTTTTAACTATTCGGATCACGCCTACGCGTCCGGATGGATTACCACTCGGGCTATAAACCAAGGCGAAGCGGCCGAATGGGGCAATCCCATTGCGGAAATGATGTACGAAGGCTTACGGTATTTTGCCGGCAAAGCTGCGCCTACATCCGCTTACTCCATTACTTCCACGGATACGCCGGATGCAACCTTAGGATTACCGTTACCGAACTGGCTGGATCCCTACTCATCCACTGGCGGTAAGTATCTGAGTTGCGCCAAACCCATGCAGCTTGTGATAAGCGATATCAACGCATCGTACGATACCGACCAACTGCCTGGCAGTTATTTCAATTCATCGTTCACCGGCGATTTGACAGGCCTAAGCGTGGAAACATTGGCGGATACGATATGGGGTAACGAATCAGAAGCCAGTAATCTGTTTATCGGTCAATCCGGGACTATAAGTGATGGTGCCCCCACGGCAAAATCGGCAAACAGCTTTAAGAATATCCGCGGCCTTGCTCCGGAAGAACCCACCAAATTAGGGGGCTTTTACGCTGGCAGCATTGCTCTGCACGGCAGAAAAACCGACTTAAACTCCGCTACCGGCGATCAGAAGACCGATACTTTGGCCGTCGCATTGGCGTCGCCGCTACCCAGAATCGAAATACCGGTAAACGATAAGAAAGTAACGTTGGTACCGTTCGCGAAATCCGTAGCGGGCTCCAGCATCACCGCGACCTCAACCAGCTTTCAACCCACCAATCAGATCGTAGACTTTTATGTGGAAAAGATTGTCAACACGGTAGAACCTGTATCCGGTGTGACAACAGGGAATAAAGATACCTCGATTAACGACGGACGCCCGTACGGAAAATTCCGTATAAATTACGAGGACGTCGAGCAAGCCGCCGATCATGATATGGACGCAATTGTGGAATACACATTTACGGTCAATGCATCAAATCAAGTAGTGGTCGATCTAAATTCAACCTATGCCGCTGGTGGCATAACCCAACACATGGGATACGTTATTTCCGGCACCACCAAGGACGGCGTTTACCTGGAAGTACGTGACAAACCTGACTCTGGAGAAAATGATAAAGATTATTTTCTTGATACACCTCCAGGTCAGTTTCCTGGTGGTACTTGGGCAGATGGCGTAGCTTTACCACTCACGGCATCCAGAACATTTACCGTCGGCACTACAACTTCAGCCAGTTTCGTGAAACACGACCCGCTCTGGTATGCGGCGAAGTGGGGCGTAAGCGACAAAAACAAAGATAACATTCTCGACACGAGTGAATGGGATGAAGACAACAACGGAATCCCGGACGGTTATTTCCTGGTCACCAATGCCGGCAAACTTTCTGAACAATTGGGAAAAGCTTTCGCCAAAATACTGAGCAATGTCAGCTCCGCATCAGCGGTAGCTGCGAATACAACCAAACTCAACACCGGAACGCTCGTCTATCAAGCCAAGTTTGATCCGCGAGACTGGAGTGGTGAACTGCTGGCTCTTCCTGTAGATGACGTCACTGGAGCACCGGATACTAGCAATCCGAATTGGGAGGCTGCTTCCTTGTTACCTTCAGCAACAAGCCGCAATATTTATACCTTTAATCCTATCGCAACTAGTGCCCCTCGCGGCATACCATTTCAATGGGCTAACTTGACAACAACTCCTACTGGCACCTCACAGCAGGACTATTTGAACCAACTCCTGGGAGTAGCCGACGGCAAGGGAGAACTAAGACTGAACTGGTTACGCGGCGACAATGCGCAAGAGCAGCGTCTAAGCGGTAGCTTTAGAAATAGAATCAAGAAATTTGATGGTTCATTCCTAACAACCAGCACAGAACTAGCAAATAACACTATCAAGACCAATAAGTTAGGAGACATCGTCAACTCAGACCCTATTTATGTCGGCACAGACGATTACGGTTATGGAACATTACCAGGCGCCGAAGGCAGCGACTACATATCCTTCCGCACCAGCAGCAGCTATCAAAACCGCATCCCGATGATCTATGTCGGAGCCAACGATGGTGTATTGCATGGTTTTGACGCCAGAAAGAATGGGGGCACCATTACCACTGGAGGGACCGAAATGTTTGCCTATATTCCGAACGCGCTATTCCCGGAATTGAGTAAGCTCACCTCAACCAGCTATTCACATCAGTATTTTGTCGACGGCATATCCAACGTTGGCGATGTCTATTACGATTCCAGCTGGCACACCTTACTTGCGGGAGTAACGGGAGCGGGCGGCCGAGCCGTATTCGCACTTGACGTAACTAATCCGAGCAGTTTCGGCACAAGTAGCCCTTTATGGGAGTTTACCAACCTAAACGATATCGATTTGGGCTACACCATAGGTCAACCGACGCTGGCAAAAATGGAAGACGGTCATTGGGCGGTAATTGTTGCGAATGGATATAACAGCGATGCCGGAAAAGCAGTGTTATTTGTTCTCGACGCAAAAACCGGGGCAATAATCAAAAAATTAGATACCGGAGTCGGCGACGCCACGCTAAAAAACGGCCTATCGTCGCCAGTAGCTGTCGATACCGATGCGGACAGAATGATCGATACTATATACGCAGGTGATCTATACGGTAACTTGTGGAAATTCGATGTAAGTACAAACTCCACAAGCAGTTGGGTTGTTGCCAATAGTGGTTCACCACTTTTTGTAGCATGCACCACAACGGGTACGACCTGCGCGTCTGCCGACCGACAACCGATTACCGGAAAACCGAGTATTGGCGCGGTAGGGGCGGATCAATCCGGCGGAATCATGGTTTATTTCGGCACGGGAAAATATTTTGAAACCACCGACAATGTGATACCCACTAATCCACAAGTCCAGTCTTTTTATGGGTTATGGGATGACAACACGGGAGTGATAACTGATAGGGCAAAACTGCTCGAGCAAACCATTACCTTCGAAGGCACTCCGGTAAATAGCGCTAATACGACAGGCACTGGCATAATCAGAGTGACATCAAGGAACACGGTGTGTTATTCCGCTTCTACAGCTCCATCGACAGACGACGACACTCCTACAACTACATGCACATCTTCAAACCTTAAAAAAGGTTGGGCTATGAATCTTCTTAAACCGACCAATATCGCTCAAGGCGAACGAGTTGTAAGTCCGCCTGTGATGTATCAGGATTTGGTTATTTTCTCGACGATAATTCCTAGCGCGGATGCATGTACAGGTGGTGGTGTAAGCCGACTTATGCTGCTTGAAGCGGTAACGGGTAAACGCCCGGCCACTTCAGCATTCGATTTGTTTGGAGGCACATCTAGCTCACCGACCACATCGAAAGACGGAAAAGTCGATACTGCGGATCTGGTAAAAATCAATGGCAAGGTAGTCGCTGCATCCGGCATGGATATGGGTATCGGCATACATAAGAACCTTAGTGTGGTGGGAACCCACGGCTACGCATCCGGTTCAAGTGGGGATTTGGGCACGATTACTTTGAAAGGAACTAATAGTGGCACGGGCGGCGGAAATAGCGGCAAAAGAACTTCTTGGCGCCAGTTAAGGTAATCAAATCGCCACTGCGGAGTTGGCTTGATCGGAACTTAACTAGTTGACTTCCCGGCTCCCGGTTTCGCGGGAGCCATCCATAAACATAACTCAGTCAAAAAAATGAATAAAATAGGCAAAATTCAACAAGGCGTAACGCTTATAGAATTGATGGTTACTGTAGCAATTATCGGCATACTTGCAGGTATTGCGATACCCAGCTACCAAGAAAGTGTGCGCAAATCACGAAGAGCGGATGTGAAAGGCGTATTGCTGGGACTAACCAACGCAATGGAGCGACGTTTTACGGAAGCCAATAGTTTCTGTGATGCAGCTGCGGGAGGGACGGCTGAGACTGGTTGCGGAACAACCACCGGCGATACCGGCACACCGTCTATTTTCACCATTCCTACGGAAACCGCCAGCTTTTACACGGTGACCATTAGTGCCGCCAGCGCTAATAGCTATACGCTGAGGGCTGTTCCAGCCGGAGCCCAAGCCAGCGACAGCTGCGGTACTTTGTTAATTGACAATACCGGTAGCAAAACGGTAGCGAGTGCAACATTAGATGCCTCCACATGCTGGAGCAGATAAAACCTGGCTCAGCAATCGTTCAGATAACTAGCATGGCATCGCCATAGCTAAAAAACCGATACCGTTGATCAATAGCATGACGATAAGCGTTCATTACTGCGTCATAGCCGGCGAATGCCGAAACCAACATTAACAAAGTCGATTCCGGCAAATGAAAGTTGGTCAGCAGAGCATCCACAGCTTTAAACGAGTACCCTGGTGTAATAAATAAATCGGTATCGCCGAATCCAGCCTGCAACAGACCGCTGCGCGATGCTGACTCCAAGGCTCTTACCGAAGTGGTACCTATAGCCACGACCCGGCCACCTCTCGCCCTTGTCTGGCTTACCGCGTCCACACACACTTGAGAGACGCTATAAGATTCTTTATGCATCACATGCTCGGATAAGTCTTCGACACGTACCGGACGAAATGTGCCGCTGCCGACATGCAAAGTCACGAAACTGCGCGCTACGCCTTTTTGATCTAAGCGATCCAAGATTGCTTGATCGAAATGCAATCCAGCCGTTGGTGCCGCCACCGCACCGGCTTGTTCGGCAAACACGGTTTGATAACGATCCAAGTCGCTGGCTTCGTCAGACCGGCTAATATAGGGCGGCAGCGGAATATGCCCTACTTCGTCCAATAGCGCCAACAAGCCAGCTTCCGTTTCAAACCGCAGTCGAAATAAATCGTTATCCCTGCCAATAACCCTACAAACCGCACCATTCTCCAAGGTTAACAAGGCATCGGTCTTTGGCGACTTACTTGCTTTAACATGAGCAAGTGCGGTATGAGTATCCTCGATACGTTCTATCAACATTTCGACCTTACCACCGCTAGCCTTATGCGCGAACAAGCGAGCCGGCATCACTTTGGTATTGTTAAAAACCAATAAATCATTGCTGCTTATCATGTCGACAAAATCGGCAAACTGACAGTCTGCAATGGTCCCACTGTACTTATCCAAACGTAGCAATCGACTGGCGCTCCGTTCCGGTAGCGGATATTGAGCAATAAGTTGCTCAGGCAACTGGTAATTGAAGTCGCTCTTTTTCATCACAGATATTATTTAAATGACTTTTGAACAATCTTGAGGCTTAACGCCAGCAAGATAGATAGAGGAAAACTTTTTCTAGGTTTTTAATACTTTAGAGCTATGGATATGATACGAAACGCTGATCTTTCACACGCAATACCGAGCAATTTTAGAAAATTTAAACCGGCAAAGCTCTTATTGCCAAAACCAGATTTTTCAGACTCTCGTCGTTCGGCAATTGTTCGCCCATCAAGTATCGCATCAATTCAGTATCTTCAAGTTCCAGCATTCGCAAAAATGTCTGCTGTTCCGAAAGCTCTGCGGCCAGATAACGATTTTCCAAATACCTCAGCAACATCAAATCAAGCTCAAGGGTACCGCGCCGGCAACGCCAGCGCAGTTTATTGATGTTTTCGTTCACAGATGGTCGCGTTCTACCAATAGTTTCTTGATTTCGGCGATAGCCTTGGCCGGATTAAGCCCCTTGGGACAAGTATCCGTGCAGTTCATGATGGTGTGGCAACGATACAATTTAAACGACTCATCGAGTTCGTCCAGACGTTCCTTATCGTTTTCGTCACGGCTGTCGGCCAACCAACGATAGGCTTGCAATAGGATTGCCGGTCCGAGATATTTATCGCTGTTCCACCAATAGCTCGGACAACTGGTCGAACAACACGCGCAGAGCACGCATTCGTACAGGCCGTCCAACTTAGCCCGCTCATCCCTACTTTGCAGACGTTCGGTGTTCTCCGGGGCTGCGGATTCGGTGGTTAACCAGGGCTTTATCGACGTATATTGCTCAAAGAAATGCGTCATATCCGCGACCAAATCCTTGACCACAGACATATGCGGCAACGGGAATATTTTCACGGTGCCTTTGTAGTCGCTAATCGCTTTGGTACACGCCAGCGTGTTTTTGCCGTTGATGTTCATCGCACACGATCCGCAGACCCCTTCGCGACAGGAACGACGAAAGGTCAGGCTGCTGTCGATTTCATTTTTTATTTTGAGAATCGCATCCAGCACCATGGGCCCGCATTGATCCATATCGATCTCATAAGTATCGATGCGCGGATTCTCACCGGAATCAGGGTCCCAGCGATAAACTTCGAAATTACGGATGTTGGTGGCGCCTTCGGCTTTATAGGTTTTACCCTTTTTTATGACCGAGTTTTTGGGCAGTGTAAATTCAACCATTAGTAAACCCTCTCTTTAGGCGCAACGACTTCGACTTCGTCGGTGAGCGTATACAGGTGGACGGGGCGGTAGTCGATTTTGACTTTGTTGTCTTCCCGCCAGGTCAGAGTGTGCTTCATCCAGTTTTTATCGTCGCGTTTCGGGAAATCCTCGCGCGCGTGACCGCCGCGACTTTCCTGACGATTACCGGCGGCAGTAATAGTAACTTGGGCCTGGCCGAGCAGGTTATCCAGTTCCAGGGTTTCCACCAGATCAGTGTTCCAGATCAGCGATTTATCGCCGACGTTAACATCGTCAAACGATGCGGCAATTTCGCCTATGGCCTTGATACCTTCGTTGAGGGTGGATTCAGTTCTGAATACTGCCGCTTTGGACTGCATTGTGGTTTGCATATCCATACGAATTTCCGCCGTTTTGCGGCTACCGTTGGCATTGCGGATTTTATCGAAACGAGTCAACGCTTGATCAGTGGCGTCTTTTGCCAACTGCTTGTGCGGCATGCCCGGCTTAATCAGCTCTGTGCAGCGAATTGCTGCCGCCCGGCCAAATACCACTAAATCCAGCAACGAATTAGAACCTAAACGGTTGGCGCCGTGCACCGAAACGCAGGCGGTTTCGCCGATCGCCATCAAGCCCGGCACCACATAATCGGGGTTACCGTCTTTCAGCGTCACAACTTCGGCCTTGTAGTTGGTGGGAATACCGCCCATGTTGTAATGCACGGTCGGCAACACCGGAATCGGTTGTTTGGTCGCATCGACACCGGCAAATATTCTGGCGGTTTCGGTGATGCCGGGCAGACGTTCATGGATGATGGCCGGATCGAGATGCTCCAGATGCAAATGCACATGATCTTTCTTGGGACCGATACCGCGTCCTTCGTTGATCTCCACGGTAATTGCCCGGCTAACCACATCGCGCGAAGCCAAGTCTTTGGCATGCGGCGCGTAACGCGCCATGAAGTGCTCGCCTTCGGAGTTGGTCAAATAACCGCCTTCCCCGCGCGCGCCTTCAGTCATCAAGCAACCGGAACCATAGATACCGGTTGGGTGGAATTGTACAAATTCCATATCTTGCAAAGGCAAACCGGCTCGCAACACCATGCCGTTGCCGTCGCCGGTAACCGTATGCGCAGAGGTGCAGGATAAAAAGGTACGACCGTAACCGCCCGTTGCCATTACCGTTTGATGCCCGCGAAACAGATGAATGGAACCGTCATCCAGGCACCAGGCCAGGACACCACGACACTCACCCTCTTCCATGATCAAATCCAGCGCGATGTACTCGACGAAAAATTCGGCGTTGTGTTTTAAAGCCTGTTGATACAAGGTGTGCAGAATCGCGTGCCCGGTCACGTCGGCCGCCGCGCAGGTTCTTTGCGCCTGGCCTTTGCCGTAATGCGTGGACATACCGCCGAAAGCCCGCTGGTAGATTTTCCCTTCCGCAGTCCGCGAAAACGGTACGCCATAGTGTTCCAATTCGATGATGGCCGGAATCGCTTCCCGGCACATGTATTCGATGGCATCCTGATCGCCCAGCCAATCCGAACCTTTTACCGTGTCGTACATGTGAAAACGCCAATCGTCTTCGCCCATATTCCCCAGTGCGGCACTGATACCGCCTTGTGCCGCCACAGTGTGGCTGCGGGTTGGAAACACTTTGCTGATACAGGCGGTTTTCAGACCTTTTTCCACCATGCCGAAAGTGGCACGCAAACCGGCCCCGCCGGCGCCAACCACCACGACGTCATGTTGGTGTTCGATGATGTTATATGCCGAGGCCATGAGTTACCTTGCCAAAAGAATAATGATAATCGCGAGCAATGCCGCAACACCCAAAACTAAAAAAATCAGGTTGGTGGCGCGTATCGCCAAGTTCCTTACCGGAATAGTCGAGACATAATCTTCGATCACCACCTGCACCCCCAAAGCGGCGTGGTAAACCACCGCCACAGTCCAGGCGATAATCGCCAAGGTGTTTAGCGGGGAAGACAACCACTCGACAGTATCCGCATAGGGTGCGTTTAAGGCCTTGTTTAGAAGAACAATCAACCAAATCGACAACGGCACCAAGGCCACTGCGGTGACGCGTTGGTACCAAAAATGACCTGAGCCGCTATGTACCGAGAAAAAATCGGCGGCTTTTTCCAATGTTGCTTTGTAATCCATAACCAACCCTCCTTTAAGAAACCACAAAGGTAATCAGTGTCAACGATGCGGAAGCAATCAGTTCGTACACTGCGTATTTATCCAAAGTCATGCGCTCGAACGTTTTGCAAAAATCCCAAATCAAATGCCGAATACCGTGCACCAGATGGAAAAATAGCGCATAAATAAAGCCCCAATACACCAGCTTAAACAACCAGTACGACATGAATGCCTGCATGGCACCGTAAGCACCTTCGCCGACGGCGATGGCGAACAGCACATAAACAAATAGCACCAAGCCCATGGAAAGAAATACGCCGGTCATCCGATGCGTGATTGAAACCAGGCCGGTTAAGGGCAATCGATAGACTTGGAGATGGGGCGAAAGCGGTCTGTTTGCTGACATGATTTACCCTAGGTTAAGTTGAAAAATAATGTGTAATCAAAAATCGACGCAACGGCCTTTCCGTTCCCAGTCTCCGAAGCGAGTGGGCTCAGGCCCTTTTGGGCCATTAATTTCTGTCGGAAGGGCAGGATTTTGCTCCGTGGACGGCGTCTTCTCGGATTCTGTCTGAGCGCTTTCAGGCGGTTCTTGCTTGGTAGTTTGCGCTGACTTCATGTCGGTTTTCTGCATAATTTAGCGATTATTGACAGCCACATAATCACGACGCGGCGGCCCGACATAGAGCTGTCTAGGCCTGCTGATCGGCGTCGCCGGCTCTTCCATCATCTCCAGCCAATGTGAAATCCAACCTGCGGTTCGGGCTATCGCAAACATCACGGTGAACATTTCGACGGGGATATGCAAGGCTTTATAGATGATGCCTGAGTAAAAATCGACATTGGGGTAGAGTTTTTTCTCGATGAAATACTCGTCTTGCAACGCATATTCTTCCAAGGCCAAGGCCAATTCAAACAAGGGGTCGCTGGTGTTGGTTCTACTCAACACCTCGTAGCAGGTTTTCCGGATGATGGTAGCGCGAGGATCGAAGTTTTTATAAACCCGATGCCCAAAGCCCATTAAGCGGAACGGGTCATCATGGTCCTTGGCTTTGGCGATGTATTTGGGTACGTTTTCGACGCTACCGATTTGCGCCAGCATGTTCAGAACAGCTTCGTTGGCACCGCCGTGCGCTGGTCCCCACAACGCCGCTATGCCGGCTGCAACGCAGGCATAAGGATTGGCACCGGTACTGCCTGCCATGCGCACCGTAGAGGTACTGGCGTTTTGCTCGTGGTCGGCATGCAGAATAAACAACAGATTCAATGCTTGGACCAGATTGGGATCGATGTAGTGTTCCTGATCGATATAATTTTGCGAGGAACGCGAGAACATCATGTTCAGGAAGTTCTCACAATAACTCAGATCCATGCGGGGGTAAACAAAAGGTCTACCTATGGAATGCCGATAAGACGCTGCGGCAATCGTCGGCATCTTGCCTATCAGCCGGGTCGCACAGATCATGCGGCTGGCGGGATCTTTAATGTTCAGATCGCTGTGATAAAACGCCGACAAAGACCCCACCACCCCCACCAGCATCGCCATCGGATGGGCATCGTAATGAAAACCATCGAAAAATTTGCGCAAGGCTTCATGGATGATCGCCCTATCGCTGATTTCCTCGTTAAAGTCGCGCAACTGCATGGCATCCGGCAGTTCGCCGTTCATCAGCAAATAGGCAACTTCAGTAAATTCGCAGTTCTCCGCCAATTGCTCGATGGGATAACCGCGATACAACAAAATCCCGTTATCGCCGTCGATGTATGTAATTTTGCTTTTGCAAGCAGCCGTGGCAATAAAGCCCGGATCGTAAGTAAAACACCCAAGATCTTTGTTTAAAGAGCGAATATCGACAGTATCTGCACCTAAAGACCCCTTCAACAACGGATATTCAGCTTCTTTTCCGGTGGCATTGTGCCTAACCAGTAAAGTATCGTTTGACATGGTTTCCTCAGTTTTCTGTTAGCAGAAGCTTAGCAGTTGAATTCGATTATCACACAGCCAATGTGATTAGGCCAAACGCTTATGCCATGATCCGTCTCGTTTCCGTCTCAAGGTTAAGCCGGTAGTAATTACCACCTACTACTCGGAAAGGCTCAAGCCATTCTTTGGCTGGTTGATAAAAATACCGTCCGGTTCAGAAAAGGCGCAATGCATCAACCAAACGCTGCAACATTTCTGTCAGATTTTTGTAAGCAATTAGCAGCGTGTCGGTTTCATTGTCACGAAGTCAACCAAACACCCTGGTCGCTTTTTACTTCCTTTCCCCAAGGCAGTTTACCGCAAAGCTTTGAAGTTACCGCCTTAGCGAGGTATTTGAAGATACATCACCGCCAGTAAACGACATCCCATACCAAAGATGTTGATGGTTTAAATTTTGCTTTGCTGATTGTAGACAATTCGATGAGGCTTAAACGATGAATAAGATTGGAATTTTCTACGGCACCGAAAAAGGTATGACGGAGATGATGGCACAGGTCATGTATCGGGTTTTAGGGGACGAAATTGCCAGCGAGCCGGTGAATGTCAACCGAGCCTCAATAGCACAATTGCTTGGTTACAAAGCCCTGATTTTAGGCATGCCCAGTTACGGCGTCGGCGAAATACCCGGCAGAACTACCGGCAGCGAAGAAGGTAACTGGGAAGAGTTTTTGTTCCGTCTGGATGAGGCCGATTTATCCGGAAAACGCGTTGCGCTGTTTGGTTTAGGGAATCAGCAAAAATACTACGCCCGCTTCGCTAGCTCGTTGATTCATTTGTATCACCACGTTCGCTCTTATGGTGCCGAGGTGACCGGCGCCTGGAGCACGGACGGCTATCACTTCACCCATTCCAGTTCCGTCGTCGACGGCAAGTTTGTCGGCCTGGTATTGGATCATCACAACCAACCCGAGCTGACCAAAACCCGGATTTTGGATTGGCTTGAGCAAGTAAAGCCGGCATTGTTGGAGAAGTTGAATTGACTGTTCTTCAACGTTGCATCCCTGCTGCGTAAAGCGCTTTGCTGCCTAAGTGTTACTACCGCGACAGAGGTTTGACCTAGCTCCCATGTCCCGCGTGAGCATCAGGAAACGTAAACAATTTGCCTAGAAGTACGCCTTAACGTACGATCAAACTTTCGATCTTCTTTGAGGTGCAACTATGCAAACTTTAACTGCCAGTGAAGCTCGCGCGAACCTTTATCGCCTTATCGACCAAACCGCCGAATCACACCAACCCATTGCCATCACCGGCAAACGTGCCAACGCGGTGTTGCTCTCCGCCGAAGATTGGTCGGCCATACAAGAAACACTCTATTTGCTCAGCGTCCCCGGCATGCGCGAATCCATTTTAGAAGGCATGACAACCAGTGTTGATGAATGCAGCAAGGAACTTGATTGGTGAGCTGGGAAATCATCTACACAAAGCAGGCACAGAAAGACGCCAAAAACCTTGCGGCGGCGGGCCTGAAGGACAAAGCATTACAACTATTAGCGATTCTAAAAAACGATCCATTTCAAAACCCGCCGCCTTATGAAAAACTCATCGGCGACTTGGCCGGCGCTTATTCCCGGCGTATCAATATTCAGCATCGCTTGATTTATCAAGTTTTAAGCAACGAGAAACAAGTTAAGGTTTTACGGCTGTGGAGTCATTACGAATGACATAGCTCTGATAGGTATCTTGAAAGCACAAAACTCATGAACATATACCATTCATCCCGACACGCCCAGTCGGAATAATAAATAAAATACAAAGGCACACTTATGCAAATCGCAGAACATCAAGAAGCCTCTTGGCTAGATCCAGAAGATGATTTAAATGATTCATCTGAAGACATTAGCTTTACAGAATATGAAATCTCCGCATCTCCAAATGACTTTAATATAAAAACATTGTTCGATTTCATAGGTTCTGGTGTTGTCAAAATCCCAGGATTTCAAAGAAATTATGTCTGGGATATAAAAAGGGCATCAAAACTAATCTTGATTAGTAAGCTGCTTCAGCTAATTCAAAGGCACGTCGCGTAAGTCGTCATTTCGGCAGGGATTGCCGAAATCCAGACTGCATGGATAGCTCGAAGCTCGCCATCCATGGCACTGGATGCCCGCTCTTGTGCCCTGTGGGTATCCCGGCGAGCATGACGGACTTTTTTGGTTTAGCTGAAGCAGCTTGCTAATCAGGAAACTAATTGAGTCAATACTAATTGGCATACCAATACCTCAAATTTTTCTCTACGAAGAAGCTAAAAACAAATTCATGGTTATCGATGGACAACAAAGATATATGACCATTTATTATTTCATTAAAAAACGATTTCCAAGAAACGAGAAAAGGCTTGAGCTTAGAGTGATTTTCGACAGCAACAAGGGAATACCAGAATCTGTTTTGAACGATAACAACTATTTTATTGATTTTAACCTTAAACTTCCCACAACTCAGCCAAACAAAACAAATAAATTTAATAATTTGAATTACTTTACCCTCGATGAAGAAGACAAGGTGTCTTTTGAGTTAAGAACAATTAGAAATATAATTATTAAACAAAATGCGCCTGACGATGAACATTCTGTTGTATTTGAAATATTTAACAGACTCAACTCTGGCGGAGTAAATCTGAAGCCACAAGAAATACGCACAAGCCTATTTCACTCTTCGTTCTACGATATGCTATATCGATTAAATCTGACTGAAGGATGGCGTAATTTAACGCCGTCTCCCACACCCGATTTAAACATGAAGGATGTTGAAATACTACTTAGAGGATTTGCTATGTTGATTGATGGATCAGACTACAAGCCATCAATGACGAAGTTTCTTAATAAGTTTTCGCTTAAGGAGCCTCTGATTAATT
>FSSH01000657.1_pt4 | contig 33653 bp, 36 predicted proteins | sample 1166101 | NCBI WGS metagenome assembly FSSH01 (sample SAMEA32972668, study PRJEB13176) | freshwater metagenome | biome: Drinking water system; feature: Biomass in drinking water that filtered by 0.45 um membrane; material: drinking water | place: USA | collected 2012-12-20 | depth 0 m
GCATGCCCTCGACGACGTCGAGCTCGGTCTCGGCCGTCTTGGCCTCCTCGACGGTGATGACACCCTCGTTGCCGACCTTCTGCATCGCATGGGCGATCATCTCGCCGATTTCCTTGTCGCCGTTCGACGAGATCGTCCCGACCTGGGCGACCTCTTCGGACGAGGCGACCTTCTTGGCGCGGGCGATGATGTCCTTGACCGCCGCGGAGGTGGCCAGATCGATGCCGCGCTTGAGGTCCANTGCCGGCGGCGACGTACTTGGCGCCTTCGCGGACGATCGCCTGAGCCAGGACGGTCGCGGTGGTGGTGCCGTCACCCGCGATGTCGTTGGTCTTCGAGGCCACTTCGCGCACCATCTGGGCGCCCATGTTCTCGAACTTGTCGGCGAGCTCGATCTCCTTGGCGACGGTGACGCCGTCCTTGGTGATGCGCGGAGCGCCGAAGCTCTTCTCGATGACGACGTTGCGGCCCTTGGGGCCGAGCGTCACCTTGACGGCGTCGGCCAGGATGTCGACGCCGCGCAGCATCTTCTCGCGGGCGTCGGAGCCGAAGCGTACTTCTTTCGATGCCATGTGTCAGATCCTCATGAGGTGATGCCCCGAGGTGCCTTGATCGGCGGCACCTGCGAAGGGCAGGGGAAGAACCGGGTGGAGCCGACCTTAGGCGACGACGCCCATGATGTCGGTTTCCTTCATGATCAGGAGGTCCTGACCGTCGATCTTGACCTCGGTGCCGGACCACTTGCCGAACAGGATCCGGTCGCCGACGCGGACGTCGAGCGCATTGACCTTGCCGGACTCGTCGCGGGCGCCGGGTCCGACGGCGACGATCTCGCCCTCTTGCGGCTTCTCCTTGGCGGTATCCGGGATGATGATACCGCCCTTGGTCTTCTCTTCGCCTTCGATGCGGCGGACGACGACACGGTCGTGCAGCGGACGGAACTTCATGAGCTGCCCTCTTGCTTCAAATTCGTGGATGGCGTTGATGCGGCCTCAAGGCGCTCAACCCGAGCCGTTAGCACTCTCGATCGGTGAGTGCCAGCGACGGGCCGGGAGTTAGGCGCATGGCCGCGCCGAGTCAAGACGAGGCCCCGGCCCTGAGCCGTCGCGGCCGCGAAATTTTTCCCCAGACCTTGAAGAGGATTCCCGCTCCGCCATGATGAGCCTCCAGGGGCCGCTCGGTGCGGTCGAGCAATCCGGACCGTCCGGGACGGCGTGCTTGCCGGCGAAGGCGGTCTGGATCGATCTTGAAGATCCGAGCGCCGAAGAGGCTCAGGCGGTCGAGACCGCCACCGGCATTCGCGTGCCATCATACAAAGCGCTCAGCGAGGTCGAGAATTCGAGCCGGCTGAGGCGGCTGAAGAACGGGCTCTCGCTCAGCAGCCCGATGATCACCTTCGACAAGGTGGATTCGCTTCTCAAGCCCCTCGGCTTCGTGCTGACGAAGGACCACCTCGTCACGATCCGGTTTCACGACCTGCGCGCCTTCGCGGAGGTCAAGAAGCGCATCGCCGAGCAGGACGGCGCCTGCGCCAACAGCACGGAGATCTTCCTGCTGCTGATCGAGGAGCTGGTCGACAGTCTCGCCGACGCCCTGGAGGAGATGGGCGCCGACCTCGACACCCTGTCGACCCGCATCTTCGACTTCGACGTGAAAAGCGGCGGCAAGGCATCGAGCGACCATCGCCCGCGGCGCCGCGACGTCGCCCTTCGCCGGATCCTGCGCAGCATCGGCCGCCGCGGTAAGGCACTCGGCAAGATCCGCTCCAGCTTGCTTGGGCTCGAACGCATCCTCCCCTTCGTCGGGGGCGAGTGCGAGGTCGTGCTCGGCGCCGAGCAGGGGCCGCGCTTCGAGACAATCCGGCGCGACATCGCCTCGCTCGACGAGTTCGAGATCCGGCTGTCGGAGAACGTCCAGTTCCTCCTCGACGCCACCCTCGGCCTCATCAACATCGAGCAGAACAACACCTTCCGGGTCCTCACCGTCGTCTCGGTGGTAGGCGTGCCGCCGACTTTGATCGCCTCGATGTACGGCATGAACTTCAAGCACATGCCCGAACTCGAATGGCTCTACGGCTACCCCTACGGCCTCACCCTGATCGCGATCAGCGCCCTGGTGCCGATCCTGTTCTTCTGGCGGCGGGGCTGGTTCTGACCCAGGGAGGCGGGCTTAGGGGATTCCTCAGACACCTCGGCTAGACCAAGGCTGTCTCCCCCGAGCCGGCGACCGACCCGCAAAGCCCGAGCCCATGGCCGTCATCGTCGCCTTCATCCTGAATGCCGGCCTCAACTTCGTGGTCGGCCTCATCGTGGCGAAGCTCCTCGGGCCTGCGCAGTTCGGGGTCTTCGCCCTGGCCTCCGCCGGGGCGGTGGTACTCAACACCCTGCTGTTCGAGTGGCTGCGCCTGTCGGCGACGCGGTTCTATTCCGGCAGGGTCCGCATCGAGGAGCCCTGGATCCGGCACGGGCTCGACCGGGCCTATTTCATCGTCGCGATCGGCCTGTTCGCCATGGCGATCCTCGTCGGCGGGCTCGATTTCTGGCTCGGCCGCGACCCGCAGAGCCGCGCCGCGATCATGGCGGGGACGGCCCTCGTCGCAATCGGCATCGGCCTGTTCGATTATCACGCCGCCCTGGCGCGGGCGCGCTTCGATGGCGGCCTCTACCTGAAGCTCGTCGCGGCCAAGAACCTCCTGGCCTTCGTCACCATGACGAGCGTCGCCTGGTTCTACCCTGAGCCGATCTACGTGCTGCTGGCCGGCGGAGTCAGCCAGCTCCTGGCGGTGGCGATCCTGCGCGCTCCGCTCCGTGATGCGTCGACAGCTGCGGAACACCCGCGCCTGTCCGAGGCGCAAAGGCTCTTCCTCGTCTACGGCCTGCCGCTCATCGCGGCGAACGGCATCTATCAGTTCCTGCCGTTCCTGAACCGCTGGTCGATCGCCGACCAAGCCGGCTTCGCGGAGGCCGGCTATTTCTCCCTCGCGGCCGATGTCGCCTCGCGCAGTTTCGGGACGCTCGGGACCGCCCTCGACCTTTTGCTGTTCCAGCTCGCCGTCCAGGCCGAGGAGCACCACGGCCGCGCCGCGGCGGAGGCGCAGATCGGACGCAACGCCGCCATCGTGGTGGCGCTGATGCTGCCCTGCGCCGCCGGCTTCTGGACCGTGCTCCCGGCGCTTCAGGAACTCGTCATCCCGGAAGCCTTTCGCGGACCGTTCGCGACCTACGCGGCGCTGCTGATTCCGGGCCTGTTCTGCTTGGCACTCACCAACTTCGCCCTCAACCCCGTCTTCCAGATCCGTCGGCGAACGATGCCGGTTATCGGTGCTGCGCTCGTCGGGCTCGCCGTCAACGCTCTCGGCCTCGTTCTGCTTCCGCCGCTCATGGGAGCCGAAGGCGTGGCGGCGGCGCAGAGCGCAGGCATGGCGGCCGCCATGCTGGTCCTCGGCAGCCGCGCCCTGGCGGGGCGTGAGCGTCTCGTGCTGCCCTGGCGTGACCTCGCCGCCGCCGCGTTAGCGACCCTGGTCATGGGGCTGTGCCTGACGCCACTCCGGCATGCCGCGCCCTGGCTCGCCCTCGGCATCGGCATACCGGCGGGCGGCGCCATCTATGCCGCCCTCGTCTGGTACTTCGACATCGCGGGTCTGCGCGAGATCGTCCTGGCACGGTGGCGGACCCGCCGCGTACTCCCGGCGGGGTGAGGCAAGCGCCTTGAAATCCGGATGCATTCCAGCCTGAACCTCCTTAAAACGAAGTTCGGGAGCGCGAACGCGCCCCGTCAGGGCAGGAAACGATGCGTTCATACCAACCTCGCGACGAGGGTGCGGCAGCCGAGATCGTGCGCGAGGCGGCGGCCCGGTCGGAACGCCTGCGCCTCGTCGGAGGCGGCACCAAGGCGGGGATCGGGCGTCCGGCGCAGGACGAGGCGACCCTCTCGGCCGCGGGCCTCACCGGCATCACCCTCTACGAGCCCGCCGAGATGGTGGTGGCGGCCCGCGCCGGCACGCCGCTCGCCGAGGTCCAGGCCCTGCTCGCCGAGCGTGGCCAGATGCTGCCCTTCGAGCCGATGGATTACCGGCGCCTGATGGGCTCGTCCGGAGAGCCGAGCTTCGGCGCGGTGGCGGCGATCAACAATAGCGGCCCGCGGCGGATCAATGCGGGAGCGGCCCGGGACAGCCTGATCGGCGTGCGCTTCGTCAACGGGCGAGGCGAGGCGATCAAGTCCGGCGGCCGGGTGATGAAGAACGTCACCGGCCTCGACCTCGTCAAGCTGATGGCCGGCTCCTGGGGCACTTTGGGCCTCCTCACCGAGGTGACGTTCAAGGTGCTCCCGGTTCAGGAGCGGACCGCGACGCTGGTCTTCTCAGGCCTCGACGATGCCCGCGCCATAGAGGCCCTGAGCGCCGCACTCGGCTCCCCGTTCGAACTCACCGGCGCCGCACATCTGCCAGCCGGAATCGGGGGCTCCGAGGCGCGCACGCTGATGCGGGTCGAGGGCTTCTCCGGTTCGGTCGAATACCGACTCGGCGAGTTGCGCCGCCTGCTCAAGCGATACGGCGCGCCCGAGGTCATCGAACACGAGGCCGGCCTCGCGCTCTGGGCCGATATACGCGATGCTGGGCTTCTGGCGGAACCGCGCGAGGCCGCGATCTGGCGGATCTCCACCGCGCCGGGCAGAGGGCCGGCCCTCGCAGCCGCCGTTGCGGCAGAGCGTGAGGCGCGGTGGTTCTACGATTGGGGCGGCGGGTTGATCTGGCTCTCCACGTCCGCAGAGGGCGACGCCGGGGCGGCTCTCGTGCGCGGCGCAGTCCGGACGCAAGGCGGGCACGCGACCCTGATCCGGGCACCCGACCCGGTCCGGGCCGTCTTGGACGTGTTCGAACCGCTCTCTGGGCCGCTGATGCGGATCACCACCGGGATCAAGGCGGCGCACGACCCGGCGGGTTTGTTCAACCCCGGGCGCATGTATGCGGGGGTGTGAACCGCTCCTATGGGGTTTGCTCGGCAAGGAAGGTCCGGGTCAGTCCGCGAACAGCCCCGTCGGAAGTCCGTCCATGCTGCGGGTGTTCTTCAGGCGCTGGTAGGCTTCGAGATCCTCGTCGGTCTTCGCCTCGGCCCAGCGATCGAGCGACTCGCGTTCGCCGACGAAATCGAACAGCGGCACGCCGTAGCCGCACGAGGTCTGGACCAGATCGACGCTCATCCTCAGGATCTGGCGCGTCCCCCTCGGATCGGTTCCGCCGAAGGCGTCCGACAGCAGGGAGCGATAGGGCGCGCTGCCGCGGGCGAGCATCTGCCCCCGCCCATAGAGCCTCAGGATTCTCGGCGCCCCTTCGAAGGCGCAGAACATCACCGCGACGCGCCCGTCGGCCAGGAGATGCGCCGCCGTCTCGTTGCTGCTGCCGGTGCGGTCGAGATAGGCGACGGCGTTCGGTCCGAGGACGCGGAACGCCTCGGTGCCGCGTGGCGACAGGTTCACCCGCGTGCCCGGCGCAGCCGATGCGGTGAAGAAGATCCGCTGGCGGGCAATGAAGGCCCGTTGGGCTTCTTCGATGCTGTCGAACTGTTTGGCCACGAACCCTCTCCCGCGCGTCGCCGACGGACGCGGATTTTGGTGTAAGAACGTTTCTCAGAAGAAACGAGAGAAGAGCACCGAGGCAACGCCGTGCAAACCAATTTCACCGCGACGCAGCTCGCCGACCCCGCCATGGCGACGTCGGAGAAGATCCTGCGCACCTGCGTCCATTGCGGCTTCTGTACCGCCACCTGCCCGACCTACCTGCTGCTCGGCGACGAGCTCGATTCACCGCGCGGCCGCATCTACCTGATCAAGGACATGCTCGAAGGCGGCAAGCCCGCGACGGCGGAGGTGGTCCGCCACGTCGACCGTTGCCTCTCGTGCCTGTCCTGCATGACGACATGCCCCTCGGGGGTGCATTACATGCACCTCGTCGACCATGCCCGCACGCATATCGAAGAGACGTACCGCCGCCCCTTGAGCGATCGCCTCCTGCGCAGCGTGCTCGCCTTCATCCTGCCCTATCCGAACCGGTTCCGGCTCGCCCTTCTCGGCGCCAAGATCGGCGGCCCGTTCCGGCCTCTCGTCGCCCGGCTGCCGCGGGTGGGAAACCGGCTCGCCGCGATGCTAGACCTCGCCCCGGCGCAGCTGCCCAACCGCATCCCGAGCGACCGCCCCGGCACCTTCCCGGCCGACACCAGGGCGCGGGAGGCAAGCGCCATGCTGCAGGGCGAGGCGAGTCCCGGCAGGGCCGGCCGCGTCGCCCTGCTACGGGGCTGCGCCCAGAGCGTGCTGCGCCCGGATTTCAACGAGGCGGCGATCCGCCTCTTGACCCGGCACGGCGTCGAGGTGGTGCAGGCCAAGGGTGAAGGCTGCTGCGGCGCGCTCACCCACCACATGGGTAAGAGCGAGGAATCCCACGCCACCGCCAAGCGTACCATCGACGCCTGGATCGCCGAGATGGACGGCGCGGGTCTCGACGCGATCGTCATCACTGCTTCGGGCTGCGGCACGACGATCAAGGATTACGGCTTCATGTTTCGGGAAGACCCGGCTTATGCCGAGAAGGCGGCGCGGGTCTCGGCCATCGCCAAGGATGTGACCGAATACATGGCCAGCGTCGGCCTGATGCCGCCCGTCATCGATACCGACCTCGTCGTCGCCTACCATTCGGCCTGCTCGATGCAGCACGGCCAGGGTATCCGCACCGAGCCGAAGAACCTCCTGAAGCGCGCCGGTTTCACCGTGAAGGACGTGCCCGAGGGCCATATCTGCTGCGGCTCGGCCGGCACCTACAACATCCTGCAGCCCGAGATCGCCGCACGGCTGCGGGACCGGAAGGTTGCCAATATCGAGCGGATGCGGCCCGACCTCATCGCCACCGGCAATATCGGCTGCGCCACTCAGATCGGCACCGGAACGACGATCCCGATCGTCCACACGGCGGAATTGCTGGACTGGGCGACCGGCGGGCCGAAGCCGGTAGCGCTGGAGGGGCTGGCGGATCGACAGGTGCTGGCGGCGGCGGAATAGCCTACGCCGCGTCGGCCAGCGCTTTCAGGTCGGCGCCGCGAGCCATGTGGAGCGAGGCGTCGAGGATCTCGATGCCGCCGACACGACCTTCTTCATCGAGATCGAAGATGATGCCGGGGCGAACCTCCTCGCTCTCGACGATGACGTCATCGGAGAAGCCGAGGTAGAGTGCGTCGACCTGTGAGTCGTAGCTCGTCTTCATCTCGGCGGACTCCTCACGGACGCCAACACGAACACCCGGATCGCGGAGGACAGGTTCTGCCCGCCGCGCTCGGCGTCGATTTCGCCGATCAGTGCCTGCACCGATTGCTGCCGGGTCTCCGCGATCTCGCGCAGGGCCTCCCAGAACGGCGCCTCCAGCGAGACGCTGGTGCGGTGGCCGGCGATCATGACCGAGCGCTTGGCGATGCCGGTGCTCACCCCTCCTCGTCCCGCCCGACGAGCTTATGCCCCTCGTGGCGCGAGACCTCGATCGCCTTTTTCCTCTCGGCCAGGGTCTTGGCCTTCTTCGGGCGGCCGAAGAGGATGCGGTTCTCCTCCGCCTTGGCCTCCTTCTCGCCGCGCGCCTTGGCCTTGCGCGCGGCCCGCAGGTTGATGATCTCGGCCATCGCTATTCCGCGCTCGGCGCCAACATGGTCTCGGGGCGCACGACCCGTTCGAACTCCTCCTCGGTGACGTAGCCGAGCCGGAGCGCCTCTTCCTTCAGGGTGGTGCCGTTCTTGTGAGCGGTCTTGGCGATCTCGGCGGCTTTGTCGTAGCCGATCGAGGGGGCGAGGGCCGTCACCAGCATCAGCGAGCGGCTCATGAGGTCGGCGATCCGATCCTCGTTGGCCTTGATTCCGACGACGCAATTGTCGGTGAAGCTCACCGCGGCGTCGGCGAGAAGCCGCACCGATTGCAGTACCGCGTTTGCGATCACCGGCTTGAACACGTTGAGTTCGAAATGGCCCTGGCTGCCGGCGAAGCTCACCGTGGTGCCGTTACCGATGACCTGGGCGCAGACCATCGTCATCGCCTCGGCCTGGGTCGGGTTGACCTTGCCGGGCATGATCGAGGAGCCGGGCTCGTTCTCGGGCAGCGAGAGTTCGCCGAGGCCCGAGCGCGGGCCGGAGGCGAGCAGGCGGATGTCCTGGGCGATCTTGAACAGGCCGGCGGCGAGCGCGTTCAACGATCCCTGCGTGAAGACGAGGGCATCGTGGGTCGCCAGCGCCTCGAACTTGTTCTCGGCCGACGTGAACGGCAGGCCAGTGAGCTCCGCCACCTTGGCGGCGAAGCGCTCGGCGAATTCGGGATGGGCGTTGAGTCCGGTGCCGACCGCGGTACCGCCCTGTGCCAAAGCCAGCACGCCGGGCAGGGTCGCGGCGACGCGGGCGCTGCCGAGGGCGACCTGGGCGGTGTAGCCGGAGAATTCCTGGCCGAGGGAGACCGGCGTCGCGTCCTGAAGGTGGGTACGGCCGATCTTGACGATATCGGCGAAAGCCTTGGATTTCGCGTCGAGGGCGCCGTGGAGATGGGTCAGGGCCGGCATCAGCCGGTTCTGGATCTCACGGGCGACCGCGATGTGCATGGCGGTCGGGAAGACATCGTTGGAGGATTGGCCCCGATTGACGTGATCGTTGGGATGGACCGGCGACTTGCCGCCGCGCTTGCCTCCGAGCCGCTCGTTGGCGAGACTCGCGATGACCTCGTTGGCGTTCATGTTGGATTGCGTTCCGGAGCCGGTCTGCCAGACGACCAGCGGGAACTCTTCGTCGTGATCGCCGGCGACGACCTCCGCCGCCGATTCGGCGATGGCGCCCGCGACTTTGGGGTCGAGACCGCCCAGATCCTGGTTCACCAGGGCCGCGGCCTGTTTCACGATTCCGAGGGCGTGGACGAGCGGCGCCGGCATATGCTCGGTGCCGATCTTGAAGTTCTGGATCGAGCGCTGGGTCTGCGCACCCCAGTAGCGATGCGCCGGAACCTCGATGGGGCCGAAGGTGTCCGACTCGGTGCGGGTGGCGGAAGTGTCCTGCGGCGACATCGTGGCCTCTTAGGTCGGGGGTCGTGCGACCCTACTTATCGAGTGTGACGCGCAAGCGCGATGCCGTCCGGGCGCCGCGCCGCAACATCGACGCCAATCCGTCGCGTGTCGACAGGGAGTCTGAATGGCCGAAGCGATCACCCTCGGCGGCGATGTGGGAACGCGGTTCCGTCCCGTCGTCCCACCGCCTCTGCGCGAGCAGCCGGGCCTGTTCAGGTTCCTCAAAGCCGTCCGGGCGAATCCGATCACGACCTGGCTCGAAGAGCACTTCACGCAACCTGTCGTGGCGGGGGAGGGTGCGCTCGGGCGCGTGACGGTAGTGAGCGACCCGGTGCTGATCCGCTATCTCTATGTCGACAACGCCGCCAACTACCGCAAGGACGACCTGCAGCGCCGCGTCCTTGCACCAGGCCTCGGCAACGGCCTCCTCACCGCCGAGGGCGAGGAATGGCGCCTGCAGCGGCGCACCTTGGCGCCGATCTTCTCCGCCCGCCACGTCCAGGGTTTCGCGGCGGCGATGAACGCGGCCGGCGCCCGCATCGCGCGCCGTATGTGCCGCCGCGACGGCGCCACGGTCGATATCGCTTTGGAAATGACACGGGTCACTCTCGACGTCCTCGAGCGAACGATCTTCACACAAGGCCTCTCCAGCGATCCCGATGCCCTCGGCCGCGCCATCACCCGCTTCCTCGAGGCGGTCGGGCCGATCGACCCCCTCGACGTGTTCGGCGTGCCGAGCTTCGTGCCACGCATTGGACGGCTCCGGGCACGTCCGGCGACGCGCTTCTTCGAGGAGGTGGTCGACGAACTGATCGCGAGGCGGCGCGCCCTCATGGCGGCCGGCAGCGCGCCGGCCGACCTCCTGACCCTGCTATTGCAGGCCCAGGACCCGGAGACCGGTAAGGGCCTCACCGATCTGGAGGTGAAGGCCAATATCGTCACCTTCATCGCGGCAGGCCATGAGACAACGGCCAATGCCCTGACCTGGGCGCTCTACTGCCTCTCTCAGGATCCCGTCAGCTTGCGGCGGCTGGAGGAGGAGGTCGATGGGGCGGGGGAGGGCGACTTCGACGTCGACGCCCTGCCTTTCACGAAGGCGGTGATGGAAGAGACGATGCGCCTGTTCCCACCGGTGCCGTTTATGAGCCGCCAGGCCATCGCGGAGGACCGGATAGGCCGAATCAAGATCCCGCGGAATTCGCTGGTGATGGTCGCGCCCTACGTCCTTCACCGCCATCGAACGCTATGGGACGATCCAGGGGCCTTCGTGCCGGATCGTTTTCTGGGAGAGAATCGTTCGGCGATCCCGCGATTCGCCTACCTGCCTTTCGGAGCCGGACCGCGGGTCTGCATCGGCCAGAGCTTCTCGCTGCAGGAGGCGGCTCTTGTGCTCGCACATTTGGTGAGGGCAGTGCGGTTCGGACTACCCGAGGGTCACGCCCCGATCATCCCGGTCCAGCGCGTGACGCTGCGGCCGGAAAGCGGATTACGGATGAGCGTGACGAACCGGGGCTGAAGCCGCCGTTCAGCTCTTCTTGCGGAAAGCGTCGAGGCTGACGACTTCCGCACTGTTCTCCGACGGCGTCGTGTTTTCAGCCGCCTCAGGCTTCTTCACCACAGGACGAGTGCCCTTCTGGTCCTCGGCGTTCTGCGCCGCCGCGGGCAGGAGCTTTGGAGCTCCAGCGAATGGGGTGAGGCTGTTGCCCTGGCCGGCCGTTTTCGGCTTCAGCTCGGCGGGTTCTGAGGCCGCGCCACGGGGCACGCCATTCGGTGCGGCCGCTTGCGGACCATCCACATCGCCGGCTTCCTCCGATCCGTCATTGAGATCGAACTTAAGCCCGAACTGGACGGACGGATCGAAGAACCCAGTCAGCGCATCGAAAGGTACCAAAAGCCGCTCCGGCACACCGGAGAACGACAGGCCGACCTCGAACGTGTGCTCGGTGACGCCGAGGTCCCAGAATTGGTGTTGCAGGACGATCGTCATGTCCTGCGGATATTTTTCGCGCAGGCGCTGCGACATCCGCACGCCCGGAGCCTCGGTGCGGAACGAGACGTAGAAATGGTGGTCACCGGCTAGGCCCTCGCGGGCGGCATCGGTGAGAACCTTGCGGACGACGCCGCGCAGCGCGTCCTGAACCAGGAGATCGTAGCGGATCAGATCGTCTGCCATCGTCGGTCGCCCTGCCCGGTGCCTGCCGGTCGTTCCGCGCAGTCGAGCGCACCGGATCGCATATAAACGTTAAAGTGGAGGCTTCTGTTGCCAGGTGCCTCCGAACCCCGCCTATCCGATGCTAACCGGTAGGACTTCGTTTGGTATTGGGGACCGCTTACGCGGCCACCGCCACCGGAGCAAAGTTGTCATTGGCAACTATTGCAGAGGCCCGATAACGGCGGAACCATGCCGAGCGAAAGCTCAACCTTTACGCCCTCGTCGATCCTATTTCGCCCCCGCCGAAACCCAGGCAGATGACCCTTCTGCGGACGTTGCGTCCAAAGGCCCTGGGTCTTGGTGGAGGCGCCGGGTACCGCCCCCGGGTCCGATAGGTTTATTTCGAAGACCGTTTATCGCCATAGCCGACCTTGCGGCCGGCTAGAGGAATATAGAGGGAGTCCGGTCGGTTTTGAAGCCCGATCATGCGATCTTGGTGCCGGACGACGCGCCTGTTGCTGGAAACGCGCAGCAGACCGGGCTGCCCATGGCGGAAGCGCGGCGCGACGCCGCATCTCTGTCGCGCTTCGCCGTACTCTGGCGTGGACTCCTGGGCCTCGGCGTGATCACCCTGCTGGCGCTCCTCTACCTTGCCGCGGCAAGCCTGTTGGCGCTCATGCTGGTCCGCGTGGGCGGCGACCTCATCGACGGGATAGACCCATTCCTTGCCGAGGGGCAGCGTCCGCGATTGTTTCCACGCGCGCTGGCGATGCGCGAGCTCGCCGTCGACGTCGTCAGACAGGTGATTCTGGCTGTCCTCGTGATCGGCACGGTCATCCTGCGGGACAGGGTCAGGTGGCGCGAGACCCTGGCGATCGAGCGCGTACGCCCGCCCGGCCTGCGGGCGGGTCATCTGCTCGCGATTCTCCTGCCATGGCCGTTCCTCCATATCCTGTGGGTGAACGGGGTCGCAGAGGCTTTCACCACGCCCTTCGGCCGGCATGTCCGGCTCGCTCCCGGCATGCCCGTCCCCGCCATCGTCGCCTGGCTCATCTACGCGGCGATCCTGGCGCCCCTCGCCGAGGAACTCCTCATGCGGGGCGAGATCTTCGCGAAGGCGAAGGCCTACATGGCGCCTGCCGCCGCGGTGATCGCCACCGCATTCCTGTTCGCCTTCGCCCACGTCTCGCAGGCCGGCATCGCGCGCCCGGTCTCGCTGCTGCCCCTCGCGCTTCTCCTCGGCTGGCTGCGCTGGCGCACCGGGCGCCTCTGGCCCTGCATCGTCCTTCACGCCTGGAGCAACATGGCGGTCGTGGCTTATGTCCTGTGGCCGGAGGCCCGGTGACGGCTCGCCAGTTCCCGCCGATCGCGGTATCGCCTGGGTCAAAGATCCAGGGTCCCCGATGATCGCCTATCACGAACTCCTCGCGCGCATCCTCGAACATGGTGTCTCCAAGGACGACCGCACCGGCACAGGCACCCTCTCGGTCTTCGGCCATCAGATGCGGTTCGACCTCGCCGCAGGCTTCCCCCTGGTGACGACGAAGCACCTCCACCTGCGCTCGATCATCCATGAATTGCTGTGGTTCCTCTCGGGCGACACCAACGTGCGCTACCTTCAGGACCACGGCGTCACGATCTGGGACGAATGGGCGGACGAGAGCGGCGATCTCGGGCCGGTCTATGGCCGCCAATGGCGCTCCTGGGCGACGCCCGACGGGCGCTCCATCGATCAGATCGCCTGGGTCCTCGACGAAATCCGCCGCAACCCGGATTCGCGGCGCCTCGTGGTCTCGGCCTGGAACCCGGCCGACCTCGACAGGATGGCGCTCGCGCCATGCCACTGCCTGTTCCAGTTCTACGTCGCGGAGGGGCGCCTCTCCTGCCAGCTCTACCAGCGCTCGGCCGATGTCTTCCTCGGCGTGCCATTCAATATCGCGAGCTATGCGCTCCTGACGGCGATGATGGCCCAGGTGACGGGTCTACTGCCCGGCGAATTCGTCCATACGCTGGGCGATGCCCACCTCTACCGCAACCATGTCGAGCAGACCCGGCTCCAGCTCTCGCGCGAGCCGAGAGCACTGCCGCGCCTCGCTCTGAACCCGGAGGTGCGCGACCTCTTCGCCTACCGTTTCGAGGACATCGCGATCGCAGGCTACGATCCTCATCCCGCGATCCGCGCGCCGATCGCGATCTGAAGAGAGCATTTCGCGATGTCTGCATCCCAGTCCAAAATCGTCGTCATCGTCGCGGTCGCGCGCAACGGCGTCATCGGCCGCGACAACCAGCTGATCTGGCGCCTGCGCAGCGACCTGCGCCGGTTCAAGAGCCTGACCATGGGAAAGCCCCTGTTGATGGGGCGCAAGACTTACGAGTCGCTTGGCCGGCCGCTGCCGGGTAGGCGGACCCTCGTTCTGACCCGCGATTCATCATTTACGGCCGATGGCGTCGCCGTCGTCCACGATTGGGACGAGGCGATTGCGGCCGCCGGTGACGATGACCTGATGGTCGCGGGGGGAGCGCAGATCTATGCACTGGCGCTCCCCCACGCCGACGCGATCCATTTGACCGAGGTCGATGCCAGCCCGGAGGGCGACACCGTATTTCCGCCTTTCGATAGGGCGGCCTTCCGTGAAACGATGCGTGAACGGCACCCCGCGGCGGAGCATGACGACCACCCGTTCGATTTCGTCGACCTGATACGGTTGACCTGACTCCTTCATCCGTAGCCGCGACCCATTGTGCAGGAGGCGCCGTCGCGGTTGCCTTTCCCGCTAACGATGCCCACTTCCGAGCCTTGACAGGACCAAGACGCCGAACGCAGGTGCTTGGGACGCGTGTCCGCCCGCTGGCGGCTCATCCAAAACCCCATGCGTATCGGCGGATCTGTCGAGAAGACAGGCGACCGCTCGAGTAGGAGAGATCGGCCAGAATGCCTTGGAGCAATCAGAGCGGCGGCGGTGGCGGAACCGGGGGAGGGCCCTGGGGGCGTGGCGGCGGCGGCAATGGCGGTGGGCCTTGGGGCGGCGGTGGTGGCGGCGGCGGCAAGACCCCGCCCGACCTTGAGGATCTGCTCCGGCGCGGACAGGATCGACTGCGCGGCGTGATGCCGGGCGGCGGAATGGGCGGCGGCGTTCTCGTTGCAGGCGCCCTTGTCCTCGCAGGCTGGCTGCTCACCGGCTTCTACAAGGTGGAGCCGCAGCAGGTCGGCATCGAGACGATCTTTGGCCGCTACACGAATACGACCAGCGACGGCCTGCACTATAACTTCCCGTACCCGATCGGTGGCGTCGAGAAGCCGAATGTCGGCCAGGTCAACAGCGTCGCGGTCGGCTACCGCCCCAACCTCGGCAGTCAGAGCCGCGGGCGTGACGTGCAGGAGGAGAGCCTGATGCTCACGGGCGACGAGAACATCGTCGACCTCGATTTCGAGGTGCAGTGGCGCGTCAATCCGCTGAAAGCCTCCGACTACGTGTTCAACCTCGCCAATCCCGAGGGCACCATCAAGGCTATCGCTGAAAGCGCGATGCGCGAGGTCGTGGGACGCCGCAACATTCAGCCGATCCTGACCAACGAGCAGTCGAGCGTCGCTCAGGAGGTCAAGGAAATCACCCAGAAGGCGCTGGACGAGTACGGCGCCGGCGTCCGTATCGAGGTGGTGCAGCTCGTGGCGGTGAATCCGCCGCCAGAAGTTCGACCCTCCTTCATCGACGTCAACGCGGCCCAACAGGATGCCGAGCGCGTCCAGAACGAAGCGCGCACATATGCGAGCCGCGAGGTGCCTCAGGCCCGAGGCAAGGCGTCCCAGATCGTGCAGGCCGCCGAGGCGTTCAAGACTCAGGCGACCGCCGAAGCCACCGGTCAGGCGGCCCGGTTCCAGCAGGTCTATGAATCCTACAAGGTCGCCCCGGTCATCATTCGCGAGCGGATCTTCCTCGAGACCATGGAGCGCGTGCTCGGCTCGGTGAACAAGGTTCTCATCGATCAGGGCGGTGCGAGCGGCACTGCCGGAGCGGCCGCCGCGGGTGTGTTGCCGGTCCTGCCCCTTACGGATTTCGGTCGCCAAGCCCCAGGCTCGGCCAATGCGGGAGCGGCACGATGAACGGTCAGGTCATCCGTACCGGCTCGGCGATCCTCGCCGCCGCCATCGCCGTCGCGCTCTATGCCTCTGTCTTCACAGTCGGGCAGATGCAGCAGGCACTCGTCCTCCAGTTCGGCCGAGTGAGGGCCGTGCTCAACCAGACCGGGACCGACAAGCCGGGTCTCTATTTCAAGATCCCCTTCATGGAGAACATCGTTCTCTTCGATAAGCGGGTTCTCGACCTCGACCTGCCGGTCCAGACCCTGCTCACCGCGGACCGTCAGAACCTCGAGGTCGACGCCTTCGCTCGGTATCGCATCTTCGACCCGCTGAAGTTCTACCAGTCGGCCAACAACATCCCTCGCGCCAACACCCTGTTGGCGAGCTTCACGAATTCAGCCCTGCGCAACGTGCTCGCGCGTTCGACGCGGGATGCCATCGTGCGAACCGGCCGCGCCGCCCTGATGAACGAGATCCAGGATGATGTGAATCGTCAGGCCAAGGATCTCGGCGTGCAGATCGTCGATCTGCGCATGACTCGCGTCGATCTGCCGGCCGCCAATTCGAACGCCGTCTACGAGCGTATGAAGACGGAGCGGAATCGAGAGGCAGCCGACATCCGCGCGACCGGCAATCAGTTGTCGGCGACGATCAAGGCGAAAGCGGACCGAGACGTCACGGTCATCCTTTCCGAGGCGAACCAGACCTCGGAGACGCTGCGAGGCCAGGGCGAGGCGGACAGGAACCGCATCCTCGCCGAAGCCTATGGCAAGGACGCCGACTTCTTTAGCTTCTACCGGTCGATGCAGGCTTACGAGACCGGCCTCAAGGGTTCGGGCGAAACCCGGCTCGTGATCAGCCCGAACTCGGACTTCTTCCGCTACTTCGGCGATCCGCAGGGGCGCAGCCCCAACGGCGCGCCGCGAGCCGCCCGCGATCCGGGCGCCACCGGCTCGACGGCGCGATGACGCAGCGCCGAGGGTGGGCGCCCGCCCACCCTTGATCGCGGCAATGGCTCGGACGATCTAAAGGCGTTGTTTCCATCGTGAGGTCGATCATGATTTTCGTTGCGCGTGCCGCGAAGGCGTTTCCTGTCCCGGCCTTTCGGCGCCGCGCCCAAGCGGCCGTTGTCAGTCTCGTCGTCGGCGCGTCGGTCGCCTTTGCCGCGCCCGCCTCTGCCAAGGGCCCGGAATCCTTGGCCGATCTCGCCGAGCAGGTGACCGACGCAGTGGTCAACATCTCGGCCTCCACCACCGTGGAGCCGCGCGCCCCGTCGAGTCGGACCCTGCCGCAATTGCCGCCCGGCACCCCGTTCGAGGATCTGTTCGAGGACTTCTTCAACCGGCGCGGTCAGCGCGGCGGCGGCGATCGCAGCGAGAACGAGAGCCCCCGCCAGCAGCAGCGCAAGTCGAACTCCCTCGGCTCCGGCTTCATCATCGACGCCTCCGGAATAGTAGTGACCAACAATCACGTCATCGGCGACGCCAACGACATTCAGGTCATCCTGCACAACGGCACGAAGCTGAAGGCCGAGATCATCGGCAAGGACCCGAAGCTCGATCTCGCCGTGCTGCGGGTGAAGCCTGAGGCCGACAAGCCGCTCAAGGCGGTCCCGTTGGGAGATTCCGATAAGATGCGGCCGGGCGACTGGGTCATCGCCATCGGCAATCCGTTCGGCCTTGGCGGCTCTGTCTCGGCAGGCATCGTTTCGGCCCGCGGCCGCAACATCGAGTCGGGCCCGTACGACAATTATCTCCAGACCGACGCGGCCATCAACAAGGGCAATTCCGGCGGCCCGCTGTTCAACATGAACGGCGAGGTCATCGGCATCAATACAGCGATCCTCTCGCCCACCGGCGGCTCAGTCGGCATCGGCTTCGCGGTACCGACTGGCACGGCCGGTCCGGTGATCCAGCAGTTGCGCGATTTCGGCGAGGTCCGCCGTGGCTGGCTCGGTGTGCGCATCCAGAACGTCGACGACGTGACGGCCGATGCGCTTGGCCTCAAGGGGGGCGCCAAGGGCGCGTTGATCGCGGGCATCGACGAGAAAGGCCCGGCGAAATCGTCCGGCCTCGAAGTCGGCGACGTTATCACCCGCTTCAACGGCACGGTGGTTCAGTCGTCGAGCGACTTGCCGCGGATCGTAGCATCTACGCCGGTCGGCAAGACGGTGGAGGTCATCGTCGTGCGTAAGGGTCAGGAATCGACGAAATCTGTCACCCTTGGACGGCTTGAGGACAACGAGAAGCCCCAGCTCGCGAATGTCCGGCAGCCCGAGCCAGAAAGCGCGATGCGACAGGCGCTGGGCCTGAGCCTGTCGGGCATCACCGACGAATTGCGCCGCCGCTACGGCATCAAGGATACACTGAAGGGCGTCGTCGTCACCAAGGTCGATCCCAACTCGACGGCGAGCGACAAGCAGATCAAGCCCGGCGAGGTCGTTGTCGAGGTCGGCCAGGAGGCGGTTAGCACGCCGGCTGACGTCACTAAGCGTGTCGACCAGATCAAGAAGGAAGGCCGGAAGTCCGTTCTGCTTCTCGTCGCTAGCGCCACTGGCGACGTGCGCTTCGTGGCGATCAGCCTGGAGTAGGCGGAAGCCACCATCCTGGTCGCGTAGTTCCGGGTCCGCCAGCGGCGCCCGGAAAGTCGGGGCGGGCGAGCCGGTCCGAGCTTAGCCAGAGAAGCCAGTTCTCATCACCAAAAGCTGTATCCCTGCGTTATCGGACGAACTCGCTCGCCGAATAGCCCTGCAGATAAAGCAGTGCGGTGAGATCGCCGTGCTCGACCTGGACCTTTGCTGCCGCAGCCACCTTCGGCTTGGCGCGGAAGGCGACGCCGAGCCCCGCCTCACCCAGCATGCCGAGGTCGTTGGCGCCGTCGCCAACCGCCAGGGTTTCGGCAGCTTCGAGGCCGAGCCGCGAGCGTAGCGCGATCAGCGTTGCCCGCTTCGTTTCGCTGCCGACGATCGGCTCTTCGACCATTCCGGTGAGGCGCCCGTCGCGAACTCCGAGCGTGGTAGCATGGGCCTCGTCGAAGCCGATCATGGTGGAGATCGGCCCCGTGAATAGGGTGAACCCGCCTGAGATCAGGCAGGTGTGGCAGCCATTCGCCTTCAGGGTTGCGACAAGAGTGCGCCCTCCTGGCGTGAGGGTGATCCGATCGCGGACGAGGTCGTCGACGATTCCGACCGGCAGATCGCGCAGCAGCGCCACGCGTTCTCGCAAAGCCGGCTCGAAGGCAATCTCGCCGCGCATGGCGCGCTCGGTGATGGCGGAAACCTGTTCGCGCAGCCCGATCGTATCGGCGAGCTCGTCAATGCATTCCTGCTCGATCATGGTCGAATCCATGTCGGCGAGGAACAGCCGCTTGCGCCGGTGGCGATCGGCGGGGAGTACTGCGACGTCGATCGGCTCCGCCGCGAAGGCGGCCCTGAGCCGCCTCGAGAAGGCTTCTGCGGCGGCGTCTTCCCCCGGAACCAGGAGCTCGGCCGCGACCTCACCGTGCAGGATCCGCGGCTGGTGATCGGTCGCGAGCACGGCCCGTGCTTCCGCCAGCACCGCATCCGTGATGGCGGGGACGCGCTCGTTTGCTATCAGGGTGGCGACGAGGGTCATCAAGGAGCCTGCCCATCTTGCCGCCGCTCGACGAGGAACGGCTCGCGCCGCCGCGCCCAGAGGGAGCGCCGGCGGCGATCCTCATCGCAGGGCCGACTGCATCGGGCAAGTCGGGTCTGGCGCTGGCACTGGCGTGCCGGCTCGGCGGTGTCGTCGTCAATACCGATTCGATGCAGGTCTATGCCGACCTCCATCGCCTTTCTGCGCGCCCGAGCCTTGGTGAAGAGGCTCAGGCGCCGCACAGGCTTTATGGGCATGTCGACGGGGCGGTGAACTACTCGGCAGGGCATTTCGCCCGCGACGCTTCGGCTTTGATAGAGAAGTGGGGTGGGACGGAAGGAATACCGATCTTCGTCGGCGGCACGGGGCTGTATTTCCGGGCGCTGGAAGAGGGCTTGTCCGACCTGCCTCCTGTTCCCGACGCGGTACGGTCGCAGGTCCGATATGAGGCCGAGGGCCGGCCAACTGAGGCGCTGCACGCCGAACTCAGCCTCCATGACCCGGAAGGGGCCGCCGCTCTACGTCCGAGTGACCGCGCAAGGGTGATGCGGGCCATCGAGGTCTTCGCCGCCACCGGTCGTCCGATCGCGGCTTTTCACGGCTCCCGCCGGCCCGGCCCGCTCGCCGGCCGCCCACTTCTGAAGCTCTTCCTCGCGCCAGAACGCGACCTGCTTCGAGCCCGCATCGATGCCCGTTTCGTCACAATGATGGATAAGGGTGCCCTCTACGAGGTCGCAAGGCTGGCGGAGCGCCGGCTCGATCCTCTCCTGCCGATCATGCGGGCGCATGGGGTACCCGGCCTGATCGCCCATCTCCACGGACAGATCGGCCTCGACGAGGCGATCCGGCGCGGTCAGGCCGATACGCGACGCTATGCCAAGCGCCAGTTCACCTGGTTCCGCCACCAGATGGGGGAGGATTGGCTCTGGGCAGCTCCGGACGAGGCGCTGGACCTCGCCCTCTCGCGCCTCAGCGCTGCAGCCGGGCGATGAGGCTCGACGTGTCCCAACGACTTCCGCCCATCCCCTGCACCTCGGCGTAGAACTGGTCGACGAGGGCGGCTACCGGCAACCGGGCGCCGTTGCGGCGGGCTTCGGCGAGGAGGATGCCGAGGTCTTTCCGCATCCAATCGACAGCGAAGCCGAAATCGAACTTGTCGGCGTTCATGGTCTTGCCGCGATTCTCCATCTGCCAGGAACCGGCGGCACCCTTGGAGATGACCTCGAGCACCGCCTCGACGTCAAGCTCGGCGTGCTTGGCGAAGTGGATCGCCTCGGCGAGACCTTGAACGACACCCGCGATGGCGATCTGGTTGACCATCTTGGTGAGCTGGCCCGATCCGACCGCCCCCATCAAGCGCGATGCCTTGGCGTAGGACATGATCGCAGCCTCGACGGCGCCATAGGTCGCCTCCTCGCCGCCGCACATGACCGTCAACGCGCCGTTCTCGGCGCCGGCTTGACCGCCGGAAACGGGGGCGTCGATGAAGCCGATCCCGGATTTCTCCGCCACGGCCGCCAGCGCACGGGCGATCTCGGCCGAAGCCGTGGTGTGGTCGACGAAGATCGCCCCCTTCTGCATGCCAGAGAAGGCACCGTCGTCACCAAGGGTTACGCCGCGCAGGTCGAGGTCGTTGCCGACGCAGGCGAAAACGATCTCCTGGCCCTGCGCCGCCTCGTAGGGCGTCGGCGCCGAGCGGCCGCCATGCTGGGCCACCCAAGCCTCCGCTTTCGAGCCGGTGCGATTATAGACCGTGACCTCGTGGCCTTTCCTGGCGAGGTGCCCGGCCATCGGGGCACCCATGACGCCGAGACCCAGGAACGCGACCTTCGCCATGACCAACCCCCAAACTGTGTATCCAATCCCGTCTAGGATCGAAGTCGCATACCGTCAAACGGTCGAAGGGGGGATTCAGCCGCCGGTGACGCTCATGTGGCGCGGCACCGCTGCGGGCCGCGCCCGCTCGATGACGAAGTCGTGGCCCTTGGGCTTCCTGGCGATGGCGTCGATCACGGCTTGCGTGACGAGAGCGTCATCGGGCGATGCGCGCAGGACAGAGCGCAGATCCGCCGCATCCTCCTGTCCCAGGCACATGTAGAGCTTGCCCGTGCAGGTGAGGCGTACGCGGTTGCAGCTCTCGCAGAAATTGTGGGTCAGCGGCGTGATGAAGCCGAGGCGGCCGCTGGTTTCGGCGATCCGCACGTAGCGGGCCGGGCCGCCAGTGCGGTCGGGGAGCGGCACCATGGTATAGCGCTGTTCGAGACGGGCGCGGGCCACCGAGAGCGGCAGGAACTGGTCGGTGCGGTCGCCCTCGATCTCGCCGAGCGGCATCACCTCGATCAGGGTCATGTCCATGCCGTCGCCATGAGCCCAAGCGATCATGTCGGCGAGCTCGTCCTCGTTGACGCCCTTCAGCGCCACCGCGTTGATCTTGACCTTGAGGCCGGCGCGGCGCGCCGTCTCGATGCCGTCGAGCACGATCTTGAGGTCGCCGCGCCGCGTCACGGCCCGGAACTTGGCGGGGTCGAGGGTATCGAGGGAGACGTTGACGCGCTTCACCCCCATCGCCGCGAGTTCGCCGGCGAAGCGGCCGAGCTGCGTCCCGTTGGTCGTCAGCGTTAGCTCTTCGAGGGCGCCGGTGTCGAGGTGGCGCGAGAGACGCCGGAACAGGTGCATGATGTCGCGGCGCACCAGCGGCTCACCGCCGGTGATCCGGAGCTTGCACACGCCGCGGGCGATGAAGACGGCACAGAGCCGGTCGAGTTCCTCGAGGGAGAGCAGGTCCCCCTTCGGCAGGAACTGCATGTCGTCGGACATGCAATAGACGCAGCGCAGATCGCAGCGATCCGTCACCGAGATGCGCAAATATGTGATCGCGCGCTGGAACGGATCGACGAGCGGAGCCGGGACGTCGGTACGAAAGGCCACCATGGGGGCGACTGAACTCGACTCGTGGAGGAATTCTAGGACGGGATCGCGTGACGAACCTGGCATTCCAATCCATATGAGGGTTTGCCGCGCACTGGGCAAGTTCGCTCGCGCGCAGGGCAAGGTTTCACCACGAGCGGGGATCGACGATGAGCGACGAGCGCTGGCCCACCGAGATCCGGCTATCGGGCGACAAGCGGACCCTGACGGTGGCCTTCGACGATGGCGGCCGCTTCGAGTTGCCCGCCGAGTACCTTCGGGTGTCGAGCCCTTCGGCCGAGGTCCAGGGCCATTCGCCATCCGAGCGCAAGGTGATCGGCGGCAAGGAAGACGTAGCGATCATCAAGGTCGAGCCGGTCGGCAACTACGCCGTGAAGCTCACCTTCGACGACTTGCACGATACCGGCCTCTACGGCTGGAGCTACCTCTACGATCTCGGCCGCGAATACCGGAAGCGCTGGCGGACCTACCTGGAGGAACTCTCCGAGCGCGGCCTCAGCCGCGAGCCTTTGCGCCGGTCCGCCGCCAAACCGGCAGCGAAGCCCGAGGGGAGCTGCGGCAGCGGCTGCGGGTGCCATTGAGAGAGCTTCAGGGGGATCAGCTCCTGTCCGAGGCTTTGAATTTGTCAGCGGGCCTTTCGGGGACTGCTGCAGACCCTGGCGAGGTCTGCTTTCGGGCTATTGATGAGCCAGAGACCTGTAGCTGGAAGGGGTGGCTTTAAGCCCGTCTGTGGTTGTCTGCGGCATAGCTAAATTAACCTGGATGAAAATCGATATATTTGAGCATGTTACTTTCTAGCAATGGCGCCATGAGAATGATGTCCTCGTTAGGTCTGTATTCATTGCCTGAAAAAGAAGCAATTTGATAAGAAACAATCAGGCCATGATGAGGTTGAGGCTTCAGGATGCATGCCTCTGCTTATTTGACGCACCCGTGTGGAAGCGTGAAGCATCCTAGATGCAAGCTTAGCCTTTAAGGTCGCGGAGTTTCTAAGCAAATTAGATTTGAAGCTTATTGATTGGCCTCCGCACTTAGATGGTGGGAGAAATCGATGCGCGCTTTAGTCTGGCACGGGAAAGAAGACATCCGCTGCGATACCGTTACCGATCCGGAGATCGAAGACGGGCGCGACGTCATTGTCAAAGTCACAAGCTGTGCGATCTGCGGCTCGGACCTGCACCTGTTTCACAACCTGATCCCCGCCATGCTTCCCGGCGACGTCATGGGTCATGAGACCATGGGCGAGGTCGTCGAGACAGGGCGCGGGCTCAACGGCAAGCTCAAGAAGGGCGACCGGGTTGTCGTCCCCTTCACGATCGTCTGCGGTGAGTGCGACCAGTGCAAGCGTGGCTACTTTTCTGTCTGCCAGAAGAGCAACCGCAAGAAGTACCTCGCCGACAAGGTCTTCGGCCACGGCACCGCCGGCCTGTTCGGGTACTCGCATCTCACCGGTGGATACCCTGGCGGTCAGGCCGAGTATCTGCGCGTTCCGTTCGCCGATTCCACCGTCCAGAAGGTGCCTGACGGCATTCCCGACGAGAAGCTGCTCTTCCTCTCGGACATCTTCCCGACCGGGTGGCAGGCGGCGGTCCAGGCCGACATCCAGCCGACCGACACCGTGGCGGTCTGGGGCTGCGGGCCGGTCGGCCAGATGACGATCCGCTCGGCCATCCTGCTTGGTGCCGAGCAGGTCGTCGCCATCGACCATCTGCCGGAGCGGCTGGAGATGGCCGAGGCAGCAGGCGCCATCACCATCAATTTCGAGGAAGAGAATGTGGTCGAACGGCTGAACGAGCTGACCGGGGGCGAGGGTCCCGAGAAGTGCATCGACTGCATCGGCATGGAAAGCCATGTCAGCCTCTCCATGCCGGATACGGTTTATGACCGGGCCAAGCAGATCTTCATGGCCGAGAGCGATCGCCCGCACGTGCTGCGTGAGATGATCTACGTCTGCCGGCCTGGCGGCCTGATCTCGATCCCAGGAGTCTATGGCGGTTTGTCCGACAAGATCCCGATGGGCGCGGCGATGAACAAGGGCCTGACCTTCCGGATGGGGCAGACCCACGTTCAGCGCTGGACCGGCGATCTCCTTCGCCGGATCGAGGAGGAGCAGATCGACCCCTCCTTCGTCATCACGCACGAGGCCCCGCTCGACATGGGCCCCGAGATGTACCGGACGTTCCGGGACAAGCAGGACAGCTGCATCAAGGTCGTTCTCAAACCCTGACACTGTGTGGAGGGACCATGACGAACATCTCACTCATTCCGGGCCTCTCGAACATCGCGCGATCTGAGGGCGATCCGAAGGTTCTTCGCTCCGGGCCGAGTTCGCGCGGCATACCGGACAGCATCGCCAAAGGGCTCGGCTGGTTCAGCCTCGGCCTCGGTCTCACTGAGCTCCTGGCGCCCAGGCGCATCACCAGCGCACTCGGGATGGAGGGCAAGGAGGCCTTGGTGCGTGCCTACGGAGCCCGTGAGATCGGCAGCGGTATTCTCTCGCTGTCGATCGACAAAAAGCTCGGGCTCTGGAGCCGGGTCGCTGGAGATGGCCTCGACATCGCGACCGTGATGACGGCCCTGCGCCCGAACAACCCGAAGCGCGACAATGTCGTGATCGCTCTGGCCCTGCTGCTCGGCATCACGGCCATCGACCTGATTGATGCCCAAGCCACCACGATGCGGCACAGCCGCGGCGTGGGTCGGAGACGATCGTATCGGGACCGCAGCGGCTTCCCGCGTGGTGTCCAAGCATCCCGCGGTGCAGCTCGAGATTTCAAGACGCCGCCCGACCTGCGCCACGCACCACCCCTCGCAGCCGTATCATAGCGTACGTCCGCCGCTCGACGTAATCCGGACTATGAGCATGGGCGCTTCAGGCGAGGCTTAGACTGGCTTCTAGGATGAAGGTGGGTTGGGGGCGGGGCGTCCGCTTCCGGGCGAACGGCCAATGCCCGGTTGCCACCCTCACCAGCCCTTCCCACGATCGAGCTTGTCAAGTTCAGACCCTAGACGCTCCTCGGGCCCTGATGGGCCAAGTCGAGAGCGGCGAGAGCATCCGGCGTGTCCACGTCCTGAAGGACGGCATCGTCCATCGCGATTTCGATGACGTCCGTGCGCCCTGCCAGCAACGGCCCCGCGCCGCGATCGCCTGTCAGTCGCGCCAAGCCTTCCTCGAGTGCGTTGCGGTTCAGGAGCACCGGGTTACCGCGCTGGCCATCGTGGATCGGCACGACGGCCGAAGCCCGGCGTTCCGACGCCACGAAGGCCGCCGCGAGGGCGACGAGATGGTCGGCGCTGATGCGCGGCATGTCCCCGAGCATCACGACGGCACCGATGCAGGCCGAGGGCAGCGCCTCGAGTCCGGCCTTCAGCGAGGTGGAGAGGCCGGCGGCATGGTCGGCATTCTGCATGAAGGTCACGCCGAGGTCGTCGAGGGCTTTTCGGACGCGCCCCGCATGGGCGCCGAGAACCACGACGACGGGCTGTAGGCCGCTCGCCAGCGCCGCTTCGGCGGCATGCCGCACGAGCGGCTTGCCGTCCAGGAGCGAGAGAAGCTTCGGTTCGGCCCCGAAACGGCTGCCGCGCCCTGCGGCGAGGAGGACGATGCCGACATTGTCAGTCATCGTCGTCGGCGCTCGTCCCGCCTTCCCGGGGCTGGGGCCGGGAGACGATCTCGGTAAGGAGGCCGCCGACCCCGAGGGCCACGATGTCGGCGCGCCGCACGGCGAGGCCGGCGAGTTCGCGCTGAAGCACCCAGTCGAATCCGTTCTCCTTGGGCGAGCGGGCGCAGCCCGGAGCGCCGATCACCGGTACGTCTCTTAAGGAGCCGACGAGGAGCAGGTTGCCGGGGTCCACCGGCATGCCGAGATGCTCGACATGGCCGCCAGCCGCCTCGATCCCGGCCGGGATGACGTCGCGCCGGTCAGCAATGGCCGATGCGCCGAAGATCACCACGAGGTCGGCGCCATCCGTCCCGGTGAGCCTCGCCAGGGCCGTTGAAACGGCATCCGATTCGTGGGCGACCCGAAGCTCGGAGACGATCGCTGCGCCGGCCGGATCGAGCCGATGCTGCAGGTTGCGCAACGTCTTCTCGATGGTCCTGGGCTTGAGCCCCGGAAGCATGGTCGAGATCACGCCGACGCGCTGCCGCGCATAGGGGGCGATTCGAATGGCCGGCTCGGGCGCCGAGGCGCAGGCGCGGGCAATAGCTTCGCCCGGTACGGCGTAGGGAATGATCTTGACCGTCGCCACCATCTCGCCCGCGGCCACCGGCCGGAACGGCGCAAGGGTCGCGAGGGTGATCGCCTCGTCGACGGCGTTGATCGCATCGACGCAACGCCGGTCGACCATGAGGAGGCCGGTGGTCTCGGCGACGAGATTGCAGCGGCCGGTGAAGGGGGCCTCGCGGCGCAGGCCAGCGCCGGCAATACGTTCGGCGAGGCGCGCCGCAGCTTCGTCCTCGCCGATATCGCCAGGCTCCAGCCTCGCCGCAACGAGGTCGGGAAGGCCCGCTTCATCGAGCAGGCGCAGTTCCTCAGGCCCGATCCGGTGACCCTTCTTGACGATCAGCGACCCGGCGCGGATCGTGTGGGCGGAGATCACCCCGGCGGCCTGGGCCGTCGGCACGCGGCCGAACTTCACGGGGCGCTCTTGCGCTGGCGGGCGACGATCTCGGCCAGGATCGAGACCGCGATTTCGGCCGGGCTGACGGCGCCGATATCGAGGCCGATCGGCGCCGCGATCCTGCCGATCTGCTGAGGCGACAGGCCGGCCTGCGCCAGGCGCTCGACGCGGGCAGCATGCGTCTTCCGCGAGCCGAGGGCGCCGACATAGAAGCACTCCGCTTTCAGCGCCGCGACGAGGGCCGGATCGTCGATCTTCGGGTCGTGCGTGAGGGCGAGGAGGGCGCAGTAGCGATCGAGCGGCGGCACCGCCGAGGCGAAGGCCTCGTCGGGCCATTGCGTGACGAGGACGGTGCCCGGAAAGCGATCCGGCGTCGCGAAGGCGGTGCGCGGATCGATGACGCTGACGGAAAGATCGAGGGCGGCGGCCATCGGGCAGAGGGCCTGGCTGATATGCACCGCCCCGATCACCACGAGCCGCACCGGCGGGACCTGCACGGTGAGAAAGACCTGCCGGCCCTCCAGCTCGACGAGGCCGCTCTTTCCCGACAGTAGACGGCTTTTCAGCAGGTCGGCGAGGGGATCGGCGGCGACTTCATCCTCGCGCACCACGCGCTGGGTGCCGTCGTCGAGGTCGGTGACCAGGATGCAGGCGCGGCGGGCGGCCCGTTCCGCGTTGAGCACCGTGAGGCTGTCGAGTTGCATGGCGTCGCGGCTCAATCGATCCGTTCGACGAAGACGCGGATGCGCCCGCCGCAGGACAACCCGACCCGCCAGGCGGTCTCGTCGGCGACGCCGAATTCGACGACGCGAGGCCGGCCGTCGGCGATGGCTTCCAGTCCCTCGGTGATGACCGCACCCTCGACGCAGCCGCCGGAGACCGAACCGAGGAAGCTGCCATCCTCGTCGACGACGAGGTGGCTGCCGACCGGGCGCGGAGCCGAGCCCCAGGTCTCGACGACGGTGGCCAAAGCCACTCGCCGTCCGGCCCGGCGCCAGGATTCGGCGGCCTTCAGGATATCGGTCTCGGCCGAGAGCATGGGAAACCTCCGTGCATTCCGCACGTGGCGGCTCTTCTCAAGGTAGGCTGTCGGCGCCGCAGAACAATCCATGCGGAATGATTCCGGTTGTAGCGTCGGCGCGCAGAAGATCGCTTTCACCCCGGCTAAGCCGAGGGTATCGGTCGAAGCATCGAAGGCACGGAGGATGGCGGTGAAAGTCCTGTCGTTGGTCGCCCTGGGTCTGGTGCTCGCCTCTGGCGGAGTCGCGGAGGCGCAGATCAAGATCGGGCTGTCGGCGCCGCTGACCGGACCGGACGCGCCGTACGGCCAGGGTATGCGGATGGGCGCCGAGCAGGCGGTCGCCGACATCAATCGCGCCGGCGGAATCAACGGGCAGAGGCTCGCCCTGGTGGTCGCCGACGATTCAAGCGATGCCAAGCAGGGGCTGGCCGCCGCCAGGCGCTTCGTCTCCGAGAAGGTTCGCCTCGTGGTCGGGCCTCTGGCGCCCTCCGTGGCCTCGGCCGTCCTCCCGTCCTACGAGGCCGCCGGCATCGTCGTGGTCACGCCGGGGGCTTCGTGGGCGCCGCTCACCGCTCGCGGTCTTTGGAACGTCTTCCGTATCTGCGGCAGCGACGCGGACCAGGGGCGTCTGGCTGGCGCCTATCTGGCGAAGGCGCATCGGGGGCGGCGCATCGGCATCGTCCACGATAAGACCGCTTTCGGGCGCGGTCTCGCCGACGAGGTTAGCCGGACGCTCAAGGCCGCCGGTGAGTCGGAGGCGGCGTTCGAAGGCTTCGACCGGGGCGAGCGCGACCTCTCGCGCCTCGTCGACCGGCTCGTCCGCGCCCGAGTGGAGGTCGTCTATCTCGGCGGCCTCGCCGGGGATGCGGCGGCGCTTGTAAGAGCGATGCGGGCTGCCGGCTTGTCCGCGCCCCTCGTCGGCAGCGACGGGCTGATCGACAAGGATTTCGTCGCCGAGGCCGAGGGAACCGTGATCACGGCGCAGCTCGAACCGCGAAAGCTGCCCGAGGTCAGAGCTCCGGACGCCAGAGGAGCCCCCCCGAAGCTCTCCCGCACGCCGGAATCGGACTCGATCGCCGGCCAGACCTACGCCGCCATCGAGGTTATGGCGCGGGCGGCCGAGCAGGCGAAATCGACGGAGGGCCGCGCCATCGCCGCTGTCCTGCATGGCGGCCGGACTGTGAGGACGCTGATCGGCGATCTCGCCTTCGATGCCGGCGGCGACCTTCGCCCTTCGGCCTACGCGCTTTATGCCTGGCGCCGCACTGCCGACGGGCGCATCGACTATCTCGGCAATCAGGTCAGCCCCTGAGGCGACGGGGCCGCCGAACAGTCCATCGGCATCGAACTTTCGAAACACCGTCTCTTCACGGGCAGTTCAGGCACGTGTCAGGGGATGAAGGCGGTAAAAGCTTGCGTGGATACGCCGCGAACATTATGTCCGGGTCACGCTTGCCGGTGATGCGCATCCGATCCGATCGGACCCGCCGCCTCCAGCGTTTTGCTGAACGGGTCGATTGTGGTGTCCCGGATCGCCTCGTTCAGGCGTCCGGCTGGAGATGGTGAATGGCGAAAGAAGAGTTGATGCAGTTCGACGGTCTCGTGATCGAGATCCTGCCGGATGCGCGCTACCGCGTGCAGCTCGACCAGGGTCACGAGATCGTGGCCTACACGGCCGGCAAGATGAAGAAGAACCGCATCAAGACCCTGGCCGGGGACCGCGTCACCGTCGAGATGTCGCCCTACGATCTTGAGAAGGGCCGCCTCGTGTTCCGCCACAAGGACGAGCGTTCCGCCGGTCCGCGCCCGCCGATCCGCGGTCAGTTCCGCCGGCGCTGAGTGGCGCGTCGATTTCCATTTCGTGGACGAACAGAGTTATTTGTTTCTTGGCGGGCTGCAGAAGCTTCAAGAGATTTTCCGCGCCGCGTGCCAAGCATGGCGAGGTCGGCGGCTATGGATTCCGGGCTCGCCTATGGCGCCCGGAATGACGATCGTGGTGACAATTTAGATCAGGCAGCCGAACCGCCCTCACTTCCCGAACCGCTCGAATTTCGGGAAACTCCGGGTCATCAGCGTGCCGGCATCGGCGCGGTGGCCCATCCAGCGCTCCAGGAGCGCCGCATTGGCGAGTCGGACCTGTCCGGCGCTGTCCCGCCACGGCAAACCCTGGCTCAGGGTGAACACGTAGGCATCGGTCAGCGTGCTCTGGCGGCAGCGCTGCAGGCGCACGCCCTTGCCGCGGACGAGTTCGGGCAACTCGGTGATCGGGAATACGAGGAGCAGGCGGTCGGCGCTGCAGACGACGACATGGTCGCCGACCGTCGCCGGGACCAGCAGCGTCGCCTTCGCCGGCTCGTCGAGACCGATGACGCCCTTGCCCTTCCGGGTGTTGGCGATGAGCGAATCCGCCGGTGCGAGGAAGCCGCGCCCGTCGGTTCCCGCCGCCAGGAGCTTGCCGCCAGGCTGGTAGGGTAGGGCGGCGACGATCTCGGTGCCGTCGTCGAAATCGACCATCAGGCGGATCGGATCGCCGAAGCCGCGCCCGCCTGGGAGCTTGGCCGCCTCCAGGGTGAAGACCTTGCCGTTCGAGGCCAGCACCAGGATCTTGGCCGTGGTCTCGGTGAGGAAGCTGATCTTCAGCGCGTCGTCGCCCTTGAAGGCGACCCCGGAGAGATCGGCGACATGGCCCTTCAGGGCCCGGATCCAGCCCTTGGTCGAGACGATGACGGTGATCGGCTCGCGCTCGACCATCGCGGCGGTGAAGTCGATTCCGGCTGTATCGGGCGGATTCTCCAGGGTGGTGCGGCGGGCGCCGATCTTGGTCTCGGGGCCGAAGGTCTTCTTCACCGCCCTGATCTGCTTGGTGATCTCGGCCCATTGCAGCTTGTCGGAGCCGAGCAGCTCTTCGATCCCGGTCTTCTCCGTCGTCAGCGCATCGAGCTCGCGCTTCAGCTCCATCTCCTCGAGCTTGCGCAGCGAGCGCAGGCGGGTGTCGAGGATGGCGTTGGCCTGGATCTCGGTGAGCTCGAACCGCGCCATCAGGGCGGGTTTGGGCTCGTCCTCCTCGCGGATGATGCGGATGACCTCGTCGAGGTCGAGATAGACGATGAGGAGGCCACCGAGGATCTCGAGGCGCCGCTCGATCTGCCCGAGGCGATGGCGCGAGCGGCGCTGCAGCACCACGCGGCGGTGGTCGAGCCATTCGCGCAGGGCTTCGGCGAGGCCGATGACCCGCGGCACCAGCCCGCCGACCAGCACGTTCATGTTGAGCGGAATGCGCGCTTCGAGCTCGGTGAGCCGGAACAGCGATTCCATCAGGATGACAGGGTCGACGCTGCGCGAGCGCGGCTCGAGCACGACGCGAACGTCCTCGGCCGATTCGTCGCGTACATCGGCGAGCAGCGGCAGCTTCTTCTCCTGAAGCAGCTCGGCGAGCTTCTCGATGAGTCTCGCCTTGGGAACGCCGTACGGGATCTCGGTGACCACGATGGTCCAGGTCCCGCGCCCGAGATCTTCCTTGGCCCACCGGGCACGCACGCGAAAACCGCCGCGTCCGGTGCGGTAGGCCTCGGCGATCGACTCGGCGCTGTCGATCAGGATGCCGCCGGTGGGGAAGTCCGGCCCCTTCACAAAGGTAAGGAGCTGAGCGGATGTCGCCTCCGGGCGGGTGATCAGGTAGAGCGCCGCGTCGCAGAGCTCGGCCGCATTGTGCGGCGGGATCGAGGTCGCCATGCCGACCGCGATTCCCTGGCTTCCATTGGCAAGAAGATTCGGGAAGGCTGCCGGCAGGACGACCGGCTCCTCCTCCTGGCCGTCGTAATTCGGCCGGAAGTCGACGGAATCGTCGTCGAGCCCTTCCATCAGGAGGCGGGCGACCTCGGTCATCCGGGCTTCGGTATAACGCTGGGCGGCCGGGTTATCGCCGTCGATGTTGCCGAAATTGCCCTGCCCGTCGACGAGGGGATAACGCTGCGAGAAGTCCTGCGCCATGCGCACCAGCGCGTCGTATGCGGCCGTGTCTCCGTGCGGGTGGTACTTGCCGATGACGTCGCCGACGATGCGGGCGCATTTCTTGAAGGCCGAGGCCGGGTCGAGCCTCAGCAGCCGCATGGCGAACAGGATACGCCGGTGCACCGGCTTGAGGCCGTCGCGTGCATCCGGCAGCGCCCTGTGCATGATCGTCGATAGCGCATAGGCGAGGTAGCGCTCTTCCAGCGCGGATTTCAGCTCGACGCTCTCGATGCCGTCGCCCGAATCCGGGTCGAAGGGCTGGTCCATCATGGTCTCCGACGGGGGTGGTTCACATGGAACATAGCATGAACATCAGGAATCCGCTGCCTTTCCGAGCGCGACGAATCGCGCGCGTTCCTCCGGCGGCCGCAATCCGCGTGGTTCCCAGATGTGCTGGTCGAGGAAGTATCCCGTCAAGGTAAACCCGGCGGTAACGTCCTCGGTATCGGGGGGCGCGCTCATGGCGCCCTCTGCGCGCTCGCGCAGGAATGCCGGGAGCGGCAGCAGGCGGTCCTTGTAGGGCTCGCCCGCCGAGGCACTCACGGCACGGCCGCTTTTCGGCGAGACGTAGATCAGCGCGTCGTTGCCGCCGGTGGCGGCGCAGGCGGAGAGATCGAGGCCGAAGCCGAGCTCCGACAGGATCGCGAGCTCGAACCGCACCATCAGGGCGGGAGCGATGCCGGCGTCTCCGAGATGGGCGAGGAGCACTCGCGCCGCCTCGTAGAGCGCAGGGTGCGGATCGCGCTCGGGCAGAAGCCGCAGCAGGCCCGTCATGTGGCCGATGCCGTAGAGGGCGAAGCCCGACCCGAGAAGGCGCAAGGCGGCGAGGTCTACGGGCTCGATCGTGAAGGAGCCGAGGCTCTCGTCGAGCCGCGCTCTCCAGGTTGCCCGGACATGATTGCCCGGCTGCAGCACCGGCTGCATCCGCCGCGAGCGCCCGCCATGGACGAGGCCGAGATGGCGGCCGTACTCGGGCGTCATGAGTTCGAGGACGGTCCCGGTCTCGCCGTGACGCCTAAGGCCGAGCACCAGGCCCTCGTCGGTCCACTGCATCGCTTAAACTTAGAACCCGCCGCGCTTGAGCCGCATCACGGTGCGGTCGAGCGCCCCGAGATAGGCCGAGCGGTCGCGGGCCGAGAAGGGCTTCGGGCCGCCGGTGATCGCGCCCGCCTCGCGCAAGTCCTGCATCAGGTTGCGGGTGGCGAGGGCCATGCCGATGCCGCTCTCGCTGAATGGCTTGCCGGTGGGCGCCAGCACCTCGGCGCCGGCTTTCACGCAACGGCTGGCCAGCGGCACGTCGGCAGTGATGACGATGGTCCCCGGCCGCGCCCGCTCGGCGATCCAGTCGTCGGCGGCATCAAATCCGTCCGATACCACCACCCGCTCGATCCAGTCGGCGCGAGGCAGGGTCATGAAGCTGTTGGCGACGACGACCACATGGAGCCCGTAGCGCTCGGCGACGCGATAGGTCTCGTCTTTCACCGGGCAGGCATCGGCGTCGATATAGATGACGATTCCCGTCACCGTGCGACCCCGGCGGCGGTGCGGGACGGAGACGCATCCATGGCGATCGAGGCCGCCACTTCAGGCTTGTCGGCGATGCTTGGACCGCGCTCCAGGGTCGAGACGCTCAACGGCTGCCCGCGCCCGCGCAGGGCATGGGCGCCGAGCGCCCGCGAGCGGATGCCCGCCGGCAGCGGACCGAGCCGAGCCAGGAGGTCGTCCGAGATCAGGATCCCGGCATCGAGCGGCCGGCACAGGGCCTCGATCCGAGCGGTGACGTTCACAGTGTCGCCGAAATACGCGATCTTGTGCCGGTCGACCCCGACTTCCGCCGTGACGACCGAGCCGCCATGGAGGGCGGCGCGCAGGCGCGGCACAGTCCCGAAGCGGCTGCGCCAGAGTTCAGATTCCGCTTCCAGCCGGTCGAGGACGTCGAAGACGCAGGTGACGCAGCGGCCCTTCTTGAGGCCCCGTGCCATCGGCCAGGTGATCATCGCCATGTCGCCGATATAGTCGTCGGTGGAGCCGAGGTTGCGGCGGACCGGCTCTGAGAGGGCCGCGAAGATCGCCCCGAGATAAGCCTGGGCCTTCAGGTCGCCATGGGCTTCGGCGAAGGCTGTGGAGCCGACGACGTCGAGGAACAGGAAGAT
>FSSH01001175.1_pt1 | contig 33511 bp, 25 predicted proteins | sample 1166101 | NCBI WGS metagenome assembly FSSH01 (sample SAMEA32972668, study PRJEB13176) | freshwater metagenome | biome: Drinking water system; feature: Biomass in drinking water that filtered by 0.45 um membrane; material: drinking water | place: USA | collected 2012-12-20 | depth 0 m
TGGGAGAGCAGTACCGGGGTGTGTTGAAGGCGAAGGGGGCGCGGCAGGTGCATCCGACATCATCAGGGTCGCGGCGCAGGCGGAGCGTCCGTCGGCGGCGGAAAGGCTTCGGCGAGCCCCGCTACCGTCTCCCGCCAGCGGGCCGCCTGTTCGCCGGCGCCGGCCACGGCCCAGGCCGCGCGGTCGCCCTTCACGGCGACGGCGATGCCGTTCCGGTGGATGGCCGCAAGCGCGGCCACGACGTCGCCGCCGAAGGCCTCCGCCCTCTCGAAGGCGTGCTTGCAGTCCATGATGCCGAAGCCGGTGAGGTCGCGCAGCGTCCTGATCCGTTCCGCCGTGGATCCGGTCGTCATCGCCCGCTCCGCGTCACGAGGCGCAGTTCCGACGCAGGAGCCGCACATGCCGCTCGAGACCCTCGACGGGGAGGTCGTCGTTGAAGATGTCCATGTTGGAATGCGGCTCGTTGGGGCCCGCCGACAACCCGCCGGTCTTCATCCGGTAGGCCTGCATCGTGTCGAGATCGGCCTTCGAGAGGGGGATGCGCAGGGCGAGCCCGTCCGCCGTCTTCGTGAACTTCGTGGCCGCCCGGGGCACGACGCGGTCGAACAGCGAGAAGCTCTCCATCGTGGCGTAGGATCGGGCCACGTCGTCGACGTACTTGGCGGCGAGGCCCTTACGGGTCAGCAGCAGTTCCGCACCCGAGCGTCCGCAGGTCAGGCTCAGCTGGCTGCGTCCGTTCTGCGTCCGGCTGAAGATCACGACCCCGTCCTTGAAGGGTTCGACCTGCCACTTGCCGTAGACGTCCGGGTCGTAGGCCACCTTCCAGTCCCGCAGCTGCGCGTCGGAGGGCTTGTAGATCTCGTCCGGCCGCATGCGGTTGGCCGCCACGACGACCTGCGGATCGGCACCCATCTCGACGACGTAGGCGAGGATCACGCCGGTGAGAGCCTGCTGCGCGGAGAGATCGTTGGCCGTGAACGCCTTCTGCGCCGGAGCGTCGAAGTAGGCGTCGGAATAGAACTGGTGGACGCCGTACGTCCCGGTCGTCGCCGTCCGCTGCACCCCGCCCAGAAAGGCGTATGCGCAGGTCGAGTAGCACCCGCCGGGGCCCTGGGTCTGGTTCGTGGGTACGTCGGCATCCGGGGAGGTCCTGCCGATCTCCGTCTTGAGGCCCAGGCGCCGGATGGCCTGGCCAAGCCTGATCCCACCGAGGAGGTTGCCTCCGCCCGAGTTCATGACGACGGTCAGGGCGATGCCGCCGTAGTCGTTCTTCTTGATCCAGGCTTCGAGCAGCTTGTCCGCGTCCAGGGGGATCTTGCCGTCGACCACGAGCCATTCGCAGCCGGTGCAGTTGCCCCCGTTCGAGGCGACGTCGATCGCGAACCCGTCGCGCTCCATGCGGGTGGAAGGTCCGTACGCCGAGGCGCTCTGGACGGAGAGTGCGAGAAGACCTGCCGAAACAAAGTGCCTGATCACGGACCCTGCCATCGTCGGATGAAGCGTCGTGGCGGACAGACAGAGCTTCGAACTCTGGAGACCGTTTCCGGTCCACACGCTTTCCAAGCGTGCGCCTTCAGCCACTCGGCCACCTGTCCGGACGCGGACGAAGGAATGGACGCCCCCGGTGCCGTCGTCAACCGCACGCCCCCTGCATGGTGAACGATCGGTTCGGCAACGGTTCGTTCGCCTTTCGGGGCGATGGCGGACGTCGCGGCATGAATCGCTCGGATTGTAGGAATTCCGGAAAGGTGGATGCGACCTACGTCGTCCTAGGATGCCTCCATTGGCGCCGTGGCGCAGAGGGATTTCCATGTTCGGCAAGGTCGTGAAGGCGGCGGTGGTCGTAGGTTTCGTCATGGTCGCCGGCTCGACCGGTGCGTCGGCAGCCGCCGGCGAATGCAAGGGCGTGGATTCGTCCCTGGTGCCGTCCGCCGAATGGGTGGGAAGACAGGCATGGCTGTACGAGCCGCGCCACAGAGCGTTCGAGAGCGACCCACGGCAGTGGTCCACGATCGACACCTTCGAACAGACCGGACCCGCCAAGTACACGATCGTGCCAAAGCGGCTGGATTACGGCCAGCCCGTGAAGATCGTCTTCTACAAGCCCGAGCAGCAGGGCCCGGGCGTAGCCGAGGTCGAACTCCCCGACGGCTCAAAGCACTTCGTGTCCGGCAGGGCCATCCGGTTCTTCGAGTTCTGGAAGTGCGGGGTCGACGCCTTGCTTGAGAAGCGGGCGAACGATCCGGTCCCGACCCGTCGGAACCAATACCTCAACGAGGTCTGGGTGAGGATCTCGAACCCCGATGCGAAACTGATCAACTCGCTGAGGGATTGGATTCCCGCCGATCAGGCCAGGAGCATCGCGTTCGCGATCTGCTACGGCGACAACACCGCCTACGTGAATCAGGTCAAGAACGGCGAGAAGCCGATGATGTGCACCGCGTACGGAGCCAAGATCAACGGCGGCTCGAACTTCTCGGCCGACGCCGTCGATTTGGAGACGGTCTCCCCCACGTCGATGAAGATCCTGTTCGGCTCGTAGCCGGCCATCGGGGCCGTCGCCATCGACACCGCGGACGCGATCAAGTAGAGCAATGCGGTCGCATCGAGTTTACGGAGCGACCGTAAGTTCATCGAGTTTGTTTCACAGCTAAAAGTGATTCATTCTCGATTTTAGTTGGCTGGGGGACCAGGATTCGAACCTGAACCAGAGGAGTCAGAGTCCACCGTTCTACCGTTAAACTATCCCCCAACTACTAAAGGCATGTCGAATACTGGCGGAGAGGGTGGGATTCGAACCCACGGTGCCCTTTAAGAGGCACTTTGCATTTCGAGTGCAACGCGATCGACCAACTCTGCCACCTCTCCGAACCTGTATTCGACGACCACTCGCCTCCTTCGACCAAAGAAAAACCCCGCCTGGATCTCTCCTGCGGGGCTCGCCTTGCTTGACCGACGACTACCGTCAGACCGCGCGCGCACTCCCGCCTGGGATCGAGGATCCCGACGATTGACGTTGCGATCGTGAGCGGATGGCGATCATGGCTGCCTCGACGAAGGCGTCGTGCCTTCGACCAGTCCGAGCTAACCCGCGAAGGAATGGGCGTCAACCCCGCCCCTTCGTCGGTCCGCGACGGGGTTCGAACCGCGACCGCGTCGTCAGACGCGCGGGGCCGGAAGGACCTCCTCGGGCTCCGCGACCGCGTCCTGACCGGGCATGGTGCGGAAGGCGCGACGCCTGTCGGCTCTATCCTCCTGCCCGGCGTCGTAGGCATCGGCCAGGGGAAGCATGCGCCAGTCGACGTCGATGCGCATCGTCGGATAGTAGCCGCCCTCCGCGCCGAGAAGCGCGTCGAAGCCCGCATAGGGCGACACCTCGGCGACGATCCAGTCGAGGATCTCGGGGCGGTACCGACGCGCGTAGCCGCTCCATCCGTGCGCGACGACCCGTCCTTCGGCCACGATGCGCCCGGTCTCAGTCGGGATGTGACCATGCGCCGACGCGAACGCCTTCGCGAGCTCCTGAAACCGCTGCTGCTTGGGCAGGACCAGCAGTCCGGCGACCAGCACCGCGTTCTGTCTTCCCGATTCTTGATCGTCCATGAGCGACGTTTCCTTCCGTTGCCACGGATGATCGCTCCGGCGGCCGAAAGGTTCAACGACGATCCCGCGCTTGATCCGGCGGGCTTTTCGTTCCTTACTCGCCACATCTGGTTCCTTCGAACCGACGCACGTCTCTCTGGAGTCACCGCATGCTGCGCCGCCTCGCCGGCCTATTCCGGTTCGGATCCGGTACCAAGCTGCCCTTCGCCGACCGCATCGCCGACGTCGCGAAGTACGAGGCCGATCTCGTCGGCGCGAACGCCGTCGCCACGGCGATGGCTGCCGTCCGCGCCCGCATCGCCGCCGGCTCGAAGGCCGCGGACGAGGCCGACATCGTGCTCGCCGCCTGCCGCGAGGCGGCTCGGATCGCCATCGGCCTTCGCGCGCACGACGTCCAGATCGCCGCCGCCTTCGCCCTGGCGCACGGCAACGTCGTCGAGATGGCGACCGGCGAAGGCAAGACGCTCTCGGCCTGCTTCGCGGCGGTGCTGGCCTCCCTGGACGGGATGCCGGTGCACGTCCTCACGGCGAACGACTATCTCGCCCGCCGCGACTGCGAGTGGATGGAGCCGGTCTTCGAACTGCTGGGCGTCACGGTCGGCTGCTCGGCCGGGCTCGGCGCCGACGAGGACGTCCTGCGGCGGGAGATGTATGCCCGCGAGGTCTGCTACACGACCGTCCCCTCGGTCGGCTTCGACTACCTGCGCGACAACATGCGACTTCGCCGCGAGGACCAGGTGCTTCGGGGCTTCGGCTTCGCGCTCATCGACGAGGCGGACTCGATCCTGGTCGACGACGCACGCGTTCCGCTCGTCCTGTCGGGTCCGTCCGAGGTGCCGCTCGACCTCTACGCCAAGGTCGACGCGGCCGTCGCGGAGCTCGGGGACGAGGACGTGACCGTCGACCACCTGACGCGCACGGCCGTCCTGACGGACGTGGGCGACGACCGCCTGGAGGAGATCCTGCGCGCGCAGGGGCTGCTGCAGGGCGAGGGTCTCTACGACGCCGCCAACGTCCGCGTCGTCCACCACGCCCTGATGTCGCTCAAGGCGCACCGGCTGCTCCAGGCCGACCGGGACTACGTCGTCTCGGGGGAGGACATCGTCGTCGTCGACGAGACCACCGGCCGCTTCGTCACCGGCCGGCGCTGGTCCGACGGCCTGCATCAGGCGGTCGAGGCCAAGGAGCGCGTCCGGATCCGGCCCGAAAGCCAGAGCTACGCCGGGATCAGCTTCCAGAACCTCGTCCTCCTCTACCGCGCGCGCGCCGGCATGACCGGAACCGCGTCGGCCGAGGCCGGCGAGTTCGGCCGGACCTACGGCATGCCGGTGGCGGTTGTTCCGCCGAACCGCCCCTGCATCCGCATCGACGAGCCCGACGAGGTCTACCGTCGCCGCAAGGCGAAGCTGTCGGCGGTGATCGCCGAGATCCTGTCCGCCAAGGAGCGTCGGCAGCCCATCCTCGTCGGCACCACGAGCATCGCCAAGTCCGAGGAGCTCGCCGCGCTGCTGACCGAGAGCGGCTTCGTCCAGATCGATCTCGCCGATCCGGAGGCCTTCGAACCCCTGCGGGCGGATCCCGACGCGCGGCTCGTCGCGGTCCTGAACGCGCGGCATCACGAGCACGAGGCGCGCATCCTCGCCGACGCCGGCCTGCCCGGGGCCGTCACGATCGCGACCAACATGGCCGGCCGAGGCGTCGACATCCGTCTGGGTGGATCGGACGAGAACCCGACCCGGGCCGCCGCGGCGGCAGAGGCGGGCGGTCTCTACGTGCTCGGGACGGAACGGCACGAATCCCGACGGGTGGACGACCAGCTCCGCGGCCGCGCCGGCCGGCAGGGCAATCCCGGCATGAGCCGGTTCATGCTCTCGCTCGAGGACGATCTCCTCCGCCAGTTCGGCTCGAAGAAGCTCGACCGCTTTCTTGCCCGTGCCGGCATCTCCGAGGAGGACGCAATCTCCCACCGCTTCGTCGCGACCATGATCGCGAAGGCGCAGCTCAAGGTGGATTCCCGAAACGGCGAGCAGCGCCGCGAGGTGAAGAAGTACGACGACGTGCTGAACAGCCAGCGCGCGGTCTTCTACGCCATGCGGATGCGTGCCATCGACGGCGAGGCCGGAGCGATCGCTCGGGACATGGTCGACATGGCCGTCGACGCGGTCGTGGCCCGCCACGCCCCGTCCGACGTGCTGCCGGACGATCGCGACGTCGCCGCGATGTCGGGCGATCTGCGCCAGCGCCTGGGCGTGGCGCTCGACGCTTCGATCCTGCGCGAGACGCCGGAGCTGGTCGGCGACGCCATCGTGGCCGCCATCGCGTCGAAGCGGGCCGACAAGATCGCGCGCGCCGGCGAGGACGCCTATGCGGAGGCGGAGCGCTACGTCGTGGTCAGCTCCCTCGACCTGGCATGGCGCAACCACGTGGCCGCCCTCGACCACCTGCGCAGCGTGGTGTCCCTACGGGCCTACGGCGGCCGCGATCCGTTGGTCGAGTTCCGGGCCGAAGCCGTGGACATGTACGAGGCGCTGCTCGAAGCCGCCGCCTTCTCGATCGCGACGGGTCTCGCCTACACGTCGATCAAGCCCCGGGCCGAGGCCGCCTGACCTCAAACCACCCGCAAGCCAAGCTTCGCCGCCAGGGCGCGGGCCTGCTTGTCCGTGACCCACGACGGCGGGATGTAGATTCCCGGCGTCGACCGGCACTGCGAGACCATCCGCTTCATGTCGGCGAGATACCAGTCCTCCCGGGTCAACTTCGGGTGGGCGATGCTCCTTGAGAACCAAACCTCCGAGCTCAGCATCAGGTCGACAGGCTGCTCGGAGACGTACCAGTCCCTCGGATCGTCTCCAGCCTCCCGTGCGGTCTCGTTCAGTTCGCTGCCTTCGCCGGTGAGGTAGCCGGGATGGTCGCACCATCTGGCCAAGTCGAGGTCGGCCAGGCGGAAGCCGATCGCGAACCGGTTCAAGGCAAACGCGTTCGACAGATCGAGATCCGAATCCATCGCATGCAACGATCCGTCCGGCATCCCAAACCGGATCTGGGTCGCCTGCAGGCAGCGGGGAACCTCAATCCTGCGGGTGAACCATGCGAGTGCCGGGAAATCCTTCATCGGGCGCCGGATGCTCGCATCCGTGTGGATGCGGCCGAGCTGCGGATGGAATACCGGGGGCATGGTCCCTTCCGGGAGAATGGAGCCGCTCATCCAAAGCTGGTTCGTCCGGAGCGTGGACGTGTGATGGTAGACGGTCGGGGACGCCTCATCGAGAAGCTTCCTGATCCTGGCCTGACCCACTCGAATCCTCCTTCTCCGTCGATCCTCAAGGGTCGCACGCGTTCTTCTTCGCAGCGGGGACGTCGTCCCAATCTGCGGGGTCGACGTCGTTGCGGTTCGCACCGCCTCGCAGGACCACGGGTATGCGGGCATGGGAGGTGCACCGGACCGTGAGGCCGCAGGTGACGGCTTCGGTGAAGTAGGCACGCCATCCCGCGCATTCCGGATCCACGGCGTAGACGTGGTACGTGCCGGCCGGCAGGGCGAGCGCGTAGCGCCAGCCCCTTCCCGCCTTGAGATGCTTCGTCGTGCAGAAGGTCCGCCGATCGCCGACCACCTGGGCGCAGACCGTGAGCGACGGCGGGAGGGCGTCCGACGGATAGACCAGCTTGCCGGACAGCCTGGCGGTCGAAGGTTCCGCGACCGCCGTCGAAGCTATGGGTTGGACCAGCGCCAGCGTGACCGCCGAGAATCCGAGCAGACGTTTCATACTGCAACGCGACCCTTCGTTCATTCCGAGGGACGAGTTCTGTCGATGTCTTCCGCCGCGTCAACCGGGACCTGGAATGGTCGACTGGGGATGCGGAGATATGCACCGGCAACGTTCGCCGGGTCAGGCACCGCCCTTTCGAGGCCGGCCCGTCGCGAGACGGGCCGGCACCTATGCCTGGAGAGGCGATTTCCAGTAGATATAGTCGAGCCACGAAGTCGGAATGTCGTCGCGAAGACCGATCTCCATGCCCCTGGCGTAGAGTCCCGCCTGGGTCGGCTCGTACGCCGGCTGCAGCAAAGGCATCTTGGCCTCCTGCGGCGTCCGGTTGGCCTTCCGGAAGTTGCAGGGCATGCAGGCGGAGGCGAGATTGTCCCAGGTGCTGGCGCCGCCGCGCGATCGCGGAACGACGTGGTCGAAGGTCAGCTCGGACGTCGACTTGGTCTCCAGGCAGTAGGAGCACCGGTTCCCGTCGCGCGTAAAGATCCCGTAGCGGGTGACGGCGACCCGACGCACCGGAGAGATGTACCTTCTCAGCAGGACGACCGACGGCAGAGGGATCGCGCGCCCGCCGGCGGTCCGCGCCGATCGGTCGTACGAAGCCAGCACCGTCACGCGGTCGAAGAAGACCGCGGTCATCGCGTCCTTCCATCCCCAGGTCGACAGCGGATGCGAGCTCAGAGGCCGGAAGTCGGCGTTGAGCTGGACATTCCATGAGATACTGAGAAAGGTCTAGGAGTTCATGATAAATTTCTAAACGCACCTTTTTGTGATTTCTCAAAATAAATTACCCCTGCAGTCGGGTAGTTTGTCCCGGTTAACTTAGAAGGATGTCTCTCGCAGCCTCATGGCTCGCGCCTGATAGCTGGGAGAGCTCTGCTTTTAGCCATAATTGCTCCTGGTGAACCCAAATGGTCTTCGCCAGGACGAATGTTGCACCCATAAATGTGTCGGAGCTTCATCAATTCCACCCATAAAGATCTTTGGATGGGAGTGCGACTACGCCTCCACCTTCATCGCCGACCGCGCCTACGATCATGAGTCGCATAGGAACGAGAACGTGGTGGTCTACGTCCGAGCCTTCGCCCTGCCCAACAACACCCGCGGCGGCCTTGAGTGCGATACCGGTGGTGATGAGGCCTCTGGCTAGCCGGACGAAATTCGAAGGAAGTCGCCTGGCTCCGACAGCGTGGACTCTGCAGTTCCTTGATGGTCTGCTTCATGAAGCGGCATTACAAGAAGCGGACCGGCGACACCCAACTCAGTCGCGGGCCACAGTCAGCTGAGTTGCCAGGAGGCAGACATTCAGAAGGTCTGCGAAGGGTCGATAGCGGAAACCGTCCGATCGTTCTCCGATGCAGTGTTAGGCACAATGTCGTGTCCGCGAGGGCATGCCCCTACGGACGATTGTTTCTTGCCTAAAAAAAGAGTGGTCGGGCTATGATCGCCAAATAATATTTCTATCTGATAAGCCGAAATATGGCTGCTATGCTATGCCAAACTGTTGCACGTACAGCAGTCTCAGTAGCTACTTGAACCAGTCGGTCATTAGAAAAGCTTTGTGCGGGCATCCCAAGTTTTAGTCGTAGAGAGTTCCTATCTTTCTTCGCGATTTCCATATAATCGGAATTTCGTTTTATAAGACCAGTCAGAATGCTATCTTGCTCAGTCTGCGTAAGGTGCCCAATCTGCGTTTGTACCTTTTCCATAAACTCAGTGTACTTACGCTCAATGCCTTTGCTGTCTTTAGGATCATGGTCAAGCGCTTCCCGCCAAAAATTATCCTGCGTTTCGTGCACGTTCACGGCGATCCCTTCCACTTTGATGCAAGCTTTTAAGATGTCGCCCTTGCTGTCAAATAGAAGGTGTACTTCGGGAGGAGCTAACTGGCGATGCGCCAAAGGGGCTTGAGAGCGCCAGTCCTAGAGCTGCCTCAAAACTACATCTAGTAGGCCGCGAAATTGGTCGTTTGATCGACGCCGGAACCACTTTCCAGACAAAGCACAGAGAGCCGAAGTTATGCCCCTATATGTGCTTGAGGCGGCGACGCTTCACATTGACGACGTTGAGATTGCGGCGCGCGACGTGTCGATCGGCTGGCCCGACCTCGACTTATGGCTGGGGCCGAGACTGCAATTCCGGCTCGACGGCATAGAGAGCCCCGGCCGGATCGCTCGCCTGTTTGCCGGCGAGAAGCTGCAATTCCACCCCGGCCCGGCCGGACGTGTGTCGGCAGCGCCGGCGAGCAGTTTCCGTGCAACCGGCAACAAGCGAACACGGCGCCGACAAGCCGCCAGGGATCGGGCGGCAACCTAGACGAGCCAGAAGAATAACCGTCGTTTCCTTACAGACTTAGACTCAAGCGGCTTGCCGTATGTAGAGTCGTCCATCGCATTGATCTCTGATCGTTATGAGAAATCGTGTGATTTCCATATCAGCCGCATCATATATATTGCCTAATTCATTTATTGAGAATCGTCCACCGACAACACTTGCTGCTTCCCGCCCATGCGCTACCGCATTGCGTCTTTCGCGTAAGTTCCCAAGGCGGCCCCTATTTGCGGGCGTGCAGGCATGATCTGACACTCCAAATAATGATGCCAGCCACTCAAGCGTACCGCCGTCTACATTTTGCATTTTTTCAGCAAGAGGATTTTCCAAGAACGCTGCAGAGCTATTTTCAAATGCAGCGTCAAATAAAGCCGTCGATCTATCAATAATGTGGTCAAAACCACAGGAGCGAAGAGATTTTACTTTTGCATAATGTATGATGCTGTGAAGTGAAGTAATGTAAGATGTTGCAGGTGTTTCGTGACTTGTTAGCTCTATCAACGCAGACTCAACTATTGCGTTTGCAGATCGTTCAAAGGCAGCATAGATAGACACCAAACACAACCCGCGGAGAGTCCTTTGGAGATCGTCTATTGGTTGGAGATCACCGGGAGCGATCGCTCGGAGGTGATTTATCACCATCGAAGCTTCCGAAAATCGTTCTCTAACCTCATCAGCGGCTGCTTCTAAGCTCATGCGAGAACGTGCTCTGCGACGTATTGAATTCGGCCTCTGAGCTTAGGCAAGCTGTTGGTTGCGCCTGTCGTCAATCGCTTTAGTTCTTGATCATCCAATATGTCCACAAGCTTATCAGGATCGACCGATTCACCTACAGACAATATGTCTGCGACTCCGACCGCTACTGCTTCAAAAAGAATTAGAGGAGTCGAATTTGGTCGATTAGCGCGGACAATCCCATCCGGCAAATTGGCGGATAAGATTTGGAGAGTATCATTAAATAGATCTCTCAAGTGGCGCCTATTGTTGAATAATTCAGTTTTGCGGGCCATGTAGTCATTTAGGAAATCTTTGACGGAATGCTGAAACTTATCTCTGTCTTCGTAGTATGCAAAAAATTTGAGGATGAGTTCTTCAATATTTCCGCGAGCATGCCGATCAGTACGCTTTATAATTTGCTCAAGCCTAGCATCGTCAGAGCAAGACTTTATAAAATCATTAAATGGTCCTCTATAGACACAGTTTCTGATTTCTTGTTCATGTAAGGTGATCCCGCCTGTATTCAATCGTTCAAACAAATCAAATCGTACTTGATGATCACTACGATCGTTCAGTACGGTAATCCGTATAGGTCTTGTCAAAAGACTCAGCTTCATACTTGATGGGAAGTCTGAGAATAACGCACCATTCAACGAACGCACTTTGTCAAGTCCACTCAAAACCAGAGGTTCAAACACTTGCTCGTTTGAAGTCTTAGGCCGTAAAGTTGGATTGATGAAATTTAGTAGAGACGTGAGCCGCTGCAGGCCATCTATGACCTCCCATGTCGAGTCTTCATTCGTTGCAAGAAAAAGACTTGGGATCGGGATTCCTAGAAGTAAGGACTCTATGAGTTGCGATTGCCGAACGTCGTCCCAGATAAACCGACGCTGATATTCTGGAGCGATTAGGATTTGATTTTCGCCCACCATGTCAATCAAATGCTTGGCTGTGATATCATAGCTGTCGAAGCCGACACTTCGGCGTTCCTCACGGATTTCTGCGGCGGCCTTGGCGGGATTCATAGGGCTTCATCTCATAACGAATTTTGTGCATCATATTTACTAATGATGACAAATCAAGGTCTTCTTTTAGTTACTCTATGGAATGGATTTTGCAGTCACGATTTCTCGTTTTAGTATTAAAAGCACTTTATATTTTACAGACTTAAGATTTTTGGAAAAGGTTTGTTTTCTGCGACCAGATTACTCGTATAATAATTGGAATAAAAACCTTTCCCTTATTGCGTCAGAAATCCGATCGTATTCCTGACATTTAGCGCCTTCCGCTTTCGACCCAAGCCGGTCATACAAGTAATTAACAGCTGTCCTCGAAAGCTGCCATTCGTTGGCCGCCCGGCTATTGCGGTGCAGGGTTCGTAAGGACTATGCAAATATATAATATATAATGGCGTTCGACGAACGAACTAAGAACTTGACAAGCGCCCGACAGGCTTTCGCTGCCCGCTCGAAACTCGCACGGTCCCCGGTGTCAGCCCGTCCTCACGACGCATCACCGACGTCAGATGGCTTTGACTAGAAAACCCACATGTCAATGCGATCTCAGACAGGGGCATGATACCATCAACGATGAGCGTGCGAGCATGGTCCAAACGCATGCGGGTAAGATACCGGTGCGGACTCGTGCCAGTACGTCGCCGGAAGGTGCGGAGCAATTGGCTTGAGGAGAGTCCGACCACAATCGCGATGTCATCGAGCCTAACCGTATCGGCAAGATGCGCCGCCATGTAATCCCGCAATCGATTGAACTGCCTGTCGGAGAGAGTACCAAGCTCATGCTTGAGCTTTCCGACGCCGTACTGCTTCAGCAGGTGGAAACCCAGAAGGTTCAACAACGAATTTAGCTGCAAGTCGGGCATTGCCGCGTTGTCGTCGCTTTGAAGCTCGTCACGGAGCATGCTGCCCAAAACCGCCACACGGCGATCCAACATCGGCAACGCATCCGCCATGACCGTGGCGGCAGGCAAATCAAAGTTGTCTCGCGCAACCGTATCAAGCCAGCTTGCGGATAGGGCGAAAGCGGCGACCTCCTTGGGTTCATGCCAGCGTGCCCAGTAATCTGCCCCAGCGGGCACGATCTCGCACATGCCGCTGGTGGCGTTTGCAGTACGTATCCGCGCTCCACCCAGTCTAGTCTCGCGGTTCATGAATGGCAGGAACGAGAGCAACACCAGGTGATGGGGAATGGTCTGGCTGATCTCCCCAGCCTCCCGCTTGTTCCATGCCGCCGTTCCGACATCCGTCCGGACTAGGCGGCCCCAGTTGGGAACGGGCTCATCGGCGGTGGCGACATCGGGAAAGCCGGGATGGTCGGATCGAGCCATGTATCACTTTCCGTTCGGATTGCGCGGCTTCTACTACGAACGCGGATTTCCTGAAAGCCAAGCTCGGACACGTAGGCTAGTTTTTCTCCTATCAGGGGAGAGAAAACTATGCCGGCGACTGATATCCGTAAAGATCTCGAAGGAAAAGTAGCATTGGTGACAGGCGCTACGCGCAACCAAGGGCGAGCCTATGCTGTAATGCTGGCACGAAACGGCTGCCGTGGCGTAGCGATCCATCATCACGGCGAGCATTCGCACAGCGAGGCCGAGGAGACCGCTGCCGAGATCCGGCGCCTCGGTGGTGACGCTCTCCTCGTTAGCGCTGACCTCGCGCGTGTGAGCGATGTCACCAAGCTGTTCGATGCCGTCGACAGTCGGTTCGGCCAACTGGACATCGTCGTGAACACCGTCGGCAAAGTGGTGAAAAAGCCTTTTGTCGAGATCACAGAGGACGATTTCGACCAGAGTTTCATGGTCAACACGAAGGCCGCCTTCTTCTGTATGCAGGAAGCCGCAAAGCGAATCTCCGATAATGGCCGGATCATCTCCATTGGTACGACGCTGCAGGCCGCGACGACCGGAATGTACGCGGTCTACGCAGGCTCGAAGGCGCCCCTCGAACATTTCACCCGGGCGCTAGCGAAGGAGATCGGTGGTCGGGGTGTCACAGTGAACACCGTCGCACCGGGACCCTTGAATACGTCGTTCTTCTACCCGGCAGAGACGGAGCATTCCACGGCGTTCCTGAAGGGTATGAGCGTACAGAACCGCCTTGGCGAAATCGACGAGATCACGCCGATCATCGAATTCCTGGCAGGGCCAGGCAGCGGTTGGGTGACGGCGCAGACCCTGTTCGTCAACGGCGGTTTCATCGCGCGTTAGGACGCGGACGCCATGGGGCGTCGGTCTTCAAACCTGCGGGGTATTAATGACGCGTAGGTGTCGCCCCCTTGAACGGGAGCGACACCCACAGCTTCGTGCCTTGCGGGCAAGACTGGTTTCCAAATCAAAAGAGGCCGATAGTGCGCAGGTCTGGCAAACTGAGGCAGAGGCCGAATCTCGCGAAGAGGGCGCAGATGGCTTCGGGGGATTGGCAAAAATAATCGGATCCGCCTACTTCACTTACAATTGGATTTGAGACGGGGTGGCTCGCGGTGAGGTGTGGTCTAACGTCGTCGCCCATAGCATTCGTTGAAATCCAGGTAAGGATTGCAAGCCTCTTGCAAAACCGAAAGCCTTTGGGCTACGTGGCACTTTCGGCGACATCAATCTTCTTGTTGGATACGTGGAGTCCGCTGCATTTCGCCGTTGCGGTCCTCTACATCGTCGTCATTGTCCTTGCGGCCCTATGGTTCAAACACGTTGGCATCCTTAGGACCGCGGCGCTCTGCGCGGCGCTGACATGCTTGAGCTTCATTATAACCCATGGCTCGGATCCGGACAGCGGCGCTGCAGCCCGCACATTAATCAGCCTCGCCGCAATCACGATCACCACGAAGCTCGCTTTGTTCAACATCGCAACTCGTGAACGGCTGATTGCGATTGGTAAGGAAAAGGACAATCTGGCCCGCTTTTTCCCGCAGGCTATCGTCGAACAAATCGCGACGAACGACATCGCGCTATCGACGACCAGATATGAGCCTGCTGCGGTCCTGTTCGTCGATATGATTGGATTCACGAAGTTCTGCAGCGCTCTGCAGCCGCAGGATGTGATCGCCATGCTTCGGGAATTGCTGTGCACCCTGAGTTCCAGTGTGTTCGAGCACCACGGTACCGTCGACAAGTTCACGGGCGACGGTTTGATCGCTGTATTCGGCCTGCCCGTCTCGAACGACCTGAGTGCCACGAACGCCGTACGGTGTGCGCTGACCATGCAGGCGAGGCTCCAGGTATGGAACGATGAACGTGCGGCGTCGGGACTGGAAGCGGTCGCCGTTGCCATCGGGATCCATTACGGCGATGTCGTGCTCGGCGATGTCGGATGCGAGAGCCGGCTGGAATTGACGGTCCTGGGCGATACAGTGAACGTTGCGAGCCGCGTCGAGCATCACTGCCGTGAGGCTAGGGCCTCGATCCTGATCACGGACGCTGTCGTCAAGCGCATGCAAAGCGAGGGAAGCGAGGGAACGGTAAAAAGGTTCACGGACCGAGGGTTTCACACGATCCGGGGACATTCGGATGCCCTACGACTGTTCGCAATTCCGAGAGATGCAGAGCTAGTCGTCGATCAGCTTCAAGTAGGGTGACGATCTCTGATCTCTTTGGATGGCTCGCCGCTAATACGACGCATCCATCCGTGTCCGGATTCTGGTTCTTCGCGCACAAAAGCAGACCGACCGCTTACCACCCCAAACGGCCATTCTGCAGCCGACCCGACCTCGCCGTTCGAAGATCTCTGGCCAGTTCTCAGAAGCGGACGTTCGACGGGAGGGTTGCAGGGGTACTAGAGCATTTTCCACGATCCCTGAGTCGTTGCGGCCAGGTGAGCGTTGATCCCTGAAGGTTCGTCAGGGAGATCGCCATGGCCCGTGCCTACAGTCACGATCTGCGTGTTCGCGTCTTGGACGCGGTGGAAGCAGGTCTGTCCCGCCGGGCCGCGGCCCTGCGCTATCGGGTCGGCGTCGCTACGGTGATCCGCTGGGCCGCGCATGCGACGATGACAGGAGAGACGCGGGCTGAGCGTCAGGGCCGTCCACCCGGCTCCAAGCTCGACGTGCATGAAGCCTTTCTGCTCGCCCTCACCGAAGAGAAGGACGAACCGAAGGACCGCGCAGCGACATCACGCTTGCCGAGATGCAGGAACTCCTGCGTACCGAGCGCAGCGTCTCGGTCGGATTGGGCACGCTGTGGCGTTTCTTCGCCTGCCGCGCTGTGACGTGGAAAAAAAGTCAGCGCACGCAACCGAGCAGGATCGCCCCGACGTGGCCGCATCCCGTGAGGTGTGTTCAGCATTGAGGATCTCTTCGGCGGCCGCAGTCACGGTCTGAACAGGCGCGCATACCGTTTCCACCGCGTGCCGGAGGGGCGCCGCGACTTCACGGAGTGACCCGGCCTACACACCATGGACGACGATTTCTCGAAGGTCGCCAACATCCCCGCGGCCCGGGCTTTGGTCGGGGCCCGCCGAGGCCGGGGCGCGCGCCGCCGGGGCGGCGGTGAGGCACGGGCGCGCCGGAAACTTTAAGGGCTGGGCCAGTACCCTACGCAGCGTGACGAAGCTCTGGGACGTTTCTGTCGCTCCCATCCACGACGCGGATGGCAGGCCGAAGCGCCTGTTCTCGGTGTCGCGCGACGGGGCGGAGGAGCGTTGGGCATCCNNTCCGTATTTCCGGCGGTATCGGTGAGCTTCGGTAAACGCCTCCGGAAGCTCTGCGACGGCTACGCAGGTACCGTTATCGTCGCCGGATCGGCGGGGTAGAAACTCGGAGGCTTCCGTACCGCCTGCGGCGCCGTCGACCGCTCCCCTAGCGGGACCGACTCCCACACGCTTTGCGTTCTGACACAGCGTATTTGTGTTCACACAATCGTGAACCGGGAAATCCCTTCTGCTTAAAACGAGATTCGTTTTTTAGAATAGATTAAATCTGCAAGGTGGTTTTGCCCCGGAGTCGGAGTTGAGCAATCTGACCGATGAAGAGCGAGACGAGGCTCGCGCGGCGGGGTTTCGTTCCGCTGAGCTTTACGGCAATCGCGCTGCGGTCTCTCTACAGGGGCGAGATGTGGGCGAGGCCGAAATTCAAAGGCACCTCAACAACATTCATGCAAGCCTCCAGCTGGAAACTCAGCGCCTGCGGGAAAACGGTGGGTGTGAAAAAATGATAGCGGAATATGTAGAAGCTGTGATCGAAGGCGTTACATGGCATTTGTGTAGGCTCCGCGCGGCTTCACCTTCGAGCGATACGCGGAACTAGAATGGTCCAGTTCCTATCTAACCATGCATAAGGCGTCGAAACTTCGACAAGATAGTCAGCCACTATCGGCGCGTGGTTCATAGTTCTTCCGAAAACGACGCAACCGTGCCGTGCGGAGGACTCCCAGCTTCCGCTGAGAGTAGTCCTTAGCGATCTGTGAGGTAAGTAGCAGCGCAACACCCGAGGCCTGGAAAGGCACTAAGCGACCCACTATACTGTCAGTAATATCGCAATTCAACATGATCTACTTCGCCGTCCTGGCTACCCAGCCCAAAACGGGTCAATGTCAGTGAAGTTGGTGATCCAATTATGATTCGCGGGTCAATGACTTTTCGAGCCCTCGAGCCGTTCCACCCATTCGGGCGGCGCGGTCGGCATTGCGCGCCTGGCCATCCAAGTGCCGACCAAGGTCAATTTGGCCAAATAGATCGTTAAGCCATTGTCATTTCGTACCAAGACAACGAGAGTATCGCGAATGCAGAGGTCGTTCTCGGTCTCGTGGGCCACGATTGCCGGTAGAGCCTCAATGGCGTGCATGGCCGCGTCCCGGACGTCGGCGAACTCCATGCCTTCTTCATCGGGCGTGAGCGCGGAGTCCTGAATGTCGAAGTCATAGTGAGGCACATTGCCCTCCGCACGTCGTCGGAGGGAGCCTTCTGCCCCCTGTGAACCAATGGCCAGCATCCGAGTGGCACGAGAGGTACTAGTGTAGGGAATCTGACGCGGATACAAGCTCGCTCGTGCTGAAATCCAGATAAATCGCTGTGTTTCGGTATTACATACTAATTAGACACGAGGCGAATTATTAAATTTTCCGAAGATTGCGTGTCGCCGGGCGAATGCAGGGTTGAGGTTACGGATCGCAGTCGATACGCGGATGCTGTTCCAGCACCCCGATTACCGTCGTCCAAGACTTGGCGTCACGCACTGCGCGGACCTCCTATCCCAATGGAGCCGCAGCGGTTCATCGACGATCCTCAGCGAATGGGGATTGAGCCCTGGAGCCATCCCTGCATGATCGCGAACTGGACGATTTGTGCGCGGCTGTTGATGCCCAGCCGGCCGCATGCCCGGGACTTCTGGGTTTCGACGGTCTTTGGCGTTGAACCAAGATGGCTGGCGATCTCCTTGCTGGTAAAGCCGAATGCCACGAAGCGGAGAATTTCCCTCTCGCGGTCAGCGAGCTGGGACTGCATGTCATCGTGGCTCTGACAGGCCATCGGCGCCTTTTGGCCGGCAGTGCGCGCCGGCAGTGCAGAATCTATGTAGATGCCGCCTGCAACCACCGCTCGTGCGGCCTGGACAATATTAAGGAAGGCCGAGCGCTTCAGGACGTAGCCTCCTGCGCCGGCCTCGAACGCTTGGTCGACATAAACCCGGCTCTCGTAGGCGCTGAGGATGATCGACCGGGTCGGGCATTGCCGTTCGGCGAGCTTACGGATCACTGCGACCCCGTTCATGTCCGGCATCGCAAAGTCCAAGATAGCGATGTCCGGCGTCAGGCTCGATATCGCCTGCACAGCGTCGAGTCCGGTATCCACGGAAGCGACGATCTCGATCCCGCCGGTGTTCGCCAGAAGGTCGGCGACTCCGTGCCGGAACACGGGATGGTCGTCCGCGAGCGCGATTCGGATGGGGCGTTGGTCATTCATCGTCCGAAGCATCCTTTCCGAGACGTACCCGCGCGACGACCGACGCCCCCTGTCCCGGGGAGGACTCGATCTCCAGGCCGCCCCCGATGAGGGCCATGCGTTCGCGCATCCCGATCAATCCGAGCTTGCCCTGGGACACCAGGAAATTGACCGAGGCGGCGTCGGCCTCGAAGCCTACGCCGTCGTCGTCGACCGTTAGGGTCAGACGTCCTGGACTGAACAGGAGGACGACGGAGACGTAGCTCGGCAGGCCGGCGTGCTTGGCTACGTTGGTCAGCGCCTCCTGCGTGATGCGATACAGCGTGATGGCGTGCTCGGCAGGCAGGTGGAATTCCACGCCGCTGACCTGCACCTCCGTCGGGATCGACGTGGTGCGGCTCCACTCCTCGACGAGGTATCGCAGGGCCGTGACGAAACCGAACTCGTCGAGGGCCGCAGGACGCAGTTCGAGGGTGACGCGGCGCAGCGCCTGACCCACTTCCTGCGCCTGATCGAGGAGGCGGTCGAGCTCGGCGCGTCCATCCTCACCCGAGAGGTAGGGAAGGAGGCGTCGCAGCCCGAAATTCAGGGCGACCAGATGCTGGCCGGCATGGTCATGGAGGTCGCGGGCGAGCCGGCGCCGTTCGTCCTGTCCGGCGCGGTACAGCCGGGTCAGCACATCGTCGCGTTCCCGTTCGGCTGCCAGGCGAGCGGCGGCATCGGCCTCCAGGCGGACAAGCAGATCTTCGCGTTCCCGAAGGAGCGTCTGCATCTCGCGCGCGCGCCGCCGGCGCTCAAGCATGACACGGCGGGCGTCGTGAAGCTTCGATGTGAGGATCCCGAACCGACGGCCCAATCCCAGCCCGTCGAGGTGAAGGATAACGAGCGGACGACCGGCGAAGCCGCCTAGCCGAGCACGCGTCCCGTGGCAGGCATGCCGCTCGAGGTTTCCCTCGTCGTCCTGGAGGAACAGGGTGCCCGGCAACGAAGCAGCGCAGGAGGCGCAGCGAGTGAGGTAGCGGCGCAAATCCGGCTCGGCAGCTTTCTGGACCGGTAGGACGTCACCGATCCGTAGGCCGTCCAACACTTCACGCGCCGAGGCGTTGGCGCCTTCGAGTTCCCCGCTCGGCCGCACGATGAGCATGGGAGCGGGGACGAACTCGAACAGGGCTTCGAAATCCGACCTAGGCGACATCCTTTCCGAAGTAGTCCTGTCCGCCCTCGTCGGGGGCATCGGGGTCGAGGTCGATGACGATCCGGCAGCCGAGGCCGCCGCGGGCGATGGTGTCACCGAGCGTAATTCGACCATAGCCTTGGCTCTCCGCAACCATGTGACCGAAGACGTTCGAGGTCACCATGCACATCGAGGGAGACTTCTTCACCAACTCGCCGAACGGGCAGCGTCGGTTGCCGAGCACGATGCGCCGGGACGTCGCCTCAATGACGTAGAAGTCCCCCCCCCAAGCGCCGCTTGAGATCGATCATGGCATCAACGGTGGCGGCGAGGTCCAACCGGGGCGTTCCGGACACACGGAGATATCGGGTCTTGATCTCTTCCGAGACGGCCATGCCGACTAGGGCGATGAAGCCACTCGCCTCCGCCCGTCCGACGGCATCCTCCAAGGCGTCCGTGAAGGCGCCGAAGACCATCCCGAGAAAATCCTCCCGGTCGATACCTATCGATGCGGGCGAGACGTCCGCAACGCCAACGGCTTCCGGACACATTTACCGCGCTCCCCTTTATAACTTCTTGTCATGAGAGTAGCACAACGATGAAGCGAAATCACTAATCCGGAATGAGTAGAAATACCGATTTTTGATATAATTTCTTCCACGACGATTATAGACTTCATATCAAATGACAGAATGGAATATTTTGCGCCATTTGACAGTCATCGCTCCCGAAAGCTGCGCTTGAATTGATCCTGGATCGGCTTCATGAGATATGAAAGGGCCGTGCGTTCCTCGGTCGCGACATGCACTTCCACCGGCATGCCGGGTACCAAGTGCGCGCTTTCCCCGAGACGGCTGAGCTCTCCTTCGTTGAGCTCGACGTACCCGACGTAGAACGCCTCGTCTTTGCCTCCCTTCGTCGTCGACGGCGAGACGTAGGTTAGCTTCCCCTTCAGTTCCGGTGTCGTCCTTTGGTTAAAGGCGGTGAACCGCAGCTTGGCGGGTCGCCCGACGCCGATCTGGTCGATGCTCTGGGGAGAGATGCGAACCTCGATCCGGCGCATGGCGTCCGCGGGCACGACGGTCGCGAGCACGTCGGCCGGCGTGACGACACCGCCGACGGTGAAGGCCTTCAGCTCGTGCAGGACGCCCGTGGCGGGCGAGCGGATCTCGGTCCGCGTCAGCCGATCCTCCAGGGCTATGCGTCGGTTGCCCAGCTCGGCGAGCTTGGCGTCGACGACGCTGAGTTCCTTCTGGGCCTCGGTGCGCGCGGTGTCCGTGATGGCAAGAAGCTGGACCCGGATTTCGCTCGTGCGCACCTTGGCCCTGGCGATGGACGCTTCCAGCGAACCCTGCTCGCCGGTCAGGCGATGCCGGTCGCGGCTGATGGGCAGGAATTTCGAACTTTCGAAGAGGTGTTTGTCGACGAGGCCCTGCAGCTTGCCGTGCTCGCTCGTAAGGATCGCGAGCTCGTCCTGCTTGGCGTCCTTCTGTTTGAGCAAGCCGGCGATCTCCTCCGCCACCTGACCGATCTGCAGTTCAAGCTGCTGGCGTTGGCTATCGCGGCTGGCGAGGTTGCCGCGGAAGAGGCGGCTCTCGCCATCGAGGATGGCGAGCATCTCTCCATCGCCGCCCGACAGAATGGCTGGGAAGACGATGTCGCGAAGCCCGTCGCGCTCTGCCAACAGGCGGGCTTTCTTAGCCGACAGCTCCACGAGTTGGCCTTTGACGATCGCCAGTTCGGCGCGGGTCTGGGCATCGTCGATGCGGATGAGGACTTGGCCGGCCGTCACGGCCTGCCCATCCCGCACGAGAATGGCGCCGACGATGCCCCCGTCCCGGTGCTGGACCGCCTTGGCGTTCTGATCGACGGTGACCGAGCCCGATGCCATGATGGCGCCGTTGAGATCGGTCGTCGCCGCCCATCCGCCCACTCCGACCAGAAGGCTCACACCCAGCGCGAAGCCGAGGGCGATGCGTGGGATGACGGAGAACGAAGGCTCCGTCCCGAGGTCGATGGCGTCCAGGGGCTTGGGACGATGGACACCGATGGTTCGCGTACTCATGGTCCGCTCCTTCGAAGGCTGGATCAGTGAATCGGCGTGCTGGGCTGGGTCGCCGCGGCCGTCTTCTCGACAAAGAGCAGGGTATGGTGCCCGTCGAGAACAAGGGTTGTCTCGAAGGCGTCGTTGCCGTCGAGGTCGGCTGAGATGACGGTCACGTCGCCATCGTCGAAGTGCGCGGCCCGGTAGCGGATGCCCGAGACGGTGCCATCGTCGCGGTCCATCGCCTCCGACAGCGACGTGCCGGCGGCACCCGCCCCGTCCTCGAAGAGGGACCATTTCAACAGGTCGACGTAATCCCCGACCGAGAAGTCGGTGATCTGCACGGAGCGGGTCGGCTCCTGTGGTCCGCTGCGTGGGAGCAACACGTAGCCGTCGTTCCCGCCCCCGCCCGTGAGCACGACGTCGTGGTCCCCGACGACGAAGCGGTCGTCACCGGCGCCTGAAACGATCCGCTCGACAGATTTCACCTTGTCGTGCCCGAGCTCGATGCCCGACACGACATGGTTGACGAGGTCGACGAGCAGGTCTCCGGTCGCACTGCTCAGGTCGAGCGTATCCGAGCCCTCGCCGCCGTCCACGAGATCGTCGTCGCCATCCATCGCAAGGATGATACGGTCGTCGCCGGCCCCTGCGCACAGGAGATCGCACCCGGCTCCGTCGAGGAGCGTATCGTGCCCTGAACCTCCATCGAGGGCATCGTCTCCCCCTCGACCGGCGATGAGGTCTGCACCATCCCCACCGGTTAGGCTGTCGCTCCCGGCGCTGCCGGATAAGGTATCGTCGCCCGATCCACCGATCAGCGCCTCGAAACCGTCGAGGAGGTCCCGTCCGGTCTCGGCCCCCGTGGCGATGCCGGCGAGCAGATCGGCGGAGATGCCCGCCCGCGTCCCGGACAGGTCGAGCGTATCCTGACCGGTGCCGCCGTCGAAGATGTCGGCCTCGCTGTCGAGGGCGACCGTGACGAGGTCGTCGCCGGAGCCTCCGAAGACGGTGTCCGATCCGCTCCCATCCGCAAGGATGTCGCTGCCCGCTTCGCCGTCAACGTGGTCGTCGCCGGCACCGCCCGACACCGTGTCCCGTCCGGCGCCACCGGCGAGCGTCTCGCCCACCGAACTTCCGGTCAGGACGTCGTCACCCGATCCTGCCCGGACCCCCTCGATGGACGTGACCGTGTCGCGCCCGATCTCCTGGCCGACGGCCGTCCCGACGACCAGGTCGACCGCGACATCGCTGGCAGCTCCGGACAAGTCGAGCGTATCCGTCCCGGCGCCCCCATCGAACAGGTCGGCCTCTCCGTCCAAGGCGGCCGTGATGACGTCGGCCCCGTCCTGCCCCAGGACCACGTCCCGACCCTGCCCGTCCGAGAGGACGTCATCGCCGTCGCCGCCTTCCAGACTGTCGTCCCCGAGTCCGCCCACGATCACGTCGCGCCCGGCGCCGCCGAACGCGAGGTCGGCACCTTCCGACCCGTCGAGGCGATCATCGCCCATATCCCCGAAGAGCATGTCGTTTCCCGTACCTCCGGCGAGGATATCGCTGCCGTCCCCGCCGTCGAGCAGGTCGTCGCCGGCGTCGCCGAACAGGATGTCGTCGCCCTCCTCGCCGAAGATGCGGTCGTTGCCGTTTCCGCCCGAGACCCGATCCGCGCCCGTCCCCGCAAACACCACGTCGTTCCCGTCGCCGCCCAGGATCACGTCGTCCCCGGCACCGCCGACGATGTGGTCGTCGCCGGCTCCGCCATCGATGATGTCGGCCGAGGCACGGGCATCGATGTTGTCGTTGCCCCCCCTGCCATCGATCTCGTCCGCGCAGAGCGTTCCGAGCAGGAGATCGTCGCCGTCCGTGCCGATCATCGGCTCGTGCTCGACGACGTTGAATACCGCCGTCTGGATGACGGATAGCTCGCCGTCCGTGACCTCGTACGTGATGGTGACCGGACCAAGCGCATCGGCATCGAACACCCAGCCGTCGCCGTCTCGGGCCAGCGCGCCGGAGGAGACCGTGACATTGCGCACCGAGAGGCTGTCGCCGTCCGGGTCCTCGACGTTCCTGAGAAGGTCCGCCAGCGCGATGGGCAGCAGCGCACAGGCGGCCACGTCGGCGAGGTGGACCGTGCCGCTGGTGGTCGGTGCGCGGTTGCGACGGCCTGCGGCGCCGTCCCCGTCATCGTTCGAGGCCGGACGGGGCGTAACGGCGCCGGGACCGTTTCCCGCATCATTGCCCGCCCCGGAAGAATCACCGGCACCGTCTCCCCGATCTCCGTCGGCTCCGGTCTGCTTGCCGGGGCCAGCGGTATCCTGTCCCGAGGGACGGTCCGTATCCGACGGCCTCACCTTGCCGCCTCCGAGAGGATCATCGCTGCCGGTCAGCCCGCCGGGCGGCCGGGTTGCGTGATCCCCGACGTCTTCGGATTCCGTTCCATCGTCTCCTTTGTGCTTATCCCTGCCACCGCCCCCGCCACCGCCCCGGGCCCCCGCGGGCCTTTCACCGTTGTCGTTGATCGGTCGGGGAACGACGGGCGAGGCCTTGAAGTCGTTGAGGTTCGGCTGAGGATCGTGCTTGGCGAAGTGGAGCGTATGCGCTTGGAGGTGGGAAGCATCGTATTCCGGGGAGGGCATCTCCGTTTGGGGCACAACCCCTGAAGACCCCAGCAGGCGATGCTCGTCGGGGGTCTCACCCGGATCCACGTCCGACGAGGCTATGACGATGAGCTTGGGCGCAACCTTCGTCTCGTGGCCGGCGGCGCTGGGCTCGGGCTCGGCATGCACCGGGTTATGAAAGAGCGACCTCAGGTAGCCGGCCACGGCTGCGACGGCCAAGGCCAAGTAGTAGGGCGCGGTCGAAGACTTGGCTGCTTCTTTCAGCGCGTACTTCTGCGCTCCGGTCTGGGAGGCGTCGCCGGTCTTGGTTCCCTTCGTCTCAATGATCATGCCGGCACCCGCTCCCCGGAGGAGCGCTCCCTTGCGATCTTGGCTGAATCGGCTGCGGCCGATGCATCGCGCACGGCTTTGCCGAGGATGGCCTCCTTGGGCCCGAAAGCGGTCAACTTGCCGTCTTGGACGACCGCAATCGTATCGACGGCCGCCAGGACGCTTGGCCGGTGCGCGATAACCACCGCGATACCTCCACGGGCGCGTACGCCCTGGATGGCGGTAGCCAGTGCCGCTTCGCCCTCGCCATCGAGGTTGGAGTTCGGCTCGTCGAGCACCAGCAGGAACGGATTGCCGTACAGTGCCCGTGCGAGCGCGATGCGCTGGCGCTGGCCGCCGGACAGGGCAGTCCCGAACGGGCCGAGCTCGGTGCGGTAGCCGTCGGGCAGCCGTAGGATCATCTCGTGGACGCCGGCGGCGCGGGCGGCAGCGACCACCAGGGCCGGATCCGCGTTCTGCGCTAGGCGGGAGATGTTCTCCTCGACCGTAGCATCCATCAGGCAGACCTCCTGAGGCAGGTACCCGATGATGCGGCCGAGGCTGTCCTCGTCCCATTGCGATAGGTCGGCCCCGTCGAGGCGGATGCCGCCGCGCAGGATGGGCCAGATGCCCGTCAGCGCGCGGCTCAAGGTCGTCTTGCCTCCGCCGCTGGGGCCGATGACGCCCAGCGCCTGGCCCGCCTCAAGCTCGAAATTGACATCCGACAGCAGCACCCGGCCCGAACCGGGCGCCGCCACCGTGATCGACCCGATCCGAAGGGACGACTCCGGCATCGGCAGCGGCATCGGCCGGTCGACGCCCGAGAGGGCGACGAGGGTCTCAGCCAGTCGCGCGAAGGCCTTTCGGGCCACGGCGATGCCTTTCCAGTTGCCCACGGTCTGGTCGATGGGGGCCAGAGCACGGGCCGAGGTGATGGAGGCCGCGATGATGGAGCCCGCCGAGAGTTCGCCGCCGATGACGAGGTAGGCCCCGAGACCCAGCACCGCCGATTGCAGGATCATGCGCAGGACGCGGGAGATGGCCGCGAAGGTACCGGTTATGTCCGTCGTCCGGGTCTGGAGTTCCAGGTGCTCGTTGTTGGCGAGGCGGTAGCGGTCTACGGCCCGCGCCGCGAACCCCATCGCCTTCAGGACATCGGCGTTGCGGGCATTCGAGTCGGCGATGGCGTTGCGGGCCACCACCGCCTGCTGGGTCGCCCCGGTCCAGCGCCGGGTCAGCAGTTCAGTGAGGATGGTGATGAGGGTTAGGAGGACGGCGCCCGCGATGGTCAGGCCCCCCAGGTAGGGATGGAGCATGTAGACGAAGACGAGGAAGACCGGCGTCCAAGGCAGGTCGAAGAGTGCCACGAGCCCCGGGCTCCCCAGGAAGCCGCGGACCGTGTCGACGTCGCGGCTTCGTTCCATGGCTTCCGCGGTGGAGAAGCCGAAACGCGGCATGTCGATGGACACGCGCTGCGCCAGGGGAGCGATCCGGCGGTCGAGCTGCGCCCCGATCCGAACGAGGATCTGCTGGCGCAGCACGTCGAACATGCCCTGGAAGACATAGAGGCCGATGGCGAGCGTCGAGAGGCCGACGAGGGTCGGCAGGCTGCCGCTTGGCAGCGCCCGGTCGTAGACCTGGAGCATGTAGAACGATCCGGTCAGGGCGAGGATGTTGATGATGCCCGACATGGCGACGAGGAACACGAACGGCATCCCGAAATGCCGGGTCAGCGCCTCGGTGCTTCTCTTCTTGGCGAGCTGCTTTTGATCCCTGGAGCGCATGTCTCGATCCCCCTTGAGCGCGGCGGAACCGAAGGGGGGCTAAACGCCCCCCTTCGGCGTCAGAGGGCGAAGTCCGCGGCCGTCGCGGCCGGGGCTCCCTTGATGCTGAACTTGAACTCGGGGGCCGCGTCGCCGCCGGTGTTGCCCTCCACGACGGTGTAGTCCCCGTCCGCCCGGTGCTCCTGGGTGACCAGCAACTCTCCGACGCCGGTGAAGGCCGCCCCGGTCGCGAGCGTGAACGCCTGGTTCCCCGCCACGCCCTGGTTCGCATCGATGCCGCTGAGGTCGACCTTGTCGCCGGGCTGGAAGCTCGCGATGGTGTCGCCGTTCGCCGCCGCCGCCGAGAGGAAGCGGTAGACGTCGGCACCGAGCCCGCCATCCATCACGTTCACGGCATCGCTGGCCGTGATGGTATCGTCACCCGAACCGGTCACGATGTTCTCGACGCTCCAGAGAGTATCAGCCCCGGATTGGCTGCTGCTGACGCTGCCTCGTCCGGCGAGCCCGGTGCCGAGGTCAGCCGTGATGCCGGCGGTGATGGCCGACATGTCCAGCGTGTCGATACCGGTCCCACCCCCAACCTCGTCGCCCCAGTAGCTGTCGCTGCCATCCCCGACCTCGGTCACGAACAGGTCGTTGCCATCGCCGCCGATCACCGCGTCGTTGCCGGCCCCGGCCGTGACGAGGTCGTTGCCGGCCCCTGCGAGGATTCGGTCCCCGCCAGCGTCGCCGTACACCATGTCGTCGCCGCCGCCGGCGAGGATGTCGTCGTCGCCGGCCCCGCCGAAGACCACGTCGCGGCCGCCGCCGGCATCGACGAAGTCGTTCCCATCACCGCCGCGGACCACGTCGGCCCCGTCGCCGGCGAGGATGTTGTCGTCGCCGGACAGGCCGAGGATCGTGTCGGCGCCGGGCGTCCCGGACAGGACGTCATCGCCGGTGGTCCCCGCCACCAGGCTTGCCGGAAGCTCGGCCGGTGGCGTGGTCGTTCCGCCGCCGGTGGTTTCCCCTCCCGTGGTGCCGCCCGCATGGCCACCGGATCCGGGCGTGCCGGTGCCGTTCTGGTGATCGTCGTCCCCGTTCTCGGCCACGTCGGTGTCGTCGTCGTCGGACGAATGGTCCCCGGCCCCATGACCGCTTCCGGAGCCGTTTCCTGAACCGCCTCCGGTCGTGCCACCGGCACCCGTTTCGGATCCCGCGCCGCTTCCGGTCGTTCCACCGGACCCCGATCCGGAGTCGCCTTGCGTGCCGGTTCCGTCACCCGCACCTGTGCCCCCGCCGGTCGTACCACCCGTTCCGACGTCATCGCCGGTGCCGGTTCCCGTGCCGCCCCCGCCGGCTCCGGTGCCATCGTCGGTGCCGGTGCCTGTTCCGGTCCCCCCGCCGATTCCAGTGCCCACACCGGTTCCGCCGCCGGGCTGCGTATCCTCGTTGCTGACCGTGAAGATGTCCTCCTGCAGTCCGGTCAAGCCGGTGTTGCGGGCGACGATGTCGGCGAAGCTCTGGCTGTCGACCTGGTTCTGGTAAAAGTCGAAGTTGTCGAACCGGTCGAGGTAGTAGAACCGGTCACCCTCCTGAAGGCGGTCGAGCTGCTCGTGGAGGACGACCCAGAAGGTCTGCCCGACGACGCCGTCGTTAATGTGCTTTTCCGCCAGCCCGCCCACCCAGAGGTCGACGCGGTCGATGCCGGATACGACCTTGGCGCCGTTGGCTCCGTCATGCAGCACGATGTCCGGATTGGCAGCCACGAAGGCCGCGCGCTCCTCGGCCGTCGTCAAGACCAAGTCAGGATAGGCCGCCTTGAACTGCGCGATGACGGCGTCGCTCAGCCCGTTCCGAGCCTGGAAGTCCGTCCAGGACGTGTAGGGGCTGAGGTCGCCGGCGAAGCCGACCGCCTCGTGGACGTAGGGATCGGACGACGCCTGCAGGTCGGCGCGAACCTGGTTGAGCGTACCGAGCCCGACATCGCGGCCACGGGCCACGTTGAAGGCGAAGAGGTCCGCGTTGATCCGTACGAGGTCGTTGCGGACCGCATCGACGATGTTGAAGTCGACCTCCTCGGCCGGTTGCGTGGCGACCCCCGCAAGGATGGCGTTCGCCCCGAGTTGGGCGTAGCCGGGCTGAGGCACGTAGCCGGGAGGCAGGGGAGCCGTGAATGCGCCCGCGTCGTTCGTCGGGTTCAGGAAGGCATCGACGAGTTGCACTTGTCGGGGCTGGCCATCCGGTCCGAGGACCGTCAGGGTCTCGCCGATCAGCGAATGCCCGACGCGATAGACGGCGGAAGCGAACTCCTCGGAGATGCGCGCATCCACGCTCGCATCGTAGCCGCCGAAGCCATGCGATCCGCTGCCCTTCATGCCGCCGATGAGGTGGTCGGCGAATTCGGTGAAGATGACGCGCTGGTACTCGGCCTCGTTGATCATCTTGGCCGCCTGGAACACCTCTTCCGGTGTGCCCTGGAAGCCGGACTCGACGAGATTGTCGACGTGAAAGTTATGGTTGCGCGCCCAGATCGTATGCATCGCCGTCAGGGAGACGTTCTCGTTCGCCCGACCGTCGCCGGCCACGAAATGATCGAGCAGGTTCACGAAGGGGTTCGCATCGAGGAGCAGGGCGTTCCCGCTTCCCATGAAGTTCGCCGCCATGGCGCTGACGATGCCGGGATCGAAGGCGCCTGTCGCTGGGTCAACGAGGGTTCCCGGGGCATGGCCGGGCGTGGCGAAGTTCGAATAGTAGTCGCGGAAGCTGATGGAGCTGCCCGGCAGGGACGGATCATGGAAGATCGTGTCGGCCTCCCAGTGGTGCTGGATCAAGGCACGCAGGGTCGGCAGTAGGTTGAAGGCGGGATTGGACGGGTCCGGCAGCCCGGCCAGCAGGTGCGCCCCGACGCCCCGGTGGCCGTCGCTCTCCCGCAGGAACTGACCGACGAGCTCGTGCGAGCCGTACGCTTGGTTCTGGTCGACGAAGGGCGAGGTCTTGTTAAGATGCTGCGGGACGCCGTCCGGCCCAATGCCCGACACCTCGCCGCGCGTAAGGTCGGTCGGGTTGTCGCTCGTCGGACTGCGGACGGCGCCGGGGCCGCCGATCTCGACGACGCCGTTGGTCGAGCTCTTCGGCAGGAAGTCGAGGCCGTGGTCGAAATACTGGCCGAACGCCATGAAGAAGATGTTGGCGCCGTTGGCCTGATGCGGCAAGTCGGCCTCCTGAGTGCCCAGCACGTTGCTGATGGTACGCGGATCGAGGCCGGCGAAGAGCGGGTTGACGGCGTTGTTGCCCGTGGCCGGGTCGAAGGCGCCGTAATGAGCGTCGGTGAGTCGAATGAAGGGCTGGTCGGCCGATCCGAACTCAGGGTGGGTCAAGTTGTTGCCGGCACCCGAGAGATGGCGCACGCCTGCGGCCCCGTTCGCGTCATCGTCGCCTCCGGCGACGGGCTGCCCGGTGACGAGCGCCTTGATCCCTGCAAGGTCCGCCGTGGTGAGCGCGAAGCCGCCGCCCGCGCCGACACCCCCACCGTTCCCGACGCCTCCGTCCATCGGATTCCCGCCTGTGGCGGGGACGGTCCCGAAAGTTGGAGTGCCCGAGCTCGCGAAGGTGATGCTGTGCGCGCCGTTCGTCAGGGTGGTGACCCCGTTCGCCTGCGTCTCGGTGTAATCCGCCCGAGTCGTGCCCGGCGCCAACTCGATGACGTCCTGAGGCCGCAGCGTTCCGACAATGGTGTCGGTCCCGCCGCTCGACCGGAAGACGATCCGGTGGGCTGAGGTCAGGCCCGAGATGTCGACGGTGTCGTTGCCCTCGGTGCCGTCGATGGTGACGGTGTTGAGGTTCAGGCTCGTCGTCGTGAAGTTGCCGATCAGGAAGACGCTGTCGCCTGCCCCCACGTTGGTCGGCGGGTTCGGCACCGAGACCGCGGCGGTCCCGATCCGGATCTCCTCGATCTCCTGCAACTCGGCGACGACGGTAGTGACGGCGCCGATGCCGGTCCCCGTAGTACGGGTGATGACGATCTCGGTGCCGGGGCTCAGCGTGGCGACGTTGTTTCCGGCGACCTGTCCCCAGGCCGCGACCGTGTAGACCCGGAAGGTCTCGGCGAGACCGAGGGTCCCGTTGACCACGAGGGTGTCTCCCACGGGCCCCTCGATACCGCCCCTCACCACGTCGCGTCCATCGGTGGGAACAAGGGTGATCGGCCCAAGTGCGGCGCCACCGTTCCAGGTCACCACGTCATCGCCGGCTCCGGCATCGATGGTGTCGCTGCCGGTCCCGCCCTGGATGGTGTCGTTGCCGGCCGCGCCGTTGATGATGTCGTTGCCGGCCCCACCATCGACAATGTCGTCACCGGCCCCGGCGTTCACTGTGTCGTTGCCGCCGTTGGCGAGGATCCGGTCGGCGCCTGCCGTGCCGTTGATGATGTTGCCCACGCCGTTGTCGACGATGTTGTCACCGACCACCTCGGTCGGCGCCGAGACGACGCGTTCGGCATAGCCCCCCTGGTCGGTGAAGCTCACCGCGACGCGGACCTGGAGCCCGACCTGAGCCTGCTGCGGCGTGAAGCTCTGGCCGGTCGCCCCGGCGATGTCGGCCCAGGTTCCGGTGGCTGACAGGGCTTGCCATTGGAAGGCGAAGGTCGTCGGCAGGCCGTTCAGGTCGGCGATGCCAGCCACGTTGGCTCGGATCGCCGCTAGTTCGGTCGGCGTGATGTCGTCGATGGTCGGCGCGCCGGTCGCCGGCACGTTGGTGAGGAAGATGGCCCCGTCCGTGAACTGGGCACGCTCGATGTTATGCAGGGTGTCGATGCCGTCCGAGAACCTCAGGGTCGGGCTGACGGCGAAACCGGTGTGATCGACCCGGAAGCTGCCGTCACCGAGATTGGTGACGGTGTAGTTGGCCCGTACGTCCGAGAAGACCGCCGTATCGACGTCGGATCCGGCCCCGGCATCGACGATCTCGCGGACGATGTTGAGTTGGCCTGGATTGACGGCCCGCGACATCAAGGCTGTCTGCAGTGTCATCCCGCCGAGGTAGAGCGGACCGCTGCCGCTCGCGAGCCCGGCCGGCGTCGTGAACATCTGGCCCGCGAGGCTGTCGGCGGTCGCCACCTCGTTGCCGCCGGCGTCGCGGATGCTGATCCTGACGTTGAGCCAGCGGTCGCCGTCGATGATATCGTTGCCGGCTTTGCCAGTGATGGTGTCGCTGCCGGCACCCCCGAGCAGGATGTCGCCCCCGTTCTGGGGATCGAACACCGTGGTGTCGGGTGCGAGGTCCGCGAAGGGCGTGGCATCACCTCCCACCGTCTGACCGCGGATCGCTCCCGGGGTCAGCTTGAGCAAGGCCTCTAGGCCGTTGATCAGGGCGACGTTCTGGGACAGCAGCATGCTGTCCGTCGCAGGCCCCCCGACGATGCCACCGGCGGGATCACCGACCGCACCGGTCGGCCGGTCGGTCCCGATCAGCGTGTCGTCATGCTTCCAGCCAGAGGCCGCCTCGACCGAGTCGTTTCGGTCGCGAAGGGTCAGGGCCTGCTGGTTGACGAAGCGGGAAATGCCGAGGTCGATGACGCCGTCGTTGGGGTCCCCCTTCTGGATCGACCAGTCGAACCCCAGCATGCCATTGTTGCGCTGGATGCCGGGGCCCTGGACCATGATGTCGTCNNCCGGACTCGCCGTCGTAGTCGGTGTCGTTGCCCTGTCCGTTGAGGACGTCATGGCCGATGATGATGCTGTTAAAAAACAGTTGCGAGTTCTCGCCCGAGAGGCTGTCGAAGCCCTCACCACCCTCGATCCAATCGTTGCCCTCGTTGCCCATCAGCCCGTCGCCGGCGCTGCCGCCCAGGACGAAGTCATCGCCGCGACCGGCGAAGACCTCGACCGGATCGGTCGAGTGCGTGATGAAGTCCTTGCCCCCTCCGCCGAACAGGATGTCGAGGCCGGGTCCGCCCGAGATGGCGTCGTTGCCCTCGCCGCCCCGGATAAACTCGTCGCCGAAGGGGTCCTCGATGACGTCGTCGCCGTCGCCGCCGAAGATCTGGTCGGATTCCATCCCGCCGTTCAGGTAGTCGTCGCCGCCGTCGCCCCAGAGGGTGTCGATGCCCTTGTCGCCGATCAGACGGTCGTTGCCCTCGGTTCCGCCGAGGACGACGTGCTCGCCGCCGCTGAACTTCAGCATGCCGCCGTCGGCGCGACCGTCGCCGTCGACATCGGCGCCCGGTGCGACGCGAACCACCTTCGGGTCCAGGATCTGCAGGAGCAGGTCGTCCTGCACCGGATCGTCCCCGACCTGCTTACCCTGGTTGAGTTCGAGGATGTGGTCGGCACGCCCGAACAGCGATCCGTTGAGGTGCGAGGAGCCCTCGTCGCCGAGGTCGGTGTTGCGCTGGACCAGGGCCGAGAACGTGTTGGCTTCCAGCTCGTTGAGCAGGTTCATGCCCTGCGTGCGGCTGAGATAGTAGAAGCGGTCGCCGTTCTGCAGGTTCTCCATCTGCGTCTCGAAGACGAAGTTGAAGGTGTTGCCCAGCATCCCGCCGAACTCCATCTTCTCCTCGGCCAAGCCGCCGATCCAGAAATCGACGTCGTTCAAGCCGGAATTGGCCGCGTTCCAGGCGCCCGTCCCGGTGAGGAAGTCGAGCCGATCCGCGGGCGGCGCGATGGTGTGCGCGTCGTCCACTGGGGTCGACGGATCGTCCGGCACGTCGACGGAGATATTGAAGACTAGGGCGGTCGCCGCGGCGCGTTTGCCGACGAGGGTGCTCTCCTGCGCAATGAGGTCGTGGTCGCCGTAGGCCGCGATGAAGTTGATCACCGAGGCCGGGTTCTTGATGTTCTGAGCGAAGTCGACCCAGCTCGTGTAAGGCTTGAGCNNGGAGGTCATCGCGTAGAATTCAGCGCGGGCCTCGTTCAGGGTCGGCACGCCTTGCTCGCGCGACCGCGCGATGTTGAGCGTCGCGAGGTCGAGCGGCAGCCCAAGGAGGTTGTTGCGCAGGGCATCGACCACGAACTCGTCGATCTCGTTGCCGATCTGCCGCGTCATGCCACGAATGATGGCACCGGCCGCCGCTTCCGTGTCGACGCCGCTTGCGGTGAAGGCCAACGGGTTAAGGAACGCCTCGATGAGGCCGAGTTCCTGGTCTCCGGGGCGCAGGGGATCCGCGTCGCCGACGGGTTTCATGTCGAAGCCAAGACGGTCGATGGTGTCCGCCAGCATCGAGTGCCCGAACCGATAGACGACGTGCGCGAACTCGGCTGTGATGGCCGGATTGAGGTCGGCGCTGTTCGTGAACACGAA
>FSSH01000148.1_pt1 | contig 33475 bp, 23 predicted proteins | sample 1166101 | NCBI WGS metagenome assembly FSSH01 (sample SAMEA32972668, study PRJEB13176) | freshwater metagenome | biome: Drinking water system; feature: Biomass in drinking water that filtered by 0.45 um membrane; material: drinking water | place: USA | collected 2012-12-20 | depth 0 m
AAGATGAGGATGAAGAGTAATTTAACTTTTTACGCTCAGTTTTTATTTACTTTTCAGAGTGTTTTGAAATTCTGAATAAGGCTAATGATGTAACTAGAAGAGAACCCGCACAAAATAATTTGTGCGGGTTCTTTTGTTTGTTGAAATCGTATAACTATCATTAAAATAATGAATCTTTTTTTCTCGAAAACTTCAATGATGAATTATGAATATAGCAAATAAATCAGGAAATTTTCAGGAGCAGTAAATATGTCATTCGAGCAACTCGGTTTATCTGCCGAATTATTGCGCGCTATCTCTGATCAGGGATATATCAATCCGACACCGATACAAGAACAAGCAATACCAGTTATTTTAGAAAAAAAAGATGTGATGGGAGGGGCTCAAACGGGTACCGGCAAAACGGCGAGCTTTACCCTTCCCATGTTGCAAAGGCTGGAGATTCATGCAAACACCAGCATGTCACCCGCCAGGCACCCCATCCGTGCATTAATTTTAGTTCCAACGCGAGAACTTGCTGTACAAGTGCATGATAGTGTCAAAACATACGGAAAGCACTTAGCACTCAGATCGACGGTTATTTATGGCGGAGTGAATATCGATTCCCAGATCGATATTGTTCGTTCCGGCATAGAGATTTTAGTAGCAACACCGGGACGTTTGCTGGATCACGTACAGCAAAAAACTTTGACGCTGACAAAAGTTGAGATATTGGTTTTGGATGAGGCTGATCGGATGTTGGACATGGGATTCATGCCTGATATCAAACAAATTATTCAGTTACTTCCTGAACAGCGTCAAAATTTGATGTTTTCAGCGACTTTCTCGGAAGATATCAAGAAACTTGCAGGTAAGATATTACGAAACCCGGTACTGATCGAAGTGGCGAAACAAAATTCAGTGAGTGAATTAATAACTCATGTCGTTTATCCGGTTGATGCCACTCGAAAGCAAGAATTACTTATCCAGCTGATTAAACAAAAAGATTTACAGCAAGTGTTAGTATTTACACGCACCAAACAAGGCGCGGATCGTTTAGCGCAGCGGCTCAACAAGCACGATATATCAAGCGAAGCGATACATGGCGATCGAAATCAGCTGCAGCGTACCAAAGCATTGGATAATTTTAAACAAGGTTTGATTCGTGTATTGGTTGCGACCGACGTTGCTGCGAGGGGGCTTGATATCGACGAATTATCTCATGTGATTAATTTTGAGTTACCCAATAATCCCGAAGATTACGTGCATCGCATCGGTAGAACAGGTCGTGCCGGAACAAAAGGATTTGCCATTTCGTTAACCAGCAAGGAAGAAAATAATGCATTGGCTGATATCGAGAAATTATTGGGAATCAAAATTAATACAGAACAAATCGAAGGATTTGAATCGAAAGAACCGCAGATTCGCGATGCTAATAAAAAAGTAATGACCGGTGAGCAGAGATCCAAGCATGGCGGATCATCCAAGCAAAATAAGAAACCCAATCCATGGGTGAAAAGTGATGAGAAAGTTGTTCACTTTGGTAAAGAAATAACCCCCCAACATACCAGACGTGCAAAGAAGACCGAAGATCCGCTATTTACGCAGCCCTATGTTTCTAAATATTCCGATGCGAATGCCTTGACGGCGGATTCCAGTGGATTACATAAGAAAGCAATGCACCGGCATCATGCCAGTAAACCAATTCCAGCTTTGTTTATGACTCCCGTAGCCAACAAAGAGAAATAGTACAAATTCCGGGATTCATGCGCTGTTTCTTCCAGGTAATAAATGGCAGGAAACTAAATTCGCACGAGAGGCATAGCGTATTTCCAGTACGGAAGTGCGGGGATAACATATATAATGCTGGGGTCAATTTGATCGGAAAATTTCAGTATTGCAAAGTTTGGGGTTTGGTTTTTTATTCCATCTCAATAGATTCCGTTGCTTATCATGCGTCCAATTTTAAAATCCAGTAAATTAACCAATGTCTGTTATGACATCCGCGGCCCTGTGCTTGAACGGGCGCGGCAAATGGAAGAAGAAGGGCATCACATTATCAAGCTGAATATTGGCAATCCTGCTACGTTCGGTTTCGATGTACCCGAAGAAATTCTGCAAGATGTCATCCGGAATTTATCCGATGCTTCCGGCTATTGCGATTCCAAAGGATTGTTTGCCGCGCGCAAAGCAATCATGCATTACACTCAGGAAAAGCAAATTCCCAATGTGCAGTTGGACGACATCTTTATCGGTAACGGTGTATCCGAGCTGGTTGTGCTGACGATGCAGGCACTGCTGGATAATGGCGATGAAGTGCTGATTCCGATGCCGGATTATCCATTGTGGACTGCCGCGGTAGTCCTATCGGGCGGTATTGCCAAGCATTATCTCTGTGATGAAGCATCGGACTGGTTGCCGGATCTAGACGATATCCGCGCGAAAATCAATTCCAGAACGCGCGCCATTGTCATCATCAATCCGAATAATCCGACCGGTGCGCTATATCCCAAGGAACTGCTGCTGGAGATTATTGAAATTGCTCGTCAGCATCAATTAATCATTTATGCCGACGAGATTTACGACAAGATCTTGTACGAGCACGCCGAGCATACGTCGATTGCCTCATTGGCCGACGATGTTTTATTTGTGACATTCAATGGACTGTCAAAGAATTACCGCGCCGCCGGATTTCGTTCCGGCTGGGCGGTGGTTTCGGGTGAGAAGAGTCATGCGCGCGATTATATCTCCGGGCTTAATATGTTGGCTTCGATGCGGCTCTGCGCCAATGTACCGTCGCAATTCGGCATTCAGACCGCGTTGGGCGGTTATCAAAGTATTTATGATCTGACATTACCGACTGGCCGGTTGATGCGGCAGCGCGATGTTGCTTGGAATTTGTTGACGGAAATTCCCGGCGTGAGTTGTTTTAAACCGCAGGCTGCGTTGTATTTGTTTCCGCGTTTGGATCCGGAGATTTATCCGATCGAGGATGATCAGAAATTTGCACTGGATCTGTTATTGGAAGAGAAAGTTTTATTGGTTCAAGGTACCGGTTTTAACTGGAAGCGTCCGGATCATTTTCGCGTGGTATTTTTACCCAATGTCGACGATTTGACCGAGGCAATGGGACGCATTGCCCATTTCCTGCAACGTTACCGTAAACGGTATGGAACATAATCAAGAAGCTTTCAACTCATTTTTTCCCGCTTTCCGGTTCCTGTTATCCGGTAAGTAATACAATCACACACTGTTTTTTATATTGATAAATGCTATGAAACCCATCCATATTGGTTTATTAGGAATTGGCACTGTCGGTGGCGGCACCTACACTGTTCTAAAACGTAACCGCGAAGAAATTGCCCGCCGCGCAGGCCGTGAAATCATCGTCACAATGATCGCAGATAAGGATCTGGAAAAAGCGCGCGCACTGGCGGATAGCAACGTGATTGTCACCGGTGATGCGCATGAGATCACGACCAATCCCGATATCGATATCGTCGTCGAGCTGATCGGCGGACAAACCATCGCCAAGGACTTGATCCTGGAAGCACTGGCGCACGGCAAACATGTCGTGACAGCGAATAAAGCGCTGCTGGCCAACCATGGTACGGAAATATTTGCAGCCGCGCGTGCTAAGGGTGTGATCATCGCATTTGAAGCCGCGGTAGCCGGCGGTATCCCGATCATTAAAGCGTTGCGTGAAGGCTTGACGGCCAACCGCATTACCTGGATTGCCGGGATTATCAACGGCACTTCGAATTTTATTTTGTCGGAAATGCGTGAGAAGGGATTGTCCTTTGAGCAAGTATTAGCGGAAGCGCAAAAGCTGGGGTATGCCGAAGCCGATCCGACGTACGATATCGAAGGCATTGATGCCGCGCATAAGATCACCCTGATGTCGGCGATTGCTTTTGGCATTCCGGTGCAATTCAGCAAAGTGTATACCGAAGGCATTACCAAGTTGACCGGCGAAGATATCCGCTATGCTGAACAACTCGGTTACCGCATCAAGTTGCTCGGGATTACCAAACGGGTTGAAAAAGGCATCGAATTGCGCGTGCATCCCACACTCATTCCGGTACGGCGCTTGATTGCCAATGTCGAAGGCGTGATGAACGCCGTCGTGGTCAAGGGTGATGCCGTGGGGGCTACGCTTTACTACGGCGCCGGTGCCGGTGCGGAACCAACCGCCAGCTCGGTCATCGCCGATCTGGTCGATGTGACGCGTCTGCATACCGCCGATCCGATGCATCGCGTGCCGCCGTTATCATTCCAGCCCGATTTGCTGTCCGATACGCCGGTGATTCCGATGGAAGACGTGGAAACCTCGTATTATTTGCGCATCCAAGTCATCGATAAACCCGGCGTGATGGCAGAAATTACCCGCATTGTCGCGGAAAATAATATTTCCATCAGTGCCTTGCTGCAGAAAGAAGCCAGCGACGAGTCCGATCAAGTCAGTGTCATCATGCTGACGCATTTGACGGTCGAGAAAAATATCAATGCGGCAATTGCCCGCATTGAAGCACTGCCGGTGGTCAGCGGCAAAGTATTCCGCCTGCGTATTGAAGAACTGAACAATTAAAGCGATGACCGGTCCGGAGAAGACGGACTGCTTTGCGGGCGTCTGCCGTGTCCCCGGTCTCTCGCTGTTGCATAACCTAAAGAAACCAGCCATGCGTTATATTTCTACCCGCGGCGGTATGCCGCCCAAAACTTTCTCTGAAATTCTGTTGAGCGGTCTGTCGCCGGACGGCGGTCTAGCCATTCCGGAAACCTACCCCAAAATCACCGCAGCGGAACTTGCGGCCTGGCGGAATTTAAGTTATCCGGCGCTCGCGTTCGAGATCCTGTCGCGCTTCGTCGACGACATTCCGGTGGATGATTTGCGCAGCATCATTCATCAAACTTACACCGCCGAAGTGTTCGGCACCCCGGATATCACGCCGCTGAAAACACTGGAACCGGGTCTGCATATTTTGGGATTGTCCAACGGGCCGACGCTGGCGTTCAAAGACATCGCGATGCAGTTGCTCGGCAACCTATTTCAATATCAATTGGCCAAAACCGGCGACGAATTGAACATACTCGGCGCGACCTCGGGCGATACCGGTTCCAGCGCCGAATATGCCATGCGCGGCAAGCGCGGCATTCGCGTGTTCATGTTGTCACCGCTCGGCAAAATGAGCCGCTTCCAAACCGCGCAAATGTTCTCGTTGCAAGACAAAAACATTTTCAATATCGCCATTCGCGGTGTGTTCGACGACTGCCAAGACATCGTCAAAGCGGTCAGCAACGATCATGCTTACAAGGAAGCGCATCGCATTGGTACGGTCAACTCGATCAATTGGGCGCGAATCGTCGCGCAAGTGGTGTATTACTTCAAAGGCTATTTCGCCGCGACCAAAAACAACGACGAACAAGTATCGTTCGCCGTGCCGTCCGGTAATTTTGGCAACATCTGCGCCGGACATGTCGCCCGGATGATGGGATTGCCAATCAAACACTTGATTCTGGCGACCAACGAAAACGATGTGCTTGACGAATTTTTCCGCACCGGCGTGTATCGCCCGCGTGCCACCACCGAAACCCAGCATACCAGCAGCCCGTCGATGGACATTTCCAAAGCCTCCAACTTCGAGCGCTTCATCTTCGACCTGACCGGCCGCAACGCGCAACAAGTCAAGGAACTCTGGTCGGCAGTCGACCAAGGCAAGCCTTTCGACTTATCGCAAACACCGTTATTCACCAAAATCAAAGACTACGGCTTTATCTCCGGCAGCAGCAACCACGTTGCCCGCATCGCCACCATCCGAGATATTTATCAGCGCTATCACATGCTGGTCGACACCCATACCGCCGACGGCCTCAAAGTCGGCCAAGCGCACCGCGAAACTGGCGTGCCGCTGATTTGCCTGGAAACCGCATTACCGGCGAAATTCGCTGAGACCATTGTTGAGGCCATCGGACGCGAACCGGAACGCCCGACGGGATTTGAGAATCTGGAAGACTTGCCGCAGCGGTTTGTGGTTAAGGATGCGGATGTGCAGGCAGTGAAGGGTTATATTGATGAGCAGTGTGGGATGACTGCGTAAGTTCAATTGATTTGATTCAGCAAAATTCGCCGAATGGATAGCGATGTAATTTCTGTAATTGATGCTGCTAAAAAGCTGGGTAGACATAAGGCCTATATTTTTAAGGTATTAGGTCGTCTAGGTATCGATACGGTAAAAGAGAAAAGCAGTACTGCAAGAGGACAGAAAATTGCCTACATCACGATTGATGATTATAAGAGAATAAAAGATTATCTATCTGAAATAGAAAGTGACCAGACTTCTTTAATTCAGCAACCGGATGTTAGAGGAGTATTCTATTTGGTTCAGCTTGAACCTGAGCATGATCCAGGTAGATTCAAACTTGGATTTGCTACTAACATCGAAGAAAGGTTGAGATCGCATAAAACAGCAGCGCCATTCTCCAAAGTTCTTAAAATATGGCCATGCAAAATACTCTGGGAAAAAACTGCTATTGAGTGTGTTTCACAAGGATGTACGCGACTTCATACTGAAGTTTTTCGTACAGAATCAATAAATGAAGTTCAGTCAAGATGTGAACAATTTTTTAAGTTAATGCCACAATTAGGTCTAAACAAGTAGATCTTAAGTGCTCCTGGTAATTTACCGATGATTATCTACCACTTCACTCCTTCCGAATTTGCCCTCAGAGCCTTGCGCGATCGCCGTTTGAAAATTGCGCGCATCAATGAACTGAACGATCCGTTTGAATTTTATGCTGCCGATTTCTCCGCTAGCGATACTCAAACTAAACTGGAAACATTTAAAAATCAGGCGAATGAGCGTTATGGTGTGATTTGTTTTTCAGAACAATATCAGGATCCGGTGCTGTGGAGTCACTACACCGATAATCATCGCGGTGTTGCTTTGGTGTTTGAAATTCCGGACGACATGGCGATGCCCATCGATTATCAGCCCGAGCGCTTTAAGCTGGAAATTAACGCTGCAATTCAACGCGGTAGTTTTACCGAATCCGATTTAACCCAATTAATCTCGACCAAATTCTCAAGCTGGGGTTACGAAAAAGAAATTCGAATGATGTGCCACCTGAACGATCATTTTTGTCAGATCGATGCTAAAGGCAAGAAAGTCTATTTTGAATCGTTAAGCTTGGAATCGTATGGTGTGGATGCGTTGAAGCTAATCGGCTTGATTCGTGGCGCTCGCTGCGATTTAGAACCCGCGGATATCGAGAGCGAATTGCTGGCGGTCGATACGTTACCGGTTCAAGATGCTCGATTGGATGTGTCGTCCTTTCAAGTTATTGCTGGTGAAACCTATCCGGTGAGCGGAGTACGATCATTTTCTGCTTGCTGCTTTAGGGTTTGATGGCGGGATTTACTCTCCGCTGACTATGTTTTGCTATAACAGCGAAACCTAATAATCTACGTCTTATTCTTTATTTCCAAGAAGCCTATATCTATTGATCTGCCAAAAATAGGGGGAGAAATCCCTTTTGTTTTAAGTTTTCTTCCATTCGATTTTCCGTAGTATTGCAATGAATAAAAAGTGAATATCTAAAACAATTATCACGCCATTCAGCGCCTCGCAAAAACTAATACAGCCCGTCATCCGTATTAAGTCATTTCTATAATCGTATTAGAAATATGATTTGTACTATTCAGTTAGGGAGGATAATCCAGTGATAGCAAGAGTTGAATGGTTTTATCGGGAAAAGTATCGAATCGGTTTTCTTTTCTTATGCTTCTTATCTCAAAATTCTCTTGTTTATGGGTTTGAGCGTGGGCCGCTAACAATAATTGGTGGCACATCAATCTACAAATCAGATCCTCAAACCGCTTGCGAATATACTGTTAATACACGGCGAGGTGGGCCATTCTTTGCGGTGCCAGGCTCAAGTGATGCGGATGTTTTAAAAATATGGACCACGAACTGGCCAACTTCAGGTCCAGCGTCAGGATATGCATGTAACGTAAAAATATATCGATTTTCCCCATTCAATGCGATTTCTGATCTCATGCAGGTACAGTGGGTTTATCCCGTTTGTAATATTGGTGATCCTGTCACTGTAATTACCAATGAAACTATATGTGAAGTTCCTAACACCATTCCCGACAAGGGTGCCAACTCAGGCCAACCACAGGAAGGTTCATGCACCGGTAATCCGGTGAATACTGCGACTGGCAACAAATTTGCCGAAGAGATCGATATTGCATCTTCTGGAAGCTTGAGTTTTTCCCGCTACTACAACGCTAAGGGCTTATCTGGTAATTCACAAATAGGATCTGCCTGGAGTCACACTTTTAATCACAACCTGTTTATCAATCCGGAAACTGTCACGGCCACACGACCTGACGGCAAGTTAGCGTATTTCCGGCTGACCGGATCTTCCTGGGTGAATCAGCAGGCAGGGGGTGATAGGTTGGTTCAAATCCCCGGCAGCGGCTGGCAGCTCACCACAACCGACGACACAATTGAGACTTACAACACTACAGGCAAATTACTGGCCATCACCAGTCGCAATAATCGCACACAAATGCTGTCGTACGACGCTAATGGACGCCTAACCAGTGTCGTGGATGATGTTGGTCGCGTACTCAGTTTCACTTACGATGGTTCCAGCCGCATCAGAACAATGACCGACCCGGCTAGCGGTATTTTTCAGTACGCTTATGATTCCATCGGCAACCTGACATCAGTCACCTACCCAGACGGCAGGGTTCGCACCTATCACTACAATGAACCGGCATACACCAGTGGAGCCAATCTGCCGAATGCATTGACCGGCATCACTGATGAAAATGGCGTGCGTTTCGCCACTTATACCTACGACACTCAAGGACGTGCGGTGGTAACCGAGCATGCGGGTGGAGTGGAGCGCTATGTGCTTGGCTATAGCACCGACGGCAGCCATACGCTCGTGACCGATCCGCTGGGCAGTCAATATACGCACAATTTCCAAACGATTCTTGGCGTGGCCAAAAGCACCGGTCAATCGCAACCGGCGGGTTCGGGTTGTAGTGCTGCTTCTAGCCACATCAGCTACGATGCCAACGGCAATGCGATCAGCCGTGCGGACTTCAATGGCAATAAGACATGCTATGCCTACGACCTAAACAGAAATCTGGAGATCGCACGGGTTGAAGGCGTGAGCAGTGCCAGCAACTGCCCGGGCGATTTACTGGGTTATACACCCGCCGCCAACAGCAGCGAGCGCAAGATTATTACTGAGTGGCATGTCAACTACCGTTTGCCGGTCAGAATCACCGAAGCCGGACGCGAGACCAGCTTTGTTTATGACACACACGGTAATGTCACGCAACATCAAATCACAGACACCGCCACCAACGACGTGCGCGTCTGGAATACCCATTATGTTTACCATCCGGGTATTCCCGGCGTGATCCTGCAAAAAACCGAAGACGGTCCGCGTACCGATGTCGCCGACACCACCACCACGGACTATTACCCGCCGGATGCTGCCTGTAGCGGCGGTCACTTCGGTTGTCGCGGGCAGATTGTCAGCATCGCCAATGCGCTCGGTCACGTCACGCAAATTACACGTTACAGCCCTCACGGTCAACCGGAAGAAATCATCGATCCGAACGGCTTGATCACGGTATTGACTTACGACGCCCGCCAGCGATTGCTAACCCGCGCGATTGGGACGGAAACCTCCGTCTACCAATATGACGGTGCCGGACAGCTTAAGAAAATCACCTTCCCCGACGGCAGCTTCCTCAGTTATAGCTATGATAACGCGCATCGTTTGACTAGTATTGCCGATAACGCGGGTAATCGCATTCAATACACGCTCGATGCGATGGGCAACCGCACTAAGGAAGAACTGTTCGATGCCGGCAATAACCTGGCCAGAACCCAGCAACGCGAATTCGATGCGCTGAACCGACTGTGGAAAGAGATCGGCGCACAAAATCAAACCACAAACTATCAATACGACGCGCAAGGCAACCTCAAGCAAATCGCTAACCCGCTGCTGCACGCGGTCAATTTCCAGTTCGATGCGCTCAACCGTTTGACGGAAACCACCGATCCGGCCAGCGGCTTGACCCGGCAAATGCACGATGCGCTGGACCGGATCACCCAGGCAGCCGATCCGCGCGATATCGCCACAACTTATAGCTACAACGGTTTCGGCGATGTGACGCAAGAAATCTCCACCGATCGCGGTACCACGACCTATACCTATGACAACGCTGGTAATCTCATAATGGTCATCGATGCACGGGGTGTCAAACATACGTATACCTGGGATTCCTTAAACCGCCCGACCAAACGCAACCATGCCACGATACCCGGTGTGCCTGGGGCAATTGCGCTGACCTGGAGTTACGATGAAGGCGCCAATGGTATTGGCCGATTAACCGGCATGACCGATGAATCTGGTTCCACTGGCTTCAGCTACGATCAGCATGGCCGTTTACTCACAAAAATACAAACCGCCAAGATGGTTAGCGGCAATGGTGCAGCCATCAACTACATTCATACATTGAGTTACCAGTACGACAGCTTTGGCCGCTTAAACCAAACCACGTACCCATCCGGCACGCAAATCACCACCAGCTATGGTGCCGATGGGCGTCCGAATGAGATTCGTATCGATGGCAATGTGCTGTTGAATAACATCACTTATCATCCCCTCGGCGAACCGAAGAGCTGGGTATGGGGCAATGGCCAAGCATATACCCGCAGCTTTGACTTGGATGGACGGCTCAGCACTCATCCGGTTGGCAACGACATTCGTACGCTGACCTACGATCCTGCCAGCCGCATCACGCAAACAACCGATACCAATCCGCTGTACAACCGCAGCTACGATTACGACGCGCTCGACCGCTTGGTCAGCCAGTCGGACAACAACGGCTTCAAACTGTGGGAGTATGACGCCAACAGCAACCGTACCCAAGCGCAATTCGGCGGCACGGTTTATCCCTATGCCATCGCCGGAACCAGCAACCGCCTGGCAAACGTGGCCGGACCGGTTGCGAAGAACTATACCTACGATGCTGCCGGTTATCCGCTGAGCGATGGCGCTACGGCCTTCACCTGGAATGCCGCCGGAAAACTCGTAGCTACGGTCAAAAGTGCCAAGACACACACCTACAAATATAATGCCCTGGATCAGCGCACTATCAAGAACGGCCCGCTGAGTCCGAAGTTTTTGTTCTTCTACGATCCAAACGGACAATTGATTGGGGAGTACCGGGACAATACATCGACGACTACGCCAATCGATGACTGGCAGGTCAGACAGGAAACCGTCTGGCTAGGCAACATTCCGGTCGCGGTAATCACGAAACCCGCTGCTATCAGTGAAATTCAGGTGTATTACATCCACGCCGACCACCTCAACACCCCGCGGGTGATCGTGAACCCAAGCAACACCCCGGTCTGGCGCTGGGACAACACCCATGCATTCGGTGCGAACCTGCCGAACGAAGACCCGGACGGCAACGGCCAATTATTTGAATACCATCCAAGATTCCCCGGGCAGTACTTCGATAAGGAAAGCGGTCTGCATTACAACTATTTCCGCTATTATGAACCGGAGACGGGGCGGTATATTTCGCCGGATCCGATTGGATTGGCGAGCGGGATGAATGTTTGGGGGTATGTGGAGCAAAATCCGCTGAGTTTTGTTGATTACAAAGGATTGTCAACGGCTTTAGTAGACCGAGACAACAATACAATATCAGTTACTTTCAAAAATGGTCAGATCGTTACTTATGCAGCTGGAAATAACACGATAAATCCATCAGGTGATCCCAATAAAATAGGAAGTAATGGCCCTGCTCCGGCAGGCACCTGGCCTGTTCAGTTACCGATAAATACTTCCGGGGATATTAGGTATGGACCTTACTTCTGGCCAATAGGTGCAGTTGATGCACGAGGTAATCGCGCAGACATCGCACGCCAACGTGGTATCGGTTTACATGGAGGGCGTCGTAGCTATCAGTCACGCACAGAAGGATGCATTCGAATGAATGATGCAGATATTCTTGAGTTGTACCAGCGCACCATCAACGATCCCTTGATCACTGTCGAAATTCGTTAGAAATTATGGCTATAGGTTATCGAATAGTTTCAGGTTTTATTTTTTTGTTTTCCATTATTACCTGTTCTATGGCAGCAACGGCATTGAAGGAACAAGGTGCTTATCCATCCCCTGGGAAGATTTGCACAGCTGTATTAACAGTGGCTACACAAGGTGGTTTTCTGCAGCTATCAGTTCAAAGCAATAATGGAAAATTGACTTATGTGGCAGACGATGTTAACGGTTTCTTATGGATAAACGAAAAGTCTCTAGTATTTTCATCCGGTCCAATTTACGGAAGACCTGGAATTTATGAAGTTACATGTATTCATAAGCAACCATCCTTACGAATGCTTATTGGTCCCAAGAATATCAATTTATCTTACCCGCATGGAGCCGATTATTTTGAGTTGAAAGAGCGCATTAATCAAAGACTTTACTTCTTTTATGAATCTGATGTTGATTACATTGATTTTAATGAGTTTCGTACAGAAAAAAACTTGCAGTCGATAGAGTTGATGTTGTGATAATTTTGGAAAATAAACAACCAAGCCATCCAGGATCAATAATGCCAAGAGGTGCAAAACCCCTTTTAGTCCATGAGAATTCCAAAAAATCCACTTGTACTACTCGCAGTAAGTATGTTTATTGCTTTAAGCACTATCTTGATTGAAAGATCATTTTGGCATATTGGCTATTCTGATTATTTGCTACTGCTGAGTATTTTCGCTTTGATGCACACCGTCGTTAGTACCGTGATAATCATAGCTAATCCAGGCAAACTTCTGTTGCGACTGGGAGCGATAGTCATATTTATCATTGGTCAACGGTGGTTCATTGAGCTAATTGCAATGGTAATAATTTGGCAGGTTCGCGAATTTGCGCCATAGTAGAGTAGCTAGGATAAGCTTGCAACATCCAGAATTCACGTAATAACATCTTGAAGTAGTCTCTTCGATCTGAATAACTTGAAAGAAGATTAAAGTGTAAGAAATTAACTGCGGTTTGAAGAAGTCATGGCTGCAGACGGTGTTTCGCTGATCTACCTTGCGATTTACAATTACAAGCAAACGGTGTCAATCCGGTTTCAAATCTGTATACTTTGCAGTGTTCTGAGTTGTTTCTATCGATTTAAGCCGTATTCAAACCATCCGGAGCCAGCCCATGAAGTTTTCGATTTACCGCTACGATCCCGATAAAGATGAAAAACCTTACTTGCAGGATTACGACATCCCGCTGGCGGCGACCGATAAGATGTTGCTGGATGCGTTGCTGCGCATTAAATCGATCGATGACAGTTTGAGTCTGCGCCGTTCCTGCCGCGAGGGGGTGTGCGGTTCGGATGCGATGAATATCAACGGGCGCAATGGGTTGGCGTGCATTACGCCGATCCGCAGTCTGAAAGAGCCGGTGGAGATACGGCCGTTGCCCGGATTGCCGGTGATTCGCGATTTGATCGTGGATATGACGCAATTCTTTCAACAGTACCATTCGATCAAACCTTATTTGATCAACAACGATCCGCCGCCTGAAACGGAGCGGTTGCAATCGCCGGAGGAAAGAGCGGCATTGGATGGCGTTTATGAGTGCATTTTATGCGCGTGCTGCACCACTTCCTGTCCATCGTTCTGGTGGAATCCGGATAAATTCGTCGGTCCGGCGGGGTTGCTTCAGGCCTACCGGTTCTTGGCCGATAGCCGTGATCAAGCGACCGCTGAACGGCTGGATAATCTGGAAGATCCTTACCGGCTGTTTCGCTGCCATTCCATCATGAATTGCGCCGATGCCTGTCCGAAAGGCTTGAATCCTACCGAGGCAATCGGCAAAATCAAGGACATGATGGTCAAAAGAACGGTATGAAGGAATTCGAACGCGCCCGCTGGCGCTGCCGGCGTGGCCTGCTCGAATTGGATATTATTTTGCAGCGTTTTATGGATCAGCATTACGCGCAATTGGATCAGCAAGGACTGGAGCAATTTGAACGATTACTGTCCTTACCGGATAATGACCTGTGGGATTTGATCGCAGCAAAACAAATCAACCGCGATAGTGACTTGCAGGCAGTTTTGGAATTACTACAAAAGAGTTAGGTTTCCGATGGTATTCTGACAGCTCTGGAACCTGATAACAGTGCATACTCATCAAATCATACGCAACACAAGTGGAGAAGTCATATGGCACAAAAAGGCACAGCGACTCTGAATCTGAATAACGGCAGCGCGCCAATCGAGCTGCCGGTTTTATCCGGAACTATGGGCCCGGATGTGATCGATATCCGTAAGCTGCACGCACAGAGTGGCTTGTTTACTTATGATCCCGGTTTTTTGTCGACCGCGAGCAATAGCTCGACGATTACCTTCATCGACGGTGACAAGGGCATATTGCTGTATCGCGGCTATCCAATTGAACAGTTGGCGCTGCATTGCGATTTTATCGATGTTTGCTATTTATTGCTGCATGGCGAATTACCGGCGCCTGAGCAGAAGAAAACCTTTGATGCCGCAATCAAAAGCCATTCGATGTTGCACGAACAACTGGTGCGGTTTTATAGCGGATTCCGCCGTGACGCTCATCCAATGGCGGTGATGGTCGGCGTGGTTGGTGCATTGTCGGCGTTTTATCATGATGCATTGAATATTTCCGATCCGTCGCATCGCGAACAATCCGCATTCCGCTTAATCGCCAAATTGCCGACGATTACCGCAATGGCGTACAAATACAATATCGGGCAACCGTATGTTTATCCGCAGAATAGCCTGAGTTACGCGGAGAATTTCCTGCACATGATGTTTTCCGTGCCGACGGAAAAATACGAAGCTAATCCCGTCATTGTGCGCGCATTAGACCGGATTCTGATTTTGCACGCCGATCATGAGCAAAATGCATCCACTTCGACTGTGCGTCTGGCGGGTTCCAGCGGCGCTAATCCGTTTGCTTGCATCTCCGCCGGTATTTCCTGCCTGTGGGGGCCTGCGCATGGCGGTGCGAACGAAGCTTGCCTGCATATGCTGGAGGAAATCGGCGATGTGTCGCGCATCGATGAATTCATCCGGCGTGCTAAAAACAAAGAGGATAATTACCGGCTCATGGGATTTGGCCACCGGGTTTATAAGAACATGGACCCGCGTGCGAAACTGATGCGCGAAACCTGTCACGAAGTATTGAATGAGCTTGGGTTACAAAACGACCGCTTGTTCAAACTGGCATTGCAACTGGAAAAAATCGCTTTGGAAGACGACTATTTCATTTCACGCAAGCTCTACCCGAACGTCGATTTTTATTCCGGTATTGTGCAGCGCGCATTAGGCATTCCGACCAGCATGTTTACCGCGATTTTCGCGATGGCGCGTACCGTTGGCTGGGTGGCGCAATGGAGTGAAATGGTGTCCGATCCGGATTATAAAATCGGGCGTCCGCGTCAGCTCTATACCGGCACGACGATGCGCGATGTGCCCAGTTCGTACATTAAAAAATAGCCGTTCATTTATTCGAGGCTGCTGACCTTATGAACAAGCCGTTGTTGGATGATACGCTCTTGTCCGGCGCGAATGCCGCGTTTGTCGAGGCGGTTTATGACGAGTATCTGCATAATCCCAATTCGGTCGCGCTCGCCTGGTGTGAATACTTTGATCAGCTCGCGAAACAGCCGGAAGCTGCCGCTACCCGGCAAGCGCAACCGCCGGTAAGTGGTGCCACGGCTGCCGCTCCCACCGCGAAACCTTCCGGTAGAGAAACACAAACCGTATTACCCGAAGCGGTGGCCACGGATACGGACGATCGCAAGCAGGTTGCCGTGCTGCAACTGATTAACATGCACCGCTATCTGGGTTTGAATCAGGCCAAGCTGGATCCGCTCGGATTGAAGCAGCAAGCGGATGTGCCCGAACTGAATCCGGCGCATTACGGCTTTACCGAAGCGGATATGGATAAGGTGTTCAACACCGGTTCACTGGTCGGCCCCGAACATGCTCCGTTGCGCGAGATATTGCAGATTCTGCGGGAAACCTACTGCGGTTCCGTCGGCGCCGAATACATGTACATCTCTTCGGTGGAGCAGAAACGCTGGATTCAGGCGCGGCTGGAAGGTCAGCGATCGAATCCGGATTATTCCGCGGATTATAAACGCCATATTCTTGAACGGCTGAATGCCGCAGAAGGGCTGGAAAAGTATTTGCACACCCGCTATGTCGGGCAAAAACGCTTCTCCGGCGAAGGTAATGAAAGCCTGATTCCGTTGCTGGATAATCTGATTCATAGAGCGGGTAAAACCGGTGTGCAGCAGATCATCATGGGCATGGCGCACCGCGCCCGGCTCAATGTGTTGGTCAATACGCTGGGAAAAATGCCCGCCGATCTGTTTCGCGAGTTTGAGGGAAAGCAGCCGGAAGCATTACCATCCGGCGACGTGAAATATCATCAAGGATTTTCATCCGCGATCAAAACTGCGGATGGCATCGTGCGCTTGGCACTGGCATTCAATCCGTCACACCTCGAGATTGTCAATCCGGTGGTCGAGGGTTCGGTACGCGCACGCCAGCATTTGCTGAACGACAAATTGGGTGATCGCGTGCTGCCGGTGCTGATCCATGGCGACGCGGCTTTTGCCGGGCAAGGCGTGGTGATGGAAACGCTGAATTTGTCGCAAACCCGTGGCTACGGTACTGGCGGCACGGTGCATATCATCATTAATAACCAGATCGGTTTTACTACATCCGATCCGCGCGACAGCCGTTCGACTTTGTATTGTACCGATGTTGCCAAAATGATCGAAGCGCCGATTTTCCATGTCAACGGTGACGATCCCGAAGCGGTGGTGATGGTAGCCGAATTGGCGCTGGATTTCCGTATGCGCTTTCATAAGGATGTCGTGATCGATATGGTGTGTTTCCGCCGCTTGGGTCACAATGAACAAGATGAACCGATGGTGACGCAACCGCGTATGTATCAGATCATCAACCAGCATCCCGGTACCCGCAAACGCTATGCCGATAAGCTGATAGGCGAGGGCGTGATCAAACCGGAAGACGCGGATCATCTGGTGCAGGCGTATCGCGAGGCGATGGACGAAGGCATCAATCCGAGCAAGACGGTGTGCTATGACTATAAGTCACCGTATGCCATCAATTGGGAGCCTTTTGTTCAACCCTGCAAATGGAACAAGAAGGTTAAAACCGGTGTTGCACTGCAAACGCTGAAACAGCTTGCATTGCGGTTGACGGATATTCCCGAAGGTTTCAAACTGCATTCGCGGGTGGAAAAAATCATTGCCGACCGGCGCTCGATGGGCAATGGCGATTTGCCGCTGGACTGGGGCATGGCGGAGAATCTGGCTTACGCATCCTTATTGAAGGAAGGGTATCCGGTCAGGCTGTCGGGACAGGATTCGGGCCGCGGCACATTTTTTCACCGCCATGCGGTATTGCATGACCAAGTGGCTGCGGATCAGAATGAACGGATTTATGTGCCGTTGCGCCATCTATATCCCGAACAGCCGGATTTTGTCGTTATCGATTCGATGCTGTCGGAAGAGGCGGTGCTGGGTTTTGAGTACGGTTACGCCACCACGCAACCGACTGAATTGGTGATCTGGGAAGCGCAGTTCGGTGATTTTGCCAATGGCGCGCAAGTGGTGATCGACCAGTTCATCGCTTCCGGCGAAGCCAAATGGGGGCGTTTGTGCGGTCTTGTGATGATGTTGCCGCATGGTTACGAAGGACAAGGGCCTGAGCACTCTTCCGCGCGGTTGGAGCGCTATTTGCAATTATGCGCGGATTACAATATTCAGGTATGCGTGCCGTCGACCCCGGCACAAATGTTTCATGCGTTACGGCGGCAGATGATCCGCCCGATCCGCAAGCCGCTGATCATCATGAGTCCGAAAAGCATGCTGCGTCATAAAGAATCGGTGTCCAGTCTGGACGAACTGGCGCACGGACATTTTTATCCGGTTATTTCCGAAACTGAGAATCTGGATTCCAATCAAGTAAAACGTATCATCGCTTGTTGCGGGAAGATTTACTACGAGCTGATGGCTTACCGGAAAGAGCAGCAGATTTCGAATATGGCAATTATCCGTTTGGAGCAGCTCTACCCGTTCCCGCACGAGGAATTTCAAGCCGAAATCGATCGCTTTGGCAATGCCAAAGAAGTGGTGTGGTGTCAGGAAGAACCGGGCAATCAAGGCGCATGGCATCGTATTCAACACTATTTATTGCGCCATATGAAACCGGATCAGGTGCTGGGCTATGCGCTGCGCGCGTCTTCGGCTTCCCCGGCAGTCGGTTATACGGCAAGACACAAATTTACACAGAATGAGTTAATCGTCGCAGCATTCCGAGAAAAAATTTAGCACGAGGGCGCCATGCTAGTTGAAGTCAAAGTTCCCGCATTATCCGAATCCGTAGCGGAAGCTACGTTAATCTCCTGGCACAAAAAAGCGGGAGACTACGTCAACCGGTCGGAAAATCTGATCGACATCGAAACCGACAAAGTCGTGCTGGAATTGCCCGCACCCAGTGCCGGTGTGTTGGCTAAAGTGCTGAAAGGGGATGGTGCAACCGTAGCCAGCGGCGAAGTGATCGCGATGATTGAAACCGAAGCAATCGTTCAGCCGGAAAATGAAGTTAAACCGGCTCCCGCTGCAAGTCAGCAGGCGCAAGCTTCTGCTGCGATGAACGCTGAAGCCGTCGATACCGCGATCCCGATGCTAATGCCGGCAGCGCGCAAACTGGCGGAAGAAAATAATCTGAAAGCGACGGAAACGTCGGCGATAAAAGGCACTGGCCTCGGCGGGCGCATTACCAAAGAAGATGTGCAAGCGTATATGGCGAACAAGTCCGGCGCGGCTGGGAAAGTTGAGACTGAATCCACAACAACGGGCAAGCCAGCAACAGGAGCGCGCACCGAACGCCGGGTGGCCATGTCGCGCTTGCGTCAGCGCATTGCGGAGCGTTTGGTCGAATCACAATCGACTGCCGCGATTCTGACTACGTTTAACGAAGTCAATATGCAGGCGATCATTGATCTGCGCACGCGCTATAAAACCGAGTTTGAAAAGGAGCACGGCGTCAAGCTCGGCTTCATGTCGTTCTTCGTCAAAGCGGTGATTGCCGCATTAAAGAAATACCCCATCGTCAACGCCTCGGTAGAAGGCAACGAAATTGTCTACCACGATTACTACGACATCGGTATCGCCGTCGGCAGCCCGCGCGGGCTGGTGGTGCCGGTTATCCGTGACGCGGACAGATTGTCGCTGGCGGAAATCGAACTGCAAATCGCCGATTTTGCCAAACGAGCGCAAGACGGCAAACTGACCATAGAAGAACTGAGCGGCGGCACCTTCTCGATCACCAACGGCGGCGTATTCGGCTCAATGCTGTCGACCCCGATCATCAACCCGCCGCAAAGCGCCATTCTTGGCATTCACGCCACCAAGGAACGTGCAGTCGTCGAAAACGGCCAAATCGTCATCCGCCCGATGAATTATCTAGCGCTATCGTATGATCATAGAATCATTGATGGCCGCGAAGCGGTGTTGTCACTGGTGGCGATGAAAGAAGCGTTGGAGTATCCGATGAGTCCATTATTGGAGAAGTGAGAGATAATCGCGGGTGCTGATAAAATCGATGCGCCTCTTTACATCGGAGCATCCTACCGTGTTTCCTAATCAGCGCAAATTACCTCTTTTTCCTCTTGGCAATTTCACGATATGCATTGACAACATCCCTTGGTAAGAAAATATACTTTAATAATTCGTCTAATATTTCAGGGTAAAGGGATAATGGTGAATTTACAGCATGGAAGGGAGCTGGTACTCTTACTAAGTTACGTGTAATTTTTCCGAAAAAAGCATTCTGCCAAATAAGCGCACTTCTGGCTGTATTTGTATTGTTAGTCTTATCAATGATATTTTCCAGTAGGCCGCCAGATATCTTGAATTTATGTGGCGGTATTTCCTCGCTTTTCTTAATCATTTCAATTTCTGATTCAAGCATATTCTGTAGTTTACCATCAGGTAGTTTCTTATCGTAATCAAGAATCTTGCAATATCTCCTGATTTCCCAAACTGCCTTATCCAACTCTACAAGTTTAGGGCCACGAATAAAATATGATGACTCAAGGTACCTAAAGCGACCAAAGTTTGAAAGATGCTTGATAAAATTATCGGTGCAATTACTGCGAAGTATCTCGAACGGTAGTTTCTTTGTGTGTTCAAATGCACATTCAATATCGTGATTAATATTTCTTGCTTCAATTCGATTATATAATAGTATTGCTTTAAGGTATTTCTCAAGCGCTTGTAGTGATTGCCAATGAAATTGCGAGTATAAGCCGTGTCGATATGATAGACGTGCTGCAATATAATCTTGGTCGGCGATATCTCTAAAGCTTCTCGTTGCAAAATTATTTATTAGGACTTTGGATTCCATAAAGTGGTCTTGGCATAACTAAAATTATCTTTCGGATTCAGTAACCAACCTCAACATTCCCATCCCCGAAATGCGCCTTCAACGACTCCAACAAATCGTCGTGGACATAAACCCGCCAATCATTCCCCAATTCCAGTTTCCCGCTCGCCAAGTCATTGCGATAAACGACTGTAACCGGACAGTAATTCGCATAAGGTTTTTGCGCCTGGGGGGTGAAGGGTGTCAGTAAGGCCTTGAGGCTGGAGATTTGTCCGATGGTGTTAGCATCGCAGCGTATTCTAAGTTGTCTGGCGAAGCGTGAGCGGATGCCGGCGAGGTCGTAGAGTTGTTCGGCGGTGATCCGGAGTTCATCGCCTTCTTCGCCGTTGTAGTTGCGGTTGCTGATTTTGGCTTCGGCGATCAATAGTTGATCTTCTTTTAACCAAGCGCGATTGGCGTCGAACAATTCGCTGAAAACGACCAGTTCGACACGCGCCTTACCATCGTCCAGATTGATGACGCACATCCGGCCGCGGCGTGTCATTTGTACGCGCACCGAGTGGATGATACCGGCGATCAGTTGCGGTTCGCGGCTTGGATTCAACCGGTCGAGCCGGGTGCGGATGAAGCGTTTCAATTCCGCGGCGTAGGTATCGAACGGATGGCCGCTGAAGTAGTAGCCCAGGCCGATTTTTTCCTGGTGCAGCTTTTCCCGCTCGGACCAAGCTTCGGTTTGAATTGGTTGTGTTTGCAGATGCGAGTGGTCGCCGGTTTCACCGAACAAATTGGTCTGACTGGCAGCTCGGCTCATTTGTTCGGCGGATTCGATCGCCACCCCGACGGAAGCGATCAGGCTGGCGCGATTGGTGTCGATGGTATCAAACGCGCCGACGCGGATTAGTGACTCCATCACGCGGCGGTTGGCGATGCGCCGGTCGACGCGGTTGCAGAAATCGAATAAATCGCGGAATGGGCCAGTTTGTCCGCGCACCGCAATGATCGAGTTGACTGCCGATTCTCCAGTGCCTTTAACCGCGCCGAGACCAAAGCGGATGGTTTTGCCGTCTATGGGAACAAAACGGTAGTCAGACAGATTGATGTCGGGCGGGAGAATCGTCAGACCGTTGGCGATGCTGTCCTCAACGAAAATTTGCACTTTATCGGTATCGTCCATATCGGCGGACAAGCATGCCGCCATGAATTCGGCCGGGTAATGCGCTTTCAGGTAGGCGGTCTGGAAAGCGATCAGCGCGTATGCGGCGGCGTGCGATTTGTTGAAACCGTAACCGGCGAATTTCTCCATCAAGCCGAACAGTTCGGTGGCTTTGTCTTCGCTTAAGTTGTTATTGACTGCGCCGGAGACGAAAATATCGCGTTGCTGCGCCATTTCCTCGACTTTTTTCTTACCCATTGCGCGACGCAGCAAATCCGCGCTGCCCAGGCTGTAGCCGCCAATGACCTGAGCGATCTGCATGACTTGTTCCTGGTAAATCATGATGCCGTAGGTCGGGCCCAAAATTGGTTCTAGGCGCGGATCGAGATATTCGATTTGTTTCCTGCCGTGCTTGCGGTCGATGAATTCCGGAATCAGATCCATCGGGCCGGGGCGGTACAGCGCCACCAGCGCGATGATGTCCTCAAAGCGATCCGGCCTGGCTTTTTGTAACAGGTCGATCATGCCGCGCGATTCAAACTGGAAAATGCCGACTGCGTTGCCTTTGCGCATCAGCGCGTAAGTTGCTTCATCGTCGAGCGGCAGTGTTTCCAGTGAGAAAAGCGGGGCAGAAGGATCATCGTTCGGGTGCAATTGACGGATATAGTCGACAGCGCGATCCAGAATAGTCAGCGTGCGCAAGCCGAGAAAGTCGAATTTCACCAGACCGATTTTCTCGACATCGTCCTTATCCAGTTGGCTGACGACCGAGTCGGCCGATTCGGTGCAATAAATCGGGCAAAAATCGGTGATTTCGCTCGATGCGATCAGCACCCCACCTGCATGCATGCCGATATTGCGCGTGATCCCTTCGAGGCTTTCCGCCAGCTCCAGCAGATTGCGCACATCTTCCTCTTCGGCGGCGCGCTGATTGAGTTGCGGTTCGAGCTGGCGCGCTTTTTTGAGCGTCATGCCGATCTCGAACGGTATCAATTTTGCGAGCTGATCGACAAAGTTATACGGCAAGTCCATTACCCGGCCGATATCGCGGATCACCGCCTTCGCCGCCATCGTGCCAAAAGTGGCGATTTGCGAGACTTTGCCGGTGCCATAGCGTTGCTTGACGTAGTCGATCACCAGCTCACGCCGGTCCTGGCAGAAGTCGATATCGAAATCCGGCATCGAAATGCGCTCGGGATTGAGGAAACGTTCAAACAGCAAATCGTAGCGCAGCGGATCGAGATCGGTGATGCCCAATGAATACGCCACCAGCGAACCGGCGCCGGAGCCGCGCCCGGGACCGACCGGCACGTTGTTGTGTTTGGCCCAGTTGATAAAGTCGGCGACGATCAAGAAATAACCGGGGAATCCCATCTGAATGATGGTTTTTACCTCGAACTCGAGGCGCGCCTGATATTTCGGCAGCTTATCGGCACGTACTTGGACATCCGGAAACAGTTCAGCCATGCGTTTTTCCAGACCGATTTCAGCTTGGTCGCGTAAATACGCATCGAGACTTTCGTTGTTGGGCGTAGGGAACAGCGGCAGGCGGTTGACGCCCAATTCCAGCACCAGATTACAGCGCTTGGCAATTTCAATGGTATTCGCCAGTGCGCTGGGGATATCGGCGAACAGTTGCGTGATCTCGGCCTGGGTTTTGAAATATTGCTGTCCGGTGAAATTTTTCGGGCGGCGCTTGTCATCCAGGGTGTAACCTTCGGCGATACATACGCGGGCTTCGTGTGCGCGGAATTCTTCGGCATTGAGAAACTGTACCGCTTGCGTGGCTACGACGGGTAAATTCAGTTGGCGCGCCAGTGCCAGCGATTGCTGCACCAGCATGGCTTCATTCGGGTGGCCGTCGCGTTGGATTTCAAGATAAAAACGCTCGGGAAACAAACCGGCCCATTTGCGAGCCTGAATTTCGGCTTGTTGCGGATTATTCTGCAAAATGGCCAGACCGACGTCGCCAAAGCGAGCGCCCGACAATGCGATGAGTCCTTGTGTGCCCCATTCATCGGGATGCAGCCACGACTCCCGAATTTCGGCCCGGCCGTGATATTGATTTTCCCGGTAAGCGCGTGACAATAGGCGCGACAACAGCAAGTAGCCGTCGCGCGACTGGCACAGCAATAACAACCGGATCGGCTTGTTGCGGTCGGATTCGTTGGTAATCCAGACATCGCAGCCGAGTATCGGTTTGATGCCGTTTTTATAGGCGCTTTGGTAAAATTTCACCAGCCCGAACACATTGGCGAGATCGGTCAGCGCCAGCGCTGGCATTTGATCCGCTACCGCTTTGGCAACGACATCTGGAATCCGGATGGTGCTATCCAGAATGGAGTATTCGCTGTGCAGCCGTAAGTGAATGAAAGCAGGGTGAGCGGGCATGGTGGTACAATTCGAGTTCGCGGAAACTCTGTCATTTATACAATCGAGCGTTATTCTACCTTATGTTGAAATCACCTGAACTTTTACTTCCAGCCGGTTCTTTGGACAAAATGCGTATTGCTTATGCGTTTGGCGCTGATGCGGTGTACGCCGGGCAGCCGCGTTATTCGATGCGTGCACGTAACAATGAATTCGCGTTGGAACAATTGCAAACCGGGATCGCGGAAGCGCATGCGCTGGGGAAAAAATTCCTCGTGGCCAGCAATATCATGCCGCATAACGCCAAAGTGAAAACGTATCTGGACGATATGGCGCCGGTCATTGATATGAAGCCGGACGCGCTGATCATGGCCGATCCGGGATTGATCATGATGGTGCGCGAAAAATGGCCGGACGTGCCGATTCACCTGTCGGTGCAAGCCAATACCGTGAATTATATGGGCGTAAAATTCTGGCAGAAAATCGGCTTGACGCGGGTGATTCTGTCGCGCGAATTATCGCTCGATGAAGTGGCGCAGATTCGCGATTTTTGCCCCGACATGGAACTGGAAGTGTTTGTGCACGGCGCGTTGTGCATTGCGTATTCGGGGCGCTGTCTGCTGTCGGGTTATTTCAATCACCGCGATCCGAATCAGGGCACCTGCACTAATTCGTGCCGCTGGGATTATAAAGTGAAATCCGCCGAAGAGAATCCGAGCGGCGACATTCAGGAGATTGGCAAAATCGATTTTGATTTCGGTCAGGCGATGCAGCAGTCCGAACAATCCGCCTTGTCAGGCGGGTGCGGTTCGATTCCACGACATCCAGCCGCCGATCAGGTGTATTTGATCGAAGAAAAAGAGCGGCCCGGCCAGCTGATGCCGATCATGGAAGACGAGCACGGCACGTACATCATGAATTCCAAGGATCTGCGCGCGGTCGAACATGTCGAGCGGCTGGTCAAGATCGGTGTCGATTCACTGAAAATCGAGGGGCGCACCAAGTCGTTATATTATGTGGCGCGCACGGCGCAGGTTTACCGCAAAGCGATCGATGACGCCGTGGCCAATAAACCGTTTGATCTGGCTTTGTTAGGTGAGTTGGAAGGTTTGGCGAATCGCGGTTACACCAGCGGTTTTTATCAGCGCCATAGCACGCAAGAAACGCAAAACTATCTGCGTGGGCATTCGGAATCCAACCGCAGCCAATACGTTGGCGATATTACCGGTTTTGATGAAACCAACGGTATGGCGGAAATATTGGTGAAAAACCGCTTTCAGGTGGGTGACCGCTTGGAAATTATTCATCCCGCAGGCAACCAGGTTGTCGAATTGTCGCACATGCTGGATGGTGCGGGACGGCCAGTGCAGATTGCGCCTGGCAGCGGCCACCGCGTTAAGATACCGTTAGCCGGAAATGTGCAGAACGCTTTTGTCGCACGCTTCTTCTGAGTCGGTGCGCTGGCACTGGTGATGGAAGAAACTGAGAATTTTTTGCGGCAGCCAGCTTAGTTTTCCTGGGAATGGGCCTTGCATGAATCCGGCGTGACCGCCTTCCTCCGGAAATTCCAATGTAACCATGGGTGATACTTCAGTCTGCGCGGGGAGTACCGATGCCGGCATGAATGGGTCGTTCCGCGCATTGATCACCAGCGTGGGTACCTGTACGTGCGGCAGCCATTGCTTACTGCTGGACTGCCGCCAGTAATCATCGGTATCGCGAAAACCGTGCAAGGGTGCTGTGACGATATTGTCAAAATCATAAATCGACGCGCATTTTTTCAACGCATGGGCATCGAATAAACCGGGAAACTGTTGTAATTTATCAAAGGCTTTGTCTTTCAGTGTATCCAGGAAATGGCGTGTATAGACTTGATTAAAACCCTTGTCCAGAGCCGCGCCAGCCGCTGCCAGATCGAGCGGTACGGATACTGTTGCAACCCCAGCTACTAGTTCTTTGGCGCGCTCTCCTTGTTCGCCTAACCATTTTAATAGCGCATTACCGCCCAGCGAAACGCCCATCACATATACCGGTTGTGTTGAACCGGTTGTTTGCGACTTAGTCGTGATCCGCCGCAGCATCCAGTCGATTTCGCTGGAATCACCGGCATGATAGGCGCGCGATAAGCGATTAGGTTCACCGGAACAACCGCGGAAGTGAATGACGGCGCTACGCCAATGATGGCGTTTCAGGCTGTTGATCATACTGAGAATATAGTGGCTGGATGAACCGCCTTCCAGACCATGAAAAAATACGACCAGAGGGGATTCGTCCGAGCCATCGCTCCAGTCGACATCGATAAAATCCCCGTCATCCAGTTCCCAGCGCTCGCGCCGGTAGGTGAACCGTTGTGCCGGTTTATTGAAATAAGGGTAGAGTGTTTGCAAGTTGCCACCGGGCAGCCAGGATGGTGCTGTGTAGTGCGCTGTATACAAAGGAATTGTGTTTCCAGGCATGGGTATTATTTTACGCTGCGGCATTCGGGTTACTTATCGCTGTTTAATTTCAGTGAATATACCCTAACTTGCACGGATTCTGAAACAACAATGGCCAGCTGTTCAGGCTGGCCATTGTTGTGAGGCTGGGGATAAACTAGAGAAGGGGCACGGCTTCTACTAGAATTCACTCCATTGGTTATTGTGATCGCCGACAGCGATTTTAGCTCTTCTTGGTGATTTGGATCTGGCGCTACGCACTGTAGCATGGCCAGTCAGTTCATCATGCTCCGTGCTGTTCTTGTCAGCCAGTTGAGCCACGGTTGCCGGTTTTTTGCTGCTGCTTTGCGACAGGTGGAAAATGGAAATAGCGCCGACCAATTCGTAGGCCTGCTGTTCCAGTGAAGCGGCTGCAGCGGCGGCCTGTTCGACCAGCGCTGCATTTTGCTGCGTGACTTCATCCATTTGCGATACCGCTTGCGTGACTTGCTCGATACCGGTGTTTTGTTCTTTGGAAGCGGAAGTGATGTCCGACATAATTTCGGTTAAATTTTTGATGGCCATGACAATTTCATTCATGGTTTGTCCGGTTTCATTGACTAATGCGGCGCCTTGATCGACTTTTTTTACCGAGTCATCGATCAAAGTTTTGATTTCTTTCGCCGCCGTAGCGCTTCGCTGCGCCAGATTACGCACTTCGGTTGCCACCACGGCGAATCCGCGGCCTTGTTCTCCGGCTCGCGCAGCCTCAACAGCGGCATTGAGTGCCAGGATGTTGGTTTGAAACGCTATGCCATCGATGACACTGATAATGTCCGCAATTTTGCTTGAGCTTTCGCTGATGGATGACATTGTCGAGACAACTTCCTGCATCATTTCACCGCCTTTGGTTGTGATATTGCTGGCGGTCATCGCGATCTGATTGGCATTGATTGAATTATCCGTATTTTGACGCACGGTCGCGGTGAGTTCTTCCATGCTGGATGCGGTCTCTTCCAATGAAGAAGCTTGTTCTTCGGTGCGCTGTGAGAGATCCAGGTTACCCGAAGCGATCTCGCCAGTAGCCAGACGTACCGACGCAGCATTTTTCTGCACATCCAGCACCGTTGCGCGCAGGTTAACCCCCATTTGACTCAACGCTTTCAGTAGTTCGCCAAATTCATCGCCGCGGCTCACTGAGAATTTGTGCGTTAAATCGCCACCAGCCAGTTTATTGGCGATATCAATCGCTTGTTGTAGCGGTGCCAGGGTATTTTTGACCATGCCGTAGGCCAGATAGGCTATTAATGCGATCCCGGTTGCTGTTATTGCGGCAATCATGCCACTGAGTGATGCGGACGCCTGAGTTTGCGACAACTCCCACCAGCCTATACCGCCGACCGTCAATAAAAATAGAGCGGGTATTGTCATTGCAAGTGCAATGCGTTTTCTGGTGGTCATTTTCAGGAAAGCTTGCAGTTTTCCGATGAAATCGGTCCGCACAATTTGCCCTTTCTCGATTTTCAGATTTTTTGCTTTGCCTTCGAGAATTTGCTGATAAGCTGGTGCTGCTTGCTCGATTGCCGTCGGTGATGCTTTAGTGCGAACCGATAAATAACCGGTGATCTGGCCATTTTCTATTAACGGTGTTGCATTGGCGTTGATCCAGTAGAAGTCGCCATTTTTACGGCGGTTTTTAACCAAACCGGTCCAAGGCAAACCCTGTTTTAATGTGGCCCATAAATCTTCAAATGCTTCGGGGGGGACGTCCGGATGGCGCACGATATTGTGCGCTTTGCCGATCAGTTCTTCTTCTGAAAAACCACTGACCTCGACAAATGTGGAATTAATATAGGTTATCCTGCCTTTAGTATCCGTTGTCGATACGATTAACGTATCATCATCGATGGGATACTCGGTGTTTGTCACCGGAAGATTCAGTCTCATGATTTATCCTTGAGGTTTGTTCGTATGAGATTGGGCTTACGGTATATAAAAAAATATATTCTGTCGGTGATTTCTTTTTTTATGAGGAAAATATTCCGCTTATTATGTAGGAATTATCTTATAGATTTGAAAGGTTATTGTGAAGTGGGAATTGAAAAGCATATAACATATGTTTTATCAGCGGAATTTCTTCCATTGCTTGTAAATAAGTTAATAAATTGCCTTATTTCCGAACGATAGCTTGGTAATTTTTCAGGTTAATATGTAATTGAGAAAAATTGCTCATAAAAGAAATTTTGATGAACGGAATTTTGATTTGAGCAATCCTCGCGATGGCAAGATTCTCATATTTAGATCATTTTTATTGGGTGTGATGAGGGGAATTAACGCAATGATCAGAAAATGCAATCAGAATATTCCTATAGTTTTTAACGCTCCAGGCAGATACTATTAAAGGTTATCAATATTAGTAAGTATCCAACCGGAATGGCAGCTAATGATTGAGATGATAGCGATGATCAGATATCTGAATATATGCATATGGATTGATGGCGAATGAATGCACGGAAAGAATCCGGTTGGATAGAAAAATTTTCTCCAGATGTGCTCTGGGATGCACCGGATAATCAAGGGATTCATTCCGGGGCGAAATCAATTGCAAAAATGCCAGCGCATGGAATGCAAATGCTTTCATGCATATCTCATGATGGCAACGATTACTCAGGAATCGCCGAGACCAAGACGCAGGAGAGACTGACTAAACTGGCATGTTTATATGAAATTTCACGTGCCATGTTGCGGATACATTCTGTTGATGAGCTGTGCCAGCAGCTGATTGAACACATGTGGCTTGCGTGGCAGTCGTATGATCTGATTTTTCCTTTCATAGAGATTGATGGCAATTTTTATGCAGCAGGCGAACCCGGGTCTTTGTTGATTCATAAATTTTCTGTCCCGCTGCTGGTAAATGGCGATGTTGCCGGTCAAGTGGGCGTACTTTCCGAGGATATGCGTGTTACCAGCTGGCCGGAAAATGAAGACACGTTATTTTTAAAAAATATCGCCAGTGACCTCGGATTATGGCTGGAGCAAAAAAAGCTTGCTGACGCTCAAAATGCATTGCTGCATGATGTCCGGATGATCGAAAGCGCATTTAACGCTCACTCCATCGTTGCGATAACCGATAAGACCGGAAAAATACGTTATGTTAATGAAAATTTTTGCCTGGTTTCCAAGTACTTGGCCAGTGAATTAATCGGGCAAGATCATAGCATTGTTAATTCCGGCTACCATTCTAAAGAATTCATGAAAGACTTATGGGTTACTATCACCCAGGGTCAGGTCTGGCGAGGAGAAATTAAGAATCGCGCCAAAGACGGCACGTATTACTGGGTCGACACGACGATAGTGCCTTTTCTTGACGGTGACGGATTACCCTATCAATACGTAGGGATACGGACTGAAGTAACGAATTACAAGCAATTGGAACAAAAAATGGAAGAGCAGGTAGCGGAATTAGCCCGCTCTAATGATGAGCTGGAACAATTTGCGTATGTTGTCACACATGATCTGCAAGAGCCGCTCCGTGCCATTAACAGCTTCGTTCAACTACTTAAAAAATATTGCGATCAGCAACTGGATGAACGCGCCAGGGAGTTAATTACACATGCGGTGGCCGGTACCAACCGGATGCAAATCCTCATTGATGACTTACTGACATATGCACAAGTCAATGCATGCCAAACGCTCGCGGAAATTGATTGTGAGCTGCTGTTGGAGAATGTGCTGACTGACTTATCCGTCATCGTGGGCGAATGCAACGCGGTAGTGACTCACGATAAACTTCCCGTGATCAAAGGTATTCGCTTTCAGTTTATTCAGTTGTTTACCAATTTGATCAACAATGCGCTCAAGTTTCGCAGAGATCAATTGCCCCAGATCCATGTCGGAGTAGAAGAAAATCAAAGCGAATGGATTTTCTCGGTCATCGATAACGGCATAGGCATTGAAGAGCAGTATCTGGATCGTATTTTCCGGGTATTCCAGCGTTTGCACAGCCGCCGCGAATATGCCGGTACCGGGATCGGTCTGGCCATTTGCAAGAAAGTGGTGGAACATCACGGCGGGAAAATCTGGGTTAAATCAGCGCCCGGCATCGGTTCTTCGTTCTATTTTACAATTCCGAAAGTTAGTTATTAAGATGCAACAAAAAAGAAATGTTGATCCCAGAATGATCCTGATGATCGATGATAATCCGACCGATGTATTATTGATCAAAGAGGCTTTTGCATTCTGTGAAGGAAATTGTGAAGTGTATGTCGCTGAGGATGGCGTTTACGCACTGGAGTTTTTAAGACGGCAAGGCGAATTTCTTCATGCGCCGCGTCCGGATATCATCCTGCTGGATTTGAATATGCCGAGAAAAAGCGGGTTGGAAGTTTTAACCGAACTGAAATCAGACCCCGATTTCAAGAGAATTCCCGTCATCGTTTATACCTCTTCCGTGACAAAAGAAGATATCAAAGCGGCGTACAACCATCATGCAAATAGTTATATCAGAAAATCGGTGGATTTTGACGACTGTATAAAAACTGCAAAATCGATCAAGGATTTTTGGTTTACTTCTTCTGTTTTATCAGAGCCTTGATTAATCATGACTTCATCTAAAATTCATATTTTGTTGATTGAAGATAATGAAACGGATGCCATACTCGTACAAAATGATTTGCAGCTCGCGATGGGCGATCAGATTGCCGTGGTTCATGCCGAACGATTAAGTTCCGCACTCGAATTAATCCGCAAGCAGCCGTTTGATTTAATTCTGTCCGATCTGACATTGCCGGATAGCGATGGGGTTACGACAATCAACCGGTTGCGTGAAAGTGCCGCGAGTATTCCTATTGCAGTTCTGTCATTTAGAGATGATGAAAAACTGGCGATAAAAGCGATCAAAGCGGGTGCGCAGGATTATCTGGTGAAAGGCAGTCTGACCGAAGGGGTTTTGGCGCGTGTCATCCGGTATTCGATTGAACGGAAGCGCTTGGAAGAGGGGAGCAGAAAGGCGCAAAAGCGGTTCCAGACAGTGTTTGAGAAAGCGCCGCTGGGAATTGCCCTAATCAACTTGCAGACAGGAAAATACTATGATGTCAATCCAATGTATGCCTGCATTGCGGGCCGCAGCGTAGACGAGCTTCTTCACCTCAATCAATCGGACATTATTCACCCGGACGATGTGCTGTCCTACCGGAGAGAGATCGAGCTTTTCATTCATCATCAATCGCACGATAGCAAAATAGTCAAAAGAGTGTTGCGGACGGATATGTCCATCATCTGGATCGAGATGTCCCTGGTGCCGTTTGAATCCATGGATGGCCAGGAAATCTGTTATTTATGCATGATTGAAGACATTACGGAACGTAAACGGATGATTGAAAATCTGCGCCATTTAACGACGCATCTGCAGGATGTCCGGGAAGAGGAAAGAACCCGGATCGGCCGGGAAATACACGATGTTCTGGGCGGCACATTGACCGTTCTGAAAATGGATCTGGATTGGTTGTCAAAAAAAATTACGGCGGATCCCATGCATGAGCGGATAAAATCGCTGTATGCCTTGACGGGCGAGGCGATTGAGACTGCGCGCCGGGTGTCAATCAATTTGCGGCCTAATGTACTGGATAATCTCGGGTTGTATGGTGCCATCGAATGGCTGGTGCGTGAATTTGAACAGCGTACTAATATAAAATGCTACTTGGAATCCGTCATATCGGCCATATCTTGTAATAACAAGAACTTTGAAACCAGCATTTTTAGAATAATTCAGGAAATATTTATAAATATCACCCGGCATTCGCACGCCACGAGAGTGGATATCGAACTCATTGAAGATGATACGGATATTGTGATTACCATTAAAGATAATGGCGTTGGCATTACGGAATCACAACTGCTGAATCCCGAGTCATTTGGAATTATAGGCATGAAAGAGAGAACACAACAGTTTGGCGGTACACTGGAAATAGCCGGTACTCCCCTTCAGGGCAGTGTCGTAACACTCAAAATACCGCTGACCATTGCGGTAACCAATGTCGGGGAATTAGTTCATGATTAACGTTCTGATTGCGGATGATCACGCTTTATTTCGTGATGGCCTGAAAAGGATATTTAACGAGACGGACGATATCAATGTCGTTGCGGAAGCCATAGACGGTAAGGATATTCTAAAGAAAACACGGGAATTCGACTGGGACATCGCGCTGCTGGATATTAACCTGCCCGATATCAACGGTCTGGATATTTTGAAGAGAATATTAACGACCAATGCTTCGTCATGTGTATTGGTGCTCAGTATGTACCCGGAAGAGGAATATGCGATCCGCGCGATCCGCTCGGGAGCTTCCGGTTATTTGACCAAAGACAGTCCTACGGATCAGTTGATTAACGTGATTCGCCGTTTGGCGAAAGGTGGGAAGTACGTCAATCCGGAATTGGCCGAGAAGCTGTTATTCAATCCGGTGATGGAATCGGATAAATTAACCCACACGACCTTCTCGGACCGGGAATTTCATGTGTTTAAACTGATTGTTGCCGGTGAATCGTTAACTGCGATCGCCAATAAACTGTCGCTCAGTGTTAAAACAGTCAGCACGTACCGCTCGCGCATTCTGGAAAAGATGAATATGAAGAATAATGCGCAGTTGGTACGGTATGCGATACAACACCGGCTGGTGGAATAGAGTCCGCTGCCGGTTTTATTAAAGCCGGTGAGAAAAGTAGTTGAGTATCAGCTGCTTGAGTATCGTCAGCTTGCCATGAAAGAAATGCCCGGCGCCGGGTATCACAACGACCGGTTGCGAAGCCGGTTCCGCCCAGTTCAACACCGCTTCAGGTAATACAATATCATCCTTGTCCCCTTGCACGATCAAAGCGCATCGCGTTGTTTCAGGCACCGGCGGTGCTTTCAGATTAACTACCGAGGGTGCGACCAGAATCAAAAACTCCGGAGCCAGTTGCTTGGCAACGTGCAGTTGAATGGCTCCACCGAATGAAAATCCCGCCAGCAGCAGCGGAATATCCGCAACTTGATGACTGAATTGATCACGGATTGTCTG
>FSSH01002228.1_pt1 | contig 33438 bp, 39 predicted proteins | sample 1166101 | NCBI WGS metagenome assembly FSSH01 (sample SAMEA32972668, study PRJEB13176) | freshwater metagenome | biome: Drinking water system; feature: Biomass in drinking water that filtered by 0.45 um membrane; material: drinking water | place: USA | collected 2012-12-20 | depth 0 m
GCGTTGCGCCTTCGTTTGAGGAAATTTAGAGGGGGTATACTGAAGGAATATGAACTTTGTAAACACTGCCGCAACCTTCATTCTAGGAGTCGTGGTAAGCGGGCTATCGCTCGTGGGCATTCAAACACCTCTTACTCCTCCCACACTTACCTTGGAGGCTTCGCCGTTAGCCATTGAGTTAGGTGGCTCTGCGACCATCGGATGGTCTTCAACTGGGGCGGTTGACTGTACGAGTTCTGAGCTCACGCTTGCCGGTGCGACGTCGGGCTCGCTTAAAGTTTCTCCAAGTCAGACCACCACGTATACGATTACGTGCTCAAAAACAGATGCAGGATCCCAAGCTCCCGTGGGAGTGTGGAAAGAGATAGGATCGGATATTACTGATTTGTGGTGCACCAGTAACCAACCGTCGTTTAAGAATTTGTACACCGAAAATCCGTGCCCCTCAAATAGCCCTGAAGGTCAGAGCTGCTCAGAGGTGTCTACGCTGTGTGCGGTCAATCGTTGGCAAACTAAAGGAGGAACAGTAGGCGATCTTGGGTCGCAACAGTACTGTAATTTGGTGAGCGAGCTCTACCGGTGTGTCCCAGGAGCTGGTGCGTCGGGAGCCGCGTCTTCGGGTGTGGTGAGCGGGGGCGGAACCGTGTTCAGTGGGGAGTTTGGCGACCTCGTCGCGCCGCACTTGCCGTACCGCGCAAAGCTGCAGCAAGATACGAATGAAAACGGCGGCCCCTTTATTGTGGATGGATTTTATGCGAACAAAGCAACTGCCGATCGGGTGTGTTCGGTTCTTTTCCCTGGCTCGGTGAATGGCAGCTATCGAGCTGACAAGTACAAGAGTCCTAAAAACAATACCGTATTGACGTGGAATGGTTCGCGTTGGACCCAGCAAGGTGCGCGTAACGCAAATAGCCACCTCCGCTACGCATTCACCTGTGTCATGCCTTCGAGCATTGCCACTCCAACTCCTACTATCAATACAAAGTCGGTTTCAAAGAGCGTGACGGTAACCGTGCTCGGCGCAACTGGACTTCCGACTGGAGGTGGGGGAGGGGGAGGCGGACAGTGTGCCGACGGCATCGACAATGACAACGATGGGCGCGTCGATGGAAACGACCTCGGGTGTTCAAATGGAGGCTCGTTCGAGGCTCCTGACCCACAGTGTTCTGATGGACTCGATAATAACGGCAACGGGCTCATTGATACCGCTGATGTCGCTGCTTGTTCAGGACCGACTGATTTTAACGAAGTTGCACCTGACGCTTCGGTTTCCTTCACAGGACCGCAGTTGGTACAGCGCGAAAGTTCAGCAACGCTCACGTGGGCAGCAACGAATGTGAAGGCTGGGTCGTGCTCAATTTCGGGGAACAATGGCGACCGATGGTCACTCTCTGGCAGTTCTGGTTCGGTAACTTCTTCGCCGCTTCTTAACGAGACGGTATTCACGTTTGCCTGCACCGACCTCAACGAACGGCAAACCGTACGGACAGTTACGGTGAAAATCGCTCCAACGTTTATTGAGCAGTAGTTTTGGTTGGAGACGTAGAGCGTGGTATAACATTTTCACGACCTGAGGTCGTTTAGATTGGCCCTATCGTCTAACGGTTAGGACGCTAGCCTCTCACGCTGGAAATCGGGGTTCGATTCCCCGTAGGGTCATGGGTACTTAAAATCACCTGAGTAAGCAGGTGATTTTTTAGTATCCCATTTGGTTCCCTACGGGGAATCGAAGACGAGCGCCGCAGACTCCCACGAGCACGTGGGACGGCGCGAGCGTGGTCAGGCGGAGCAAGGAGCGACTGGCGACGAGCGAGCGCTTGACCGATGCGTGCCTGTGTATTCACAGGACACTTCCCCGTAGGGTCACATTCAGAAACTTGGAATCAGCTTGACACCTCTGCCGAGAGGTTCATAGTAAGTCTATGGTTGAGAGAATCGGTTGCGGTCCGATTGACCTTGAGGCGGCGCGCCAAGGCCCCTATGGGATTCCTATATTTTCTCCTGAAGAAATTGCGCTGATGCGTGCAGGTTTAGATTTGTGGCGTTCGCTACCTCCCACAATTCAACTATCGGCTTTCTTAGGTGCAACCTTTCTGGCATCGTTCTATGGATTAAAGCCGCGATCAGCTGGAGAAAACGAAAAGCGTGATCACGAACCCGAGATTTAAAAGTAGTCCAGGACCTAATCATCTGGGTCGCCACCACGTTGTCGTCGCATCTCTTCTGCCTCTTCGTTGCGTCGGTCTCTGTCTGCTTCGCGCAAATCTTCGTCACGTTCTCGCTTCCTTTTTTCTTCTCGCTGGCGCCTCCGTTTCCCCGTGTTTAACAAGTCTTGTGTTGTGTTCCATCCTTCACCCATACAGGCTATGAAAAACTCTTTTCGACTAACTCTTTCACGAGAGCACTATCTGCTTTTCCAGACACCTCTTTCATAACGACACCCATAAACCGCCCCATGTCTTTTTTGTCGGTGATTCCGAGCTCAGCTTTTTTGGCCATAACGACCACCTGAATTTCTTCCGCGCTCATTTGAGGAGGGAGGTAGGCTTCTAAGAGAGCGCGTTCAGCCTCTTCTTTCTGCGCTGACTCTTCGCGTCCGCCTGAACGAAACGCATCGGCCGCCTCTTTTCGCTTTTTAATCTCGCGTCGTATAACGGCAAGCGCCATCTCGTCGTCTACGGGGTCGGTCGGCTTCTTTTTTTGTGCAACGAGTTCGTTCGTGAACGCAGCCGAAAGCCCCCGGAGCGTCTCAACAGCGACGCTGTCGCGGGCTTTCATGGCAGTAACGAGAGCTGTTTTTATGTCGTGCTGTATCATGAAAAAATCATACCACCTGCGGGGTATAATCAGAAGCAATGCAACAAGCCCACTACGCCAGAAGCAGAGAAGTAGTGCTCGAAGAGTTGGGGGTCAATGAGGATACCGGACTCGACTCGCGTGTGGTAGAAGAGCGCCGAGCTGCGAAGGGGAGTTCGTCCCAGATGAAGCGAGAGCACTTGTTCGGTCTTAGGTCGCTCTTCACCCAGATGAAAAATCCTCTGGTTCTTATTTTGTTGGTTGCTTTTTTTGCAACGACGTATCTTGGGGAGCACATCGATGCATGGGTCATTCTCGCAGCGTTGGTCATCAATATCGGCATCGGGTTCATCCAGGAATTTCGCGCATCCCGAGCCTTTTCGCTTCTCCTCTCATCGCAAGAGCAGCGTGTGCTGGTTGTTCGTGATGGCAAGAGGTCGCTTGTCGAGAGTAACGAGTTGGTTGCGGGTGACGTGCTTATCATAGAGGCGGGGAGTGTCATCCCCGCTGACGCGTATCTCCTCACTGCATCCGACCTCACGGTTTCAGAGGCGCACCTCACCGGGGAGTCGAGTCCCGTTGAAAAGCGAACAGGCATTTTACAAGAGGGCATTCCGCTCTACGAGCGGACCAACATGCTCTACATGGGCTCTACAGTACTTTCGGGTCACGGGAGTGCGGTGGTGGTTGCCGTCGGGCGGGACGCCGAGGTTGGGAAAATTGCTGAGAGCCTTGCTGAGTACCGTTCTGGCGAAACGCCCGTTGAAAAAAGTATTGAACGACTCGCGCGTCTCATTGCGGTTATCGTGCTTGCCGTTGTTGTGGCGCTCCTCATCATTGGCATGCTGAGAGGGCTCCCCTTCACTGAAATTCTTCTCCTGGCGATTGCGCTCGCGGTGTCAGCCGTTCCCGAGGGGCTGCCCGCGGCGGTAACCGCTATTTTGGCGATTGGTATGGAAAAAGTTCTCAAAGAGCGCGGACTGGTCCGCAATTTACTTGCCGCAGAGACCCTTGGCTCAACGACCATTATTCTTTCTGACAAAACAGGGACACTCACCGAGGCGAAAATGCGTGTCATTGCAATCATTGCGGGAACAGAGCGTTCAGGTGGTGGTTCCCTCTGGTCGCCTGAGGAGCGTAGCGTGCTCCTCTCGTCACTCTACACCTCGGACGCATCCGTGTTGTCGGAAGATGGGCACATCCACGGACGACCTGTTGAGCGGGCAGTTGCTTCTGCAGCACTTGATGCTGGTATTTTTGAAGCGGCAGCTCTACGGCACACTGAGCGTGTCGATTTCTTAAAATTCTCTTCAGATCGGCGATTTGCAGCAGCGGTGTATTCATCTCCTCACGGGTTCGAGCTCTTTGCATCAGGCGCGCCCGAATTGCTCATCACCCACGCCACCCAGATGCGTCAGGCGAATGCCGTAGTACACCTCTCAGAGGCGCTCAGAACTGAGCTCTTTTCGCGCCTCGCGGAAGAAGCACAGCTCGGGCGTCGCCTGATAGGTGTACTTTCAAATACGCGCTCTGAACAAAAACTTGAACGCACCACCCCCGAGCAGGCATTAAGCGGAGGAATCTTCGAGGGGTTCATAGTGCTCGATGACCCCGTTCGCAAGGATGTCCCCCAGGCGATTCGAGAAATTCGTGAAGCGGGAGTGCGGGTGGTAATGGTGACTGGTGACACCGCTGACACGGCTGAAGCTATTGCACAGGCAACAGGAATTGCATCACCAGGCGAAGAGGCGGTTCGTGGCGATACGATCGACGCGCTTTCAGACGAGGCGCTCGCTGAACTGCTCCGCACTCGTTCGGTGTTTGCTCGTATTCTCCCGAGCCAAAAACAGCGACTGGTAGAGGTCCTTTCTTCGCGTGGGGAAGTGGTCGCCATGACGGGGGATGGTGTCAACGATGCTCCGGCGCTCAAAGCCGCTGCGATTGGCATCGCGGTGGGGAGCGGCACAGCTGTTGCTCGTGAAGTTGCAGACCTCGTACTGCTCGATGATAGTTTCTCAATCATTGTGGCCGCCGTTCGCGAGGGAAGAAGAATTATGGATAACCTCAAAAAGACGGTTACCCACCTGGTCGCTACCAACTTCCACGAAGTGTTTCTGGTGCTCTTCGCTATTGCGGCGAGCCTTCCGCTGCCGCTTCTCCCCATTCAAATTCTCTGGATCAACATTCTCCAGGGCGGGCTCTTAAACTTCGCGTTTGCGTTTGAACCCGCCGAGCGCGACGTCATGCGCAGAAACCCTCGTTCCCCTGAGTTGAAGAGCGTCCTCACACCGCAGTTGGTGCGCCTCATTGTTGTGGCAGGGCTCATTACCGGCGTCTTTAGTGTTGCGCTCTTCGTGTGGCTCGTGGGGGCAGGCGTACCCATTGAACAGGTACGCTCCATTCTCTTCGTTATGATATCGCTCGACGCACTCTTCTTCTCACTCTCCCTAAAGAGGCTCCACGCGCCGGTGTGGACAGCACCACTGTTTAACAACCGCTTCCTCCTCCTCTCGCTCGGCTTGGCAGTGGCAGGCGTGGCTCTCACGTTCACCGTCGCACCACTTCGTTCTGTGTTGGGGCTGGTTCCCCTGGCTCCCTTCGACTGGGCAGTGCTCTCCGGCGTAGCCATCGTCAACCTCATTACCATTGAGCTGTCGAAACGGGTTGCATTTCCGCACGGTGGTAGAATGGCGTCATGACGACCATTCTCGCCGTTCTTTTGGGCGTAGCCGTAGCGTTCGCAATAGGGCTCGGCTTCCTCGTGCTTCGCCGACCCCAAGGAGCTCCCGAATCTCAGACAATCTCACTCCTCAACGACCGTATCGCAGAGCTTTCGCGCACCATCGATGAGCGGCTGGATCGAACCTCGCAGACGCTGAATGAGTCCATGCGAACCCAGATGTCCGAGTCGTTTCGGCTCATCAAAGACGTAACCGCAGGGTTGACGAAGCTCGATGAAACAAACCGCCAGGTAGTCTCGTTTGCCGACCAGCTTCAAAACCTTCAGGACATTCTTAAAAACCCAAAGCAGCGCGGCATTTTAGGGGAATACTACCTCGAGACAGTGCTCAAAAACGTCATGCCGCCAGGGAGCTTTCAAATGCAATACGCGTTTACCAATGGCGAAATTGTAGACGCGGTGGTGTTTATGCGCGACCGCATCATCCCGATTGATTCAAAGTTTTCCCTCGACAACTACAATAAAGCCATCGAAGCACGCGAAGGAGCGGATCGCGAGCAGTTTGAAAAAGCCTTCAAACAGGACTTGAAGGTGCGTATTGACGAGACGAGCAAGTACGTAAGGCCTGAGGAAAACACCATGGAGTTCGCGTTCATGTTCATTCCCTCGGAAGGCGTGTACTACGACCTCTTGGTAAACCAGGTGGGGGCAATGAAAACAAACACCCGCGACCTCATCGAGTATGCCTTTTCAAAGAAGGTCATCATTGTGTCTCCCACGTCGTTTTTGGCGTACCTTCAGACAGTGCTCCAGGGTTTGAAGGGACTACAAATAGAGGAGCAGGCAAAGGAAATTCAAAAGCGGGTAGGGGAGCTGGGGAAGCACATCAAGGCCTACGAGGACTACTTTGCCAAAATAGGGAATACCCTTCAAACGACGGTAAACCACTACAACGCGGCGTATAAGGAGCTAGGAAAGGTAGATAAGGATGTCCTCCGGATTACCGGCGAAGCCCCCGGGGTAGGGGTGCAGGCTCTGGAGGGGCCAGAGAGATCTTAGTCTTGTCAAGACTCGGTAAATGGTTATAATGGTCGTATGAATGAGTTTAAAAGGGCTTTTTGGGGAGATTCTGAAGAAGATGGTGTTCCTGTTCAGCCAGAACGGCGCGATGACGGGTACCAGTTTCCCAACCAAACTCCTGTTGAAGACGAATAAGCACTATGAATATTGCAGTTATTAAAACAGGCGGAAAGCAGTACGTCGTCTCTCCTGACGTCCTGATTACTGTCGAGAAGTTTGGAAAAGACCTCAAAAAGGGCGATGCGGTTGAGTTTGCCGATGTCCTCATGGTTGACGACGGTAAGACGGCCGCTGTGGGGACCCCAACCCTTTCTGGCAAGAAGGTAACAGGCGAGGTTGTCTCCGTAGGGCGCGGTGAAAAGAAGGTAGTCTTTCGCTACAAGGCGAAGTCAAACTACCGGAAAAAGAAAGGTCACCGACAGCCCTTTGTGAAAGTACGAATTAAAGGGGTCTAGGTATGGCGTTAGAAAGGGGATTTAAGGTGTTAGGAACTGAAAATCTCCCAAGCGCCGCTGTGATCTTCCTCACAGGGGCGCTTTTTATTTACCTCGTAGTACGACGTAACAGAAACTAACATGGCATCACTCGACACAAGTGCAGAAGGACTTCCCATTGCAGCTCAAATCGGTCTTGGGACCTTCTTTCTCTTCGCGCTAGCGGCGCTCATCATTATGCGGAACCCACGTAGAGATCTAGAAGACGCGATTCGCCAGGACCCCTAATTACTAGCGGCGCGCGTTTAGGGCGCTCCGGAGTGTTTCGTGGTCGGCGTATTCAATTTCGGCGCCCAGAGATAGGCCGCGGCCGAGTTCAGACACCCTTACGTTCGGAAACTCTTTTTCTATAGCGGTACGCAGTTCGCGGCTCGTAAAGTCGCCTTCAGGAGTCGTTGCAAAGGCTAAGATAACCTCGCCGAGTGCGGGGGTTTTTCGTACACGATTCATAAGTTCGTTGGTGCGAAGTGCCACGCTTGTCTTTCTTTGCGTGGCAAGCGGCATGAGGCCTCCGAGCACAAAGTAGTAGCCTCGGTACGCGTGCGATGCCTCAACGCCCTCGACGTCAACATCTTTCTCAACGACCAATAACTGGTTGTTCTCGCGCGAAGCGTCGTTGCACAGGTGGCAGAGATTTTTTTCATTCACGTCGTCGTACCGAAAACACGCTGAACACTGGCGTACGGTTTTGAGGAGCGTTTCAATGCCGCGAATAAGTTCGACACGGTACGAAGGAGCGCTCCTCAGTAAAAATTGCACAACGCGGCGCGCGTGGCGGGGCCCGATGCCGGGCATCTCAGCAAACAGATCAACGAGCGTTTGAACCGAGCGGGGCATAGGTTAAAAATCGTCGCTCGCAGTCCCCCCTGCGTGCACTGGCACGGGGCCGTAGTTTGATTTGTCCAAAGATAGGAAGGTTGTGCGCTTCTCGTCGAAGTAAAGTTCTATTTTTCCGACGGCGCCGTTGCGGTGCTTTTCAATGAGAATTTCAGCAATGTTGTTTTGTTCTGCCTCAGCATTCATACGATCTTCGCGGTGGATAAACATCACCACATCGGCATCCTGTTCGATGGCGCCTGAGTCGCGAAGGTCTGAGAGGCGGGGCCGCCCGCGGCGCGTTTCAACGGCTCGCGAAAGCTGTGAGAGCGCTAAGACCGGTACTTCAAGCTCGCGGGCGAGCGTCTTGAGCGAGCGAGAAATTTCGGTAACTTGCTGCACCAGAGAGTCCGAGGCGCGCGTGGCGGTTGGAGCCATGAGCTGTAGGTAGTCAACCACCAAGAGCCCGATGCCGTGTTCGCGCTTCAGTCGGCGCGCTACCGAACGCATAATAACTGCGTTTGTTGCGGGCTGGTCGTCAATGTAGATGGGTGCCTTGGAGAGCTTCTCCATCGCTTCGCGTACCCGCTGGAACTCTTCATCAGAGCTAATTTTCCCTGTGCGCAAGCTCCACGCATTCACCTTTGCTTCTGCGGCCAGCATACGGTCAACGAGCTGCTGAGAGCTCATTTCGAGCGAAAAGATACCCACGGGGGTGCCATGCTGAATTGCCGTTTGTCGGGCAATGTCGAGCGCGAGCGCGGTTTTTCCCATCGAGGGACGTGCGGCAAGGATGATGAGGTCCGCCGGTTGGAACCCCGCGAGAATGTTGTCGAGTCCGGAGAAGCCGGTTGGAACTCCGCGAAGCGCGTGGTCAGAGCTGTGCAGCGTTTCAAAGCGCTCCCACGCTTCTCCCAACATGTCTTTCATGGGGACGAATTTACGCATGGTAGGTGAGGAGGTTACCTCGCTCATGCGTTTGTCTGCGGTGTCTAAAACCTGCTCGACGTCCTGCGACTCGTCGTACCCCAGCTCACTAATGTCGGCAGCAGCCTCGATGAGGCCGCGCATCATTGCTTTCTTCTGGACGATTTCAGCGTAGTACTTGAGGTTCGCCGAAGAGGGGACTGAACCAACAAGTTCGCCAAGGTAGCTATTGCCGCCCACTCGTTCGAGCTCTTGAATTTCTTTGAGGCGGTTACCGACCGACAGGAGGTCGATGGGGTTGGAACCGGCGAGGAGATCGAGCATCGCGCGGAAAATAGTTCGGTGCTTTTCAACGTAAAACGATTCCGGGCGAATGATGTCAATCGCGTCGTACATCGACTCGCTCTTGAGCATGATGGAGCCCAACAGCGCTCGCTCAGCGTCGATATTTTGAGGAGGAACTCTTCCTTTGAGCGGGTCGGCCATGAGAGCATTTTACCACTAGGAGTTCTGAGAGTGGGTTATCGGACGTACCCACTTAAGAACAGGGTTATCCACCCAGTTCCCACCACCTTGACTTAACTCAGTAATTGAGTGATATTCCTTCCATGGGAAGGAAATCTAGTAGAGAAAAAGCCGAATCCGGTGATCCGAGTTTAAGTTTCGATGGCGCACTCGTTCTACTCGTGGTGCTCTACGTTGTTTGCATAGGAGCAGCACTTGGCCTTGCTGGAGTGAGTAATCAGCAGTAGAGCCTCTCTAGAGCCATTTCTTTAGCTTGAAGTAGAGGAAGAAGATCACCGTGAGGGTAACCATACCTCCGAGAATGATCCAGAAGCCCTGCGGGTGCGACACGATAGGAGTGAACTCAGTGTTCATTCCAAAAAGGGAAGCAATGAGGGAGAGGGGGAAGGTGACGAAGGCGAGAATGGTGAGATTTTTCATAATCTCGTTTTGCCGCGTGTAGAGGAGCGCTGTGTTGGTTTCCCGTAGTTCGCTCAAGGTGTCGTGCATGGTGAGCGCTCGCGAGTGGATGCGGTAGTGGAGCGTGTTTGCGGCCCGTATGTAGCGTGCAACGTCTTCATCGAACAGCGATGTTACGGCACGTTCTAGGGAGGCGAGGAGGTCGTGGTGGCTACCAAGGAGGCGTTTGTGCGTTAAGAGTTCGCGGCTCGCCTCAGAGATTGCCGAAACCATCTCCCGTTCGCGTCCCTTGAAAATGTTTTCTTCAATTTCATTCACCGTGTCTTCGAGCGCGTTCAGTTCATCTTCCGCACTTTGGTAGAGTCGCTCGGCGAGCTCCAAAAAGACCATGCCGACGTTTGTTTTTTTCGACTCACCGAGGAGCCCGGCTGCTTCAAACGCTTTCGAGAGATCGTACGTTGCGCTTGCAGCAGAGTAGTGCACTGTAATGATGAACTTTTTCCCGATAATAATGTCGATTTCATGGTTAGCCTCTAGTCCGTGCGTGAAGCGAAATGCAGGGAAGTGAAAAACGGCGTACACAAAGCCCGGGAACACATCAACGCGGGGTTTTGTGGTCGGGGTAAGTAACTCATCAATTAAAAGCGATCCAAGTTCGAACTCGCTCGCAGTCGCTACAACCTCATCGAGCGTCGGGTTTTCAAGGTCGACCCACACCACGTTTTTGTGATCATGTCGCGTAATCATTGTTCTAGTATACCCCACTCACCGTGGTGCATTTTGGAGGGTGGTATGCGAGAATAGACACACGTATGGTTTCTCAGTTTGAAACACCGCGTATGAAGTTTATCCTCGGGGTGGGTATCGCGAGTGTGTTCCTGTTTGGCTCAGGGGTAGTGGTAGGACTCTCTTCCGGAACGTCCTTTGCGGGCGAGGCGTCGTCGCTTCCTCCTGAAGGGGTTGATTTCGGCCCGCTCTACAAGTCGTGGCACATCCTCGAAGAGCACTTTGTCGCGGCAACAACCACCGACGGTGTTTCTTCGGAAGAGCGGCTCTGGGGCGCTATTCAGGGGCTAGCGAACTCGTACGGAGACGACTACACCATCTTCCTGCCGCCGGCAGAAAAAGAACTATTTGAAAGTGAAGTGCGTGGCGACTTTGAGGGAGTCGGGATGGAAATTGGCGTTCGCGACGAAATTTTGACTGTCATTGCACCCCTCAAGGATACGCCTGCGTACCGCGCAGGAATCAAAAGCGGTGACAGGATTTTAGAAATTGACGGCGAGAGCACCCAAGGACTTTCTACCGAAGCTGCTGTTCGAAAAATTCGAGGCGAACGTGGAACCGAAGTCGTCTTCACCATTTCGCGTAACGGGGAGGCACCGTTTACCATTTCTGTCGTGCGTGACACCATCCTCCTTCCTACACTCGACACGGAGCTTCGCGAAGATGGGGTGTTCGTGATTGAGCTTTATAGCTTCAACGCGAGCGCGCCGCAGCTCTTCCGTGACGCGATTCGTGAGTTCGCCGAGTCGGGGACTGACAAGATGCTCATAGACCTGCGGGGGAACCCAGGCGGATACCTCGAGGTTGCCGTTGACCTCGCGAGCTGGTTTTTACCCATTGGCCGTGCGGTGGTGATAGAGGATTACAATGATGAATCAAAAAACACGACCCACCGAAGCCGAGGATACGATGTGTTCACCGACCAGTTGAAACTTGCCATTTTAATCAACGAGGGTTCGGCGTCTGCCTCTGAAATCTTTGCTGGGGCACTGCGCGAGCACGGTAAGGCAACCTTGATCGGCGAAACGTCGTTCGGGAAGGGGAGTGTCCAGCAGGTGTTCCCAGTTACCGACACGACGTCGCTTAAAATCACCATTGCGCGCTGGCTCACGCCGAATGGCTCATCCATTTCGGACGGTGGCATCACCCCCGACATAGAGGTGGCGCTCACCGAAGAGGATGCAGAAGCCGAACGTGACCCACAGCTTGAGCGTGCGGCAGCATTCTTAACCTCCGGACAGTAGACACTATGAAAGTTATTTTGACTGCCGATGTAAAGAAGGTCGGTACGCGCCACCAGGTGGTAGAAGTCGCGCAGGGTTTTGCCGAAAACGTCCTCTTCCCTAAAAAGCAGGCGCTCCCAGCGACTCCGGCAAACCTTGCCAAGCTCCAGGGGGCAGTGCTTCGAAAGGCCGACTCAAAAGCCCTCGAGGGGGCGCTCCTCGCAAAGAGCATTTCTGAACTCAACGGAAAGACGATCGCCCTCACTGTGCGCGCAAACGAAGCGGGGAAATTATTTCAAACCGTGCACCCCAAGCAGGTGGTTGCGGCAATTGCTGATGCGCACCACATCACACTTCCCGAATCTGCGGTTGAATCAGCAGAGTTTAAACAGGTGGGGGAGTATCCTATACGCCTTTCAGGCGGTGGAGCAGTAGGAGTAGTGACACTCTCCATACAAAACTAAAAGCCCCTTTCGGGGCTTTGTTTTTGTGGCGCTCTGGTCAGGTCTATCCTTCGACGGTAACCACTTTTTTCGTAACGGTGTTGCCGTCAAAGCGAGTTTTGCGAGCGTCGCGGAAAGAAACGATGCCAGCAATTTTCGCAAAGATGGTGTGATCCTTGCCCATAGCTACTCCTTTGCCTGCGGTAAACTTGGTTCCGCGCTGGCGAACAATAATCGAGCCTGGGCGGGCGGTTTCTCCTGCAAAGAGCTTAACCCCAAGGTACTTTGGGTTTGAATCGGTGAGGTTTTTTGCCGAACCTCCGGCCTTTTTGGTTGCCATATCGGTATATACTAATTGGTGTGAATATCATACGAGATTGGGGTCAAAAAATCAAGGCTACACCCAAAGCTCTGTGGGATGACCTCTTTGTTGTCCTGATTATGCTCCTCCTCTCCCTTGCGTCCTTCGGGCTTGGTCGCCTCTCGGTGACCTATGACGACCAGGGTGGGATAGAGTTCGTTTCCGGCAGTGCAAACCAAGGTGCGTCGGCTGGTACAGCGCTACCTCTTCCCGAGGAGGTGGTTCCACAAGGGGGCTACGTCGCGTCACGGTCGGGGAGCAAGTACCACCTGCCGTGGTGCGCTGGAGCGCAGTCAATCAAGGAAGAAAATAAGATATTTTTCGATACCAAGGAGGAAGCAGAGGCGGCAGGGTACACTCCCGCCTCCAACTGCAAGGGAATCTAGTACTCCGGTATACTGTAGGTATGATTGTCCTCGATGTTGAAGCGTCTGGTACTAACTACCAGAAGCACTCTATTGTCTCTCTAGGCGCGCTCGACTTTAACAACCCCACCAACCAGTTCTACGACGAGTGCCGCGTGTGGGACGGTGCTCACATTGACGACCAGGCGCTCGAGGTCAATGGGTTTACGCGTGAGGAACTGCTTGACCCCACAAAAAAGTCAGAGGAAGAACTTGTTCGTGCGTTCATTGGGTGGGCAAAGGACCTCCGCGACTGGACCATTGTCGGCCAGAACCCATCGTTCGACCGCGACTTTATCCGCTCGGCTTGTGAGCGCGCGCACCTCGATTTTCCCTTTGCCTACCGAACCATCGACACTCACACCTTGGCCTACATGCACATGGTTGAACGAAACATCACCCCGCCCTTTGACGCAGAGAAACATCGAACTGCTCTCAACCTCGATGCGGTTTTAAACTACGTCGGTATTCCTGAGGAGCCTTCCCCCCACAATGCCTTAACCGGTGCGCTCTCCCACGCCGAGGTCGCCTCGAGGCTTCTCTACAGTCGCGGGCTACTTCCTGACTTTGAAATGTTTCCTATCCCCTGGATGGTGCCACAACGAGGGTAGGGAAGAGTGGTATAGTTTTCACATCATGCCTGACGAAAAAAAGATGATGCAAACGCCCGAGGAGCATCGCCTGGAACAGGAGCTCCGCGTGTGCGACCCAGACAAGGTTGACCAAACTATTCCTCTCGACCACGAGCGCGTCGGGCGTATGGCGGATGAGCTCCAGCGAGGGTTTGAGGTGCTTCGCAAGTATCGCCTTGCCGCAACCTTCTTCGGTTCCGCTCGCTGTTCCATAGGCGACGAGATTTATGACCAGGCAACTGCGCTCGCCTTTAAGCTCTCAAAGTCGGGCTTTGCGGTCATTACGGGTGGCGCTGGTGGGGTTATGGAGGCGGCAAACAAGGGCGCACACGAGGCAGGCGGGGCCTCCGTGGGTCTCAACATTACGCTTCCCATGGAGCAGGGCCTCAACAGCTACCTCTCCGACAGCATGACCTTCCGGTATTTCTTTACCCGCAAGGTGATGCTGAGTTTTGCTTCAGAGGTTTACCTCTACTTCCCAGGGGGTTTTGGCACATTTGATGAGCTCTTTGAGATCCTAACCCTTATTCAGACGGGCAAGATCAAGCGTATTCCGGTCTTACTGTACGGAAAAGCCTTCTGGGAGCCTCTCGTTGAACTCCTCAAGACCCACCTAGCAGGGAAGTACCAGACCATTGACGCAACCGACCTCGACCTTGTGACCGTCGTAGACTCTGTAGATGAAGCCTATGAGGCTGTTTTACGCCTCGTGAAGTGTTAACATACGGCTTACTATAAGGTTATTTTATACCTGGTAGCATAAATCAACGCTTGACACATTTTGTCAAGTATGCTATAATGGCTCTATAAGAGCCCGGAAGCGGGCTTTTTTGTTTGGGAGAGACGGAAGGCCGTCCACCTCAAGCACCGGTTCACGCGCGATGGGTTTCTAAGGGTACGTCCGGAAACCAGGAGCGCACGGACCACAACCATGATCATTCCTGTTATTCTCTTCCTTGCGAGTGCGACCTTCGGAGCACCGACGGCGCTCTCCCAGAGCGAAAGCTTTGAACTCGCATCGAATCCAGAAACGCTTGGTGCCTACGTTCGCGAGTACTTTGTCGATACACCTATTCTTGCAGACATTGCGTGGTGCGAAAGCCGCATGCGCCACTTCGGCAAAGACGGAACCATCCTTCGCGGAACGGTAGACAGCGACGACATTGGGGTGATGCAAATCAACACCCGCTACCACCTTAAAGATTCGCTCGAACTTGGGTTGGACGTCTACTCTCTGAAAGGCAACCTTGAGTACGCACGCCACCTCTACGAGAAGCAGGGCACCAAGCCCTGGCTCGCCTCGAGCCCATGTTGGGGCAAGTTGGCATCGAAGTAACAAAAAACTCCCCACTCGGGGAGTTTTTCTTTTCCGTATTTACCAGCGCTACATCGCAGGCGTAACGGGAGCTTTCTTACCCATCATGCGCCCAAGGCTGTACTTTCCAGGACCCACGAGAGCAAGGTAGATGAACCCACCGGCAATCGAGAGGTTCTTCATAAACTGGCCACTCTGCATTTGGTCTGCCAAATCGAAGTGGAACAAGAATGCCGCGAGGATTGAGAAGATGGCGATTGAAGATGCAGCAAGCTGCATGCGGAATCCTACTAACACCATCAACCCGCCTACGAGCTCAATCACAATCACGAGGGCTGTAATGACCTCAGGGAAGGGAAGGACGGTGCCCACATAGGCAGAAGTGCCTGCGAAGGTTCCAATTTTGCTAAAGCCTGCGACGATAAACAAAATCGACGCAAGGACACGGCCGATGAGCATGAGCTCGTCTTTGTATTTCTGTATGTTCATAAGGAATGTTACTAATAGCTACCCACGCATTGTAGCGCATGCTTTGGCAGGGAGAAGTGGGCCCTTCTATATAAGTAATGTGCGCACAATATATCTTTTGCGCACTTTATATAGACCTATAAAGTGGCGCAAAAGATCGGCGCCATTTCGCGTAAATTGATACCAAATTACGCGAAATGGCTTTTGGCGCACTATATAAGGTACACGGGTTAAAGCTTTAAGAACGACGGTCCCTTTAGAGGTTTCCTTCTTATAAAGCCACTGGTAACCAGCCACGAGTGCCTACAGTCAGCCTTAGTGAGGCTTCTAGTGCCTCATATAAAAAGCGTATGGATGCATTTATAAACGAACGATTCCATAGGGAGTTTATTCAAAACCCTGACCCAGTTAAAATCGCTGAGGCGCTCAAGACAAAAGACGGACGCCACTTGGCTGAAGAGTTTCTGGAAGGCATCCTCCCTGTCCCTTTTACTGACTCTGAATCTGCTACCGAAGACCTTGTCTACCTGCTTATGCAGAAGATCCTCTTCCCCTTTATGTAGCCTTTATTGACAAGTTGCATATTATGGTATAATCAAAATATATGAACAACGACCACCGTAGCGATGTAGAACGTGCCGGTAGCCCCCTTGAGTCGCGAGGCACGTTGCGGGCACTCCTTGCTGATCTGCGCTCGCTTGAAGGAACCGCGAGCCCCGACACACTCCGCGCACTCACCCGTCGCTCTCGCTCGCTCGCGTCTGTAACACGAATCCCCGAGGCGCGCGGTGTGTTCGGTACAGCCGCAGATGCCGTCTTTTTTGAAACATCGTCTGGGAGACCTAAACGAAGCACGGCTCGTGTAGAGGGCTTTCTCTCCGAGGTATTCTCACTGCCGACATAAAAAAATCCCACCACTACTGGTGGGATTTTTTCTTGGTACTCTCCCCTGCCCTTTATTACATCGTGGGAGTTTTTGTCATGCACTGAACACAGTCTTTCTTGTGGGTAAACACAAGGTAGATTGCTGAAATGCCCACCAAAAGGTAGACAATCATTTCGAGTGTTGGCCACGATCCGAAAATCATGGACACCACATTCCACCCGAGTGCCGTAAGACCCCAGTTAATGCCGCCAATAATCACCAGGATGAAGGCAAGCATGTGAAGCGCTTTCATGGGTTTGGTTCTGGATTTGGCTGATAAACGACCTCCATATTCCATTAAATACCCAAATCAAGATGTTCCGCGGAGAGGTGTGGATTTTATAGGTACGAAAGCGGGTTGAGGTACGCAGAGGTAGGCGCTACGGGTATGCGTGCGTTTGCACAGTTTGTTTTTGTTTTAATATCGCCAAGTCGGACAATTTGCACCGCATCGGATGCAAAAACCGTGAAGTGGAGGTGTGGTCCGGTAGAATAGCCCGTGTTACCTGAGTAGCCTAAAAATCCACCCGTTGCCACGGCTTCACCCTCTGCTACCGCGATGTGGGAGAGGTGCGCGTAGAGCGTTGAGAGGCCGTTGGCGTGGCGAACCAACACCCATTTGCCGTAGCTGTAGCACCCCCTAATTGTGTCCGTGTTCCCTACTGCTTGGACAATGCCAGAGAGCGACGAGATGACCTTCGTTCCTTCTGGGGAGCCAAAATCGACACCATTGTGTCCGCTGCCGTTGTAGGCACCACTCCTGGCGAAGGCGGTGTTTCCAAAGTACTGGGTTAGGCAATAGAGGTTTTTAAACGTCCCTTGTCGGTCCGCACAGCGCGCCATAAACGCGGGGTCCAGGGGAAACTTTAAGACGCCGCTCCCTGCAGCTGGGAGCTTTGAGGGGTCGAGGGTGTACTCGATCTGCGCTTCGAAATCTTTAATTTCGCTCTCAAGTTGGAGCCGGGCGGTGCGCTTCTCTTCAAGAAGGCGTTCATATTCAGCTTCTTTATTTTTGGTTGCCCCTAGCACCTGTGACTGCTGGGTTCGATTCTGATCGAGTACCGTTTTTTGACCGGTCAACTGTCGCCTAAAAGAAACCAACTCTCCCTGTTTTGCGGCGAGCTGGTGATAGTCGCGCTCGAGTGCGTCACGTATCGCAGCAAGTTCTACCACCTCGTCTGAGAGCACGTTCTGGACGCGACGCAGCTGGTCAGCTTGCTCCCAGGCGGTTGCAAGTGGAGAGCCTGTCAGAAAGTGTTCAACAAGCGTCACATCGTCAAGTTTTGAAAGTGATCGAAGCGATTTTTGTACAGCAGTGGTGCTGTCCGCCATGCGGCGCTCCTTGTCGACGATTTCGCTATCAAGCTCAGAAAGCTCCAAGCCAGTTGTGGCAATGCGGTTCTCGGTGACGGCAATGTCGGTCGCAATTTTTTTACGCGAGACATCGAGCCGAGCAATTTCTGCCTCTAGTGTTTTTCTATCCGCGCCCACCTTCAAGAGTTCTGCCTCAAAGCGAGCAATCTCTGCTTCGAGCGCAGCAAGCTGTGCCGCGCGCTCATCAATGGCGCTCCGTAATTCCTGAACCGTATCTGCCTGAGCCGGAATTGTTACCAGCGCGCTGAAGAGGAGCACGGTGACTCCCAACATAGCGAATACGCTAGAGAAGTTTTTGTGCAGCACGAAGGCGTGAGCAGGTTTCATCTTTCCCAAGTATACCAGCGACCTCAAATGGATCTGGGGAGCGGTCTGCGCCCGTTAAGGCATACCGGAATGGCCACAGCACACTCCCCTTCCCTTCGGTTTCTGCATACGTCCAGACGGCGTCGCGCACCGTTTCTTTCGTAAACGAGCCAGCATCGAGTGCCTCGAGGGCGTTAAGGATGTACGCGAGGTGCTTCTTTGGTTTTTCAGGCCCTGTGTCCTGTTTCCAGGTGAGATTCTGCGCCTCAAAGGTAGGTGTTTCAATAAAGTAGGTAAACTCACCAGCTTCTTCAAAGGTGCGTATGTCGCCGAACGTTTCTATGCGCTCGCGCAGAAGCTGCAGTACCGCATGGAGGCGATTACTCTCTGTGAGAGCCTGTCGAAGGGTAGGAGAAAAATACTGCATACTTTCTTCGGCAAATCGCTCCTCACCCATGCGTAGGAGGTGTTCGCGGTTAAACCACGTGAGTTTTACCTCATCAAATATGGCGCCAGATTTTTGTACTTGTCCAAGGTCGAACCGCTGAATGAGCTCGTCCTTGGTAAAAAACTCTTCATCGCTTCCCGGATGCCACCCCAAGGTACCGAGGTAGTTAACGAGCGCCTCAGGTAAAAATCCCAGCTCTCGGTATTCGAGGAGAGCCTTCGCTCCCCGTCGCTTGGAGAGTTTGGAGCGGTCTGGTGCTAACACAAGCGGAAGGTGTGCATACACCGGCGGAATGGCTCCGAGTGCTTCGTAGATGAGTAGTTGGCGGGGTGTGTTTGAAATGTGGTCTTCTCCGCGGATGACGCGGTTGACTCCCATCAGTGCGTCGTCCGTAACCACAACAAGGTGGAAGAGCGGCTCCGTAAAGCTTTTGGCAATCACAAAGTCACCCAGATCGGTGGTGTCCATGGTGATGTCGCCGCGTATGAGGTCGGTGAACGTTACCGGCTTGTTTGGGTTTCGAAATCGAATCAACTCTTTGGTGGTTCCATCCTCGCTTCTTTCAATGGAGACGTACGCTTTATCTCTCGCGACGAGCGTGCGTAAAATATGTTCATGCTCCCCTACCCACTCACTCTGTCGGTGGAGGTAGTCGTACTCGAGTCCGAGCCAGTCAAGCGTTTCGAGAATATTCTCCTCATACTCTTTTTTGCTGCGCGCACGATCAGTGTCTTCGATGCGCACAATGAAGGTGCCGTTCGCGTGCCGTGCGGTGAGGTAGGCAAAAATAGCAGTGCGGTAGTTGCCAGCGTGCAAAAGCCCCGTCGGAGACGGAGCGAAACGGGTGACTATTTGTTGTGTCGCGTGTACGGGCATATCAAGTACGTATAGTAGCAGTGAATTTTCCTTAGGTTTCGTGTTCTAGCGCGGTGTCCAGGAGCGCCTTTGCCAACACCATTCCAGCATCAGGGCGTGCAAATTTTTTCGCTGCATCTCCCAAGTCGGTTCGAGCTTTAGGGTTCGTGAAGAGGCGGTCAATCTCAGAGACGAGGAGATTGGGCGCAAGGTTTGCCTGTTCAATAACTACCGCTGCTCCCGCGTGAGCGTACGCAAAGGCATTACGCCGCTGGTCGCGACTGATCGTCTCAGGAATGGGAATCAAGATGGACGGCTTCCCCCAGAGCGCAATTTCAAAAATAGAGCCGCTTCCTGCACGCGAAATGATGAGATCTGCCGCTCCCGCTGCCATTTTTAGCGCAAGCGGTGAGAGTGAACCGTACTGCTTGTACCGGTAGCGGCGCTCGTTCCGCTCGAGGATGACGCGAGCCGTCTCCTGCACTGACTCGGTGTGCGCATCCCCCGTCTGGTGAACTACCTGGTACTTTGCCACGAGTTGTGGGAGCGCTGAGAGCACAACATCATTAATTTTTTCTGAACCAAGTGAGCCACCCAAAATCACAATAGTCGGAATATTCTTCTCGAGTTCGAGGAAATCGTGCGCTCCCTCGCGTGCAGGGTTCTTCAGCACCTCTCGCGTCGGGTTACCAACCACCGCTACTTTTTCCTGATACTTCTTCGGCACGAACTCAACCGCCTCGTCGTACGAGAGTGCGATTTTTTTCGCAAAGGCTGCAGCAAGCAGGGTGGCTCGACCGGGAATGGCATCCGAGTCATGCACCACGACAGGAATTCGCAAGAAACGCGCAGCAATGAGTGTGGGAACCGCACCATACCCACCTTTTGAGAACACCACATCGGGGTACACGCGGTAGAGTTTGATAACAGTTTCAATAATACCGAAAAGCGTTTTCAGTGAGTCGCTCACGTTCTTCAGTGAAAAGTAGCGGCGCATCTTCCCTGCTGGAGTAGAAACGAACGTGATGCCGTGCTCAAAGAGCACCCGTTCATCAAAAGGGTGCGGTGCAAAAAAGTAGAGCTCAGGCTCAAGAATCTTCTGCTCTTTTATGAGTTTTGTAAGCTCCTCAACAACCGCGATAATTGGGTAGAAGTGACCTCCTGTTCCTCCGCCGGTAAAGACAATTTTCATGAGATTTTTAGATTCGTGCCGAGCGAGAAATGCTGAGGAGGATGCCCACCGAGGCGAGTGCCATGAACAGAGCGCTTCCTCCGTGGCTAACGAAGATCAGTGGGAGTCCAGTGAGAGGGAACACGGCAAGCATTGAGCCAATATTTAAAAACGACTGTACAGTTATCAGTATAACAATTCCGACCGCCACCAGTCCACCGAAGGCGTCAGGTGCCCGAGCCGCAATGGAGAGGCCTCGCAGAGCGAAAATGAGGAAGCCAATGATGAGGAGTGCACCACCGATAAAGCCGAACTCTTCGGCAAAGACAGCAAAAATTGAATCAGAGGTCGGCTCTGGTAGAGTCGTGAATTTTTGGATGCTCTGTCCAAACCCCCGCCCGAACACCTGACCGCTGCCGACCGCAATAAGCGATTTTTGGACCTGGTACCCTGCCCCAAGCGGGTCGGCCGCGGGGTTTGCAAAGGTGGCAATACGTTCAAGTGCGTGCGGGTGGACAGCAACAAACGCACCTATTCCGAGGAGACCTATAACTCCTAAAATAAGTATGTCGCGAACCTTAGCGCCAGAGGCAATGAACATTGCCGCTCCGGCGCTTGCGATAACAACAAAAGTTCCCGTGTCAGGCTGGAGAAGGAGGAGGACTCCAACGACGCCGGTGACAATCGCTAGCGGGAGGACGCGCTCAAAAAACGGTGTTGTTTTTTTAGGACGCCTGGAAAGCCAGGTCGCCAGGTAGAGTATGTACCCAATTTTTAGCGCCTCTGCGGGCTGGAATGTCGTTACGCCGAAGTCGAGCCAACTCCTAGCTCCGTTTAAGGTAAGACCGATACCAGGGACAAAGACCAGCGCAGTCGCCACAGCAGATGCGACAAAGAGGTGGAATGCGTAGGTTCGGTACAGCCGGTACGGAATTGCGCTAGTAATGAAGAGCGCCAGGAATCCTCCGATGACGCCCAAGCTCAACTGCGATGTTGCAATATCAGAAAACTGAGCTCCCTCTCGTGCGAGGAGGCCCAATGATGCAGACATAAATATTAAAAACCCCCCGATGACGAGTGCGGTGGTGATGAAAAAAATCGTAGCGTCAAACGAACGAGTGCGGCGCATACCAATCCCTATAGTACACCGTCAGGCTTCGAAGAGGCTGGTTTCTGCAGGTAGAGGGTGAAGTACGAGCGTCGGAAGATACGTCCCGAAACTCGCGTGTAGTGAGCAGTCCGCTTGTAGGAGAGGAATGTAAAGCGTTCTCCGTAGAGTGCTTGGAGCTCAGTCTCAGTAAACACTCTCTCTGTAATGCCAAGCCCGGGCAGAACGTAGGTACCCGGCTCGGCGCCTGGAAACTCTTTCAAGAGTCGCGATGCGTTTTTGTCCCCCTCTCGAGCTAATCCACGAACCAGCATAAAGCCCCCGGGAGAGAGTACTCGAGCGGATTCGGTTACGTACGTCGCCCGCTCGCTCTCGGAGAGTGAATTCGAACTCATGACGTCGAGTATAATCTCAAACGAGGCAGTATCGAACGCAAGCGGAGCACCGAGGTTACCTTCGTCATAGCGAATCATGAGTGACGCTGCTTCACTTCGCCGCCGTGCCTCCTCCACGGCGTTTCGGGCAATATCGATTCCAACAACACTCGCACCTAAGCTTGCAGCGTACTCGCTGTTTTTCCCAACGCCGCTTCCGAGGTCAAGGACGCGTCTCTTTTCAAATGACACGCCGTGCGTTCGCCTGAGGTATCGAAAGAAATTTTTGACCTCCTGGGTCGCCTCAGTTCCGCCAGTCACGAGCGCGCGTGTTTTATACTCATGTTCCCACGTGTCACGCTGCGCCATACTATCCCCTACCCAATGAGCGCAAACGCCACGCCGCAGACGGCACACATGAGGGAGAGAACCCAGTACCGCATCGTTACCTTGTACGAAGGCCATCCAATTGCTTCGAAGTGGTGGTGGAGAGGTGCCACCTTAAAGACCTTTTTCTTGCGAAACTTCTTTGAAGCAATTTGAATGAGGTTTGAAAGTACGGTGGCAATGAGGAGAGCGCCAATAATCGGGAGCGCGAGCAGGCCGTGTCCCCCGCCGAGGTTGTCGGTCATAAACGCCACGACGGTTAGCGCAAACGTGAGCCCCATGGTCCCTGTTTCAGTCATCCAAAAGCGGGCAGGCGGTATATTGAACCAGAGGAACGCGAGGGTCGCCCCACTGATCGTTGCCGAGAGTGCCGCTAGGTTGTACTGCTCTTGAAAGAAGGCAATGCCTGCGTACGCCGCAAACACTGAGGCGAATACGCCGCCGGAAAGTCCGTCGATGCCGTCAATGACTCCTGAGGCATAGATGAAGAGCGATACGGCAATGAAGAGTGGGACGATGAGCCACCCTATTTCAAGCGGCGCATGGAAAGGAATACCGAGTGCTGTTACTTCAAGTTTTGCGTAAAACCACCACCCAATAAACAGCGATACCAGACCAATAACCGAGAGACGTGTCCCGAGCGAAATGCCTTTCGCGTCTTCCGTGGTGACATCGAGAATGTCGTTCATGAGCCCTACGCCACTACCAATCACAAAGGCGAGGAGTGGAATCCAGGTTTGGTCACGGGAGAGGAAATCAAGTTTTTCGGTGAACTCTGAAGGGAAGAGAAGTGCGAGAAGCCAAAATCCAAACACAACAAGGAGCGTTGAGGTCCAGATAACTACGCCACCCATGCGCGGAGTTTTTGTTTCCTGCGCCGCGTGAATCTTGCCAAATTCAACCGCCTCGCTTCCGTCGAGGGCTTTTTTCCCGCCTCGTTTTTTCCACGCGCGGTACTTGTAGAGGTAGTGGGTGACGAGAGGGGTAACCGCAATGCCCACCGCAAAAGCCGTTAGCGCCGGAACAAAAACTTTGAGTACGTTAAGCACCGAGGGGTCCATGGGACTCACTGTATGTGGCAAAGTGTAGCACGTCTGAGGTTTTTACGGGCGTATTCATAGAGGGCAACCACATCGCGCTCCCGCTCCTCTCGCGTTGAAGAAAGCACTACGATAGCTACCGGCTTTCCCGGAAGGGGCTCAGCGACAATCCCTAGGTTTCCGCCGGCAAGGTCGGTAAAGCCGGTTTTTGAAACCACCTGTCCTGGTAGGTGTCCTGCGGTCGTTGAGGTATTTTCAGCGTAGTGTTCAATACCGGAACGTGAGGTGAACACTGACCGTGAACGACTCGATGCTGCCGCCACCTCCCCTGCTTCTCGGTAGAGGTGCCCGAGAAGTGTTGCTATGTCAGCGGCTGAACCGTAGGCGCCTGCAAGCGAGGTTGTTACATCGAGCCCAGTTTCGTTCAAAAAGTACGTTTGCGTTAGACCGAGCGAGCTCGCAAGAGCATTCATACGATCGACGAAAGCACGTGGTGGCTCGTTTGTTTTTTCGATACTCGCAAGGAGGAGCGCTCTCGCACCATCGTTTGCTGATGTAATCAACGTGAAATCAATGAGATCTTGCGCCCTCCACACTTCGCCTTCCACCAAACCAGCGTCGCCGAGCGGAGTCAGAGCATCTGCAGATATGGTGACGTCGTCATTAGGGTCGAGTATGAGGGAAGCTACAAGAGCGGTCATAACTTTGGTTAATGATGCGAGCGGAACTTGGCGCGCCGAACCCTTGTCGTAGAGCACCTCTCCATCAGCGAGGTTAAGGACGATGCCGGTTTTTGCAGTGAGTTCGGGTGGGTTTCCAACACGACACGCTTCATCAGAAATGACGAAACGTTCAGGCGAGATAGAACTGCTCTGGTGCACCAAAAGCCCGGTTGACACTACTGCCACCGTCAGAGCTGCGATACTCATTCCCACTCCTACGTTCATGTCGCTTCTCCTTCTTGCTCGGTAAGGAGCGCCTGGATTTCACTCGTAATGGTTTCAAAGTTTGGTGCGTCCGAACCTGCTTGGAGCCCAAGGTGTGCAAAGAGCTCAGGTGTTCCCTGGTAGAGCGAGCTCCGTCGATCGGTAGGGTGCTCGATTTTTTGAATGAGACCACGCATGGTGAGCGAGCGGAGAATCGAAGAGGAGTTTACCCCACGGATATACTCAATGTCTGCCTTTGAGAGTGGTCCCCGGTACACAATAATGGCGAGTGTTTCATACCCTGCTTTACCTAACGGAGTTTCTAGCTCATCTTTGCGCGTTGCCTCAATGAGCTCTCGAGTTTCAGGAGCAGTTGCAAGGGTCGCTGTTCCGTTCTCAAGAATGAGGGTTACTCCCCTCCCCGCAAGGCTCTCCCGGAGTTCAGTGAGAAGCGTCAATGTGGCTTCCTCTGATAGTTTTAACGCCCCTGCAATGGTGCGCACCGACACAGGTTCGCCATAGTAGTACAGGAGTGCCTCGAGGTTTTGAAGTGGTGTCGGTGCCATGGATGTAGTGTTAATCATACCGCGGAGGTTTAGCTCCGCCAGCATAGCTCATCGTGATGTCGCTAAAGTGTGCATCCTGCTCTACCGCGAGCAGTCCACGCTTCACGAGCTCTAAGACCGCAAGAAACCCAACGACAATTTCACGTTTGTCTTCGGGAGTTCCGACAAAATCTTGAAACGTGACTGACAGCGCTCGTTCGATACGTTCGGCGAGGCGTCCCATCATCACCTCGAGCGAGATAACGCTTTTTACTGAAACCTCTTTCCGCTGCTCTCGGCGAGGCGCACGCGCCAGCACTTCTTCTACGGCGTTAACCAGGGCGCTGATCGCAAGCTCATTTCCCGGAGCAAACACCGGCGTCTTCTCTTTCGCTACCCCACTAATGAACGAGCGCCCGGGTAGCGCCGCAAGGCTGCGCGCCGCAGTACGAAAAATGGTGTAGAGCGCAAGCCGCTTCTCGAGCGTACGTACGTCAGCTTCCTCGTCATCGGTTAGTTCTAAAACGGGTAGGAGCGCTCGTGACTTTAGGAGGAGCAGCGTTGCCGCTGTAAGAATGAAATGCGCAGCTTGTCCGGCCGGGAACGTGTCTTGGCGCCTCACGAATTCTATAAATTCATCTGCTACCGCAACGAGCGAAACGTCAGAGATAAGCATCTTTCGCTCCTCGATAAGCGAGAGCAATAAATCAAGCGGGCCTTCAAATTCGCCCACGGTAACCGTAAACGCGTCATTCACAGCCGTATTCTACCACTCGCCTGCCTTTCCGAAGACACTACTCTTCACTTCTAAGGAGCGTATCGATGCGGTTCATGTCGCGGGGAAAGACGCTTGCCTCTTTGACATTTCCGAGGTTCAGCATCCGTGCGGTAAAGCGCTCGAGACCAGTTGAGCACCCACCGTGCGGAGGAATGCCATACTTAAACGCCTGGAGGTAGAAAGAAAACTTCTCCGGGTCGAGTCCGCGTTCTGTAATCCGCTGTACCAGTTCGTCGTATGAATGGATACGCTGTGCTCCGCTGTTGATCTCAAGGCCTCTGAAGAGGAGGTCAAAGCCGCGACTGAGCCCCCCAGTAGCAGAGTCGCTCATCGTGTAAAACGCTCGCGCCTTCGTGGGGAATTTGGTAATGAACACAAAGTCGCTCCCCTTTTCTTTTTTGGACCACTCACAGATAGCGCGCTCGTGTTCAGGGTCCATGTCGTCACCCGATCCTCCAACAATGTCGAGAGCCTCCTTGAGGGTAAGGATAGGGAAAGTTTCTCCGAGGAGTGGTTCGGGAACCCCCATGCGCGTAAAGACGTCCTGGTGTTGAGCAACGACAGCGCTTACAGAGTCTCGTACCGTCGTCTCGAGGGCTGCCATCACGTCAAATTCATCCTTAATGAAGCCCATTTCAAAATCCATCTGGGTAAGCTCAGCAAGGTGCCGCGTTGTAGCGCTCTTTTCTGCACGGAAAATTTTCGCAATCGTGAATGCGCGCTCGAAGGCGCCCACCATAATTTGCTTGTACAGTTGCGGCGAGGTTGCCAGGTACGCCGTCTGGTCGTAGTAGTATCCGACCTTAAAAACGGCAGCCCCACCTTCAGCATCTCCACCCACGAGTGCCGGGGCTTGGAAATCTAAGAACCCCTGCCGAGTCAGTGACTCTCGGTATGCGCGCACGATAGTTGCCTGCACTGTAAAGATGTCGTGGTCACGCTGGCTACGCAGGGTGAACGGACGATAGTCAAATCGGGTATCAATGTTAACGTCAGCTTCTTTTTCGAAAGGAATTTCCTGCGCTTGATTCAGCACAGTGATGGAGAGAAGTTCGAGCTCGATGTCTCCGTTTTTTTCAAGAACGTTTACCATCTTTTCGGGGCGCTTGTTCACGCGAGCGCTGACCGTAACCACCCACTCGCTTCGAAGGGTGCTTGCGGTTTCTACTACCCCGCTGTTGTTGGGAAGCGCTACCGATTGCACCTTTCCGGTTCGGTCTCTGATATCGAGGAAAATAAGTTTGCCGTGATCACGTCGAACATCTACCCACCCACAGACGGTGACCTCTTTGCCGAGGTGGTCATGCAAATCGCCGATGAGTGTTCTCTGTTCCATAGCGGTATATATTATAGTGCCACTCCAACCTTTTCGCGAACTTCGCGCATCGTACGCTCGGCAACAGCGCGCGCTTTTTCAGCACCCGACACGAGTACCTCCTTTACTGTCTCGTCAGTAATTGCGTTTCTCTTTTCACGAAGTGGCGCTACGTGTGCCTCAATATCCTCAATGAGGGTCTCTTTCAGTTCCTTGTATTTTCCTGCTTTGTCTTGATATATCAAGTCAAGTTCTTGTTCTGGCCTATAGAGTTTATGGATGGCATAGACATGTTCCGGACGTTCACCAGTTGAGTCGGTCACAATACTCATGACGGCCTTCGCGATAGCATCCTTCGTGCCAAAAAGTGGAATAGTGTTGCCGTAACTCTTACTCATCTTTGTTCCGTCGGTTCCCGGAACCACCCCTACCCCTTTCAAAATGAGCTCCGTGGGTTCCGTGAGCACTGTCCCGTACGTGCTGTTAAATTTTGCGACGGCTTCTCGGGCGTACTCGATGTGCTGACGCTGATCTTCGCCAACCGGCACAACGTTGGTTGCGTAGAGCGCAATATCTGCTGCTTGAAGCATGGGGTACGTAAAGAGCCCTGCATTCGCCTCGAGTCCTTTAGCTACCTTATCTTTGTACGCGTGCGCCTGCATGAGAAACGGAACGCTCACCAGGCAGTTAAAAATCCAGGCCAGTTCTGTGTGCTCTGGAACATCCGACTGTTTAAATATAACGGCGCGCGCAGGGTCGACACCAACGGCAAGGTAATCGCGGACCACATTGATAATGTTTCGGCGAACCTCTCCGCCGTTTTTTATAGAGGTTAGGGAATGGTAATCAGCAACCATCAGGAAGCTATCGTACGAGAGGTACGCATCCAGGAAGGGTTTTAAGGCACCGAAGTAGTTTCCAATATGGAGGTCACCAGAAGACTGCAATCCCGTCAGGAGGCGCTTTTTCATTTCCACCATAGTACCATGGCTCTACTGAGCGGTACGGCGTCTGGGTAGTCGGTTTTGTGGCTTAATATTTGACTTTCTATATAAAATTGTTATAATGTGTTTTTATGGTTTTTCAGAGATTCGAACGACAGCCACGGGCGTATTTCGGCTCTGGGTATGCGCCGGAGGCTGTAATACTGGGCAACACTACCTCCATTGAGAAAGACGACTCTGCTGAAGATCTTGTCGCATTTCGCGGCGCCTACAAAGATGCGCTCGTCCACAGTTTTTCTGAAAGCATTACACTTCCTCGAGAGCGAATTGCACGTATTGAGGTATTCCAGTGTGTACCCGTCGGTTCGTTTGAAGATCCTCGTTCCATTGATCGACTGATACGAGAACATGCAGCGCAGTCGCTCGCGCCGCAAAAGCGGGCCCTTGTTCTCTTTGTAAACGGATCCGACGATTCTGATGAAAAGATTTTGAAAACAATAAGACGTTCCCAGCAGGCCTACCCAGAGTGCACCATTATTCCTCTCGTGCATCGCTGGCAGCATAAAGATGCCTTTAGCGTAGGAATGATGCGAGCAATTCCTACCGAAACAGTGCGTGCGCTCTACCAAAAATCCGGTGGCATCGGCGACCCGCTCATTGTCAGTAACGATGCTGACACTATCTCAATGAGACGGCACTATTTAAAAACATTGAATGCCGAAGTGCAGCCCGGAACGCTTGCCGGCGACCTCTCTCGCTTCGAATTTTCGGGCACGAACGTACTGTACGATCTCAATCTTTCACTCGATGATATCGATCGAGAACTACGAAACGGCATGCTAGACGGAACCGACCCCTTTGGACGTCGCCCATTCTACCCACCTGGTTCCAACTCCGCGTTTCGTCTCAGCGATTACAACGGATACCATTTGGGAAAAAATAAAGGCGAAGATTCGGAGCTTGCCCGCGATTTTTTGAGCCGGGGAAAACAGATCAAATTTCTTCCAGAAATCCCCGTCTACACTGATGCGCGTCGTATTGTGAATGCGTTTAACCATGGCAAATTTGTTCATGAAGCGTGGCAGGGTTGGGGAACTAACGGAGAAAACGGGAGAACACTGGAAACACTTGAAGCCCGGGCCTATGATCGTGCTGAATTTGAGGTCTATTTGAACGCCTACTTTACAAGCCGAATCCTTGGGTTTTTTCAGAGTCGCCACAATTCGTGTACTGGTGATGAGTTTACCAAAAAAGCAGATGCTTATGTCCGCGCAACACTTGCTGCACTCAAGCCACGTCTTCGTTCAATTGGGGTTCCGGACCTCGTGCTCGAACCCATTGCCCTTACTGGGTGCAGCCACGAAGATGTCATTGAAGGAGCGGTGAAAGAGCATCAGTTCGTTCGTGTCCACCCGGTGGTATAATTTGACAGCTCCATATACCCATGGATATTTACCCTTGGCGCGGTTTGATGGTCGACACAGCGCGGCATATGCCGTCGCTTACATGGCTGTATCGCACTGTTGATACACTCAACTCGCTCAATTTCTCTACGCTCCACGTGCACCTCTCTGATGACCAGGGGTTTCGTTTTGAGAGTAAAAAATTTCCCCGTTTAAACGAAATTGGAAGCTGGCGACGAGAGACGGCGGTTGGTAAAAACTTTCCTTCTGAAAGGTCACCGTCTGTCGTGTACGAAGGCGATGGAGTTCGCTATGGTGGTTACTACACCCAGGAAGAACTGCGAGGACTCGTATCCTATGCGCGAGGAAAAAACATTACCGTAGTCCCCGAAATAGATATCCCTGGCCATACCAGCGCACTGCTAGCTTCCTATCCGAACCTCGGCGTTGGCGCCGTTCCTCGTGAGGTGGCAACGTGGTGGGGAGTTTTTAAATGCGGCCTTGCCGATACGCCGCAGACGCACGAGTTCGTTCGTGAACTGTTCACCGAGCTCTGTGAAGTCTTCGACAGTCCGTACATACACATCGGGGGCGACGAGGTGCAGCCGGGAGTGTACAGCAACCCCGGATCGCCAGACCGTATTCTTAAAACTGCACTCGATACTGTACGGAAACATGGACGCACCCCCATCGTGTGGGATGAGGCAGCCTCGTTTGCTCTCAGCGAAGGTGCCGTCATCATGAATTGGCGAAAACTTGGTATCGGTATTGAGCACCTAAGCCGGGGTGGCAGGGTTATTTTCTGTCCAAGTCAATTTTTCTACTTTGATTTTTACCAAAAGGATCCTGCCACTGAACCCCTTGCGATAGGTGGTTACCTACCCGCAGAAATAGTCGCGGGGTTTAAACTTGGCCCCGATATCATTCAACGGTACGGGGATCGCATCCTCGGTATTCAGGCAAACTTGTGGACAGAGTATATGCCCACCGAAGAGCATATGGACTACATGCTTCTCTCGCGCCTTAGGATGATGAGCACCCTTAGGCCGTAGCAGGCTTCTGGAGCATGGCGAGCGCTCGACGAGCGTTGTCGGTAAGGGGAAGATCCTTAGCCTCATCTACGTCAATAAAACAGTAGTCGTCGTGCTCGATGCTTAGTGTCACTACACCCTCTTCTAACTCAAGGTGGTAGACGAAGTTCAGGGCACAGACATCGGGCGTGGTGGAGAATTCAGAAACCCCCAACAGTTCGCCGATTGCGCGTATAGCAAGACCAGTCTCTTCTACAACCTCACGCATGAGGGCATCCTGGTGAGTTTCGCTGCCCTCTACTGTTCCTCCCGGCAATTCGTAGCACCCGGCAAAGGGTTCATGCGCCGCTCGACGCATGAGTAGTACTTTGTTGTCTCGAACTATGAGAGCGCTGACAACCTCTTTACACGCCCCTTCGTGGGATAGAGCTGTTTCTCGGTGCAACAACGATTCGGACCCCATACTCAGGCGTATCCTACCCCGGATAAGCCTCTTTTGCTATCTAGGTATGCTAAGCGGCAACTGAACCACGAAGGTACTGCCCTTCCCCTTGCCTAGGCTCGTGGCGGTTACACTCCCACGGTGCGCCTCAACGTGCGCTTTCGAGATGTAGAGGCCGACGCCTGTTGATGATGGGTTTACTGTTCGAGAATCCTCACCTGGCGCAAAGAGTTTGAAGAGGTTCTTCTGCGTTTCTTCGGTCATCCCGACACCAGTGTCATCGATCGTTACCCGAGCCATGTTGCCTCTGCGCTCCAGGGTTACGGCAACCGAACCCTTCGGGGTGTACTTAATCGAATTATCAATCAGGTTGTTGAACACTTCTTGGAGCTTCCCTACGTCAGCCTTAATCGGGAGCGTTCCCTGAACCTTATTTTCAAAGGTAAAGCGTAGCCCCTTCTCTTCCGCATTGTTTTTGAATAGGTCTGCGGTGTCGCTAATAATTTTCACCATGTCTGCGTCGGCAAAGTCATATTTCATTTTCCCCTGCTCAATGCGCGAAACGTTAAGGTAGCTGTCCACTGACTGTGCCATGGCGGTTGCGCGATCAAATATCTGACGCATCCCCTCTTCGGCCGCGGCAGGAATCTTCCCGTACGTACCGTCAAGGAGAAGCGAAAGAAAGTTGCGAATTGCGGTCAATGGTGCTCGGAGGTCGTGGGAAGCGATAGAGAGGAACTGACTTTTCAGGGTGTCGAGTTCTTTCAGGCGCTCATTTGCCTTCCTAAGATCCTGGGCAAGTTTTTCTATGTGCTCACGTTGCTCGACCTCACGATAGACACTCTTTACCAAAACATACCCCATGACAACCGACATACCAAAGAATACCGACCGCAGCATAAATTCTGCGCTAGATTCCGAAAGAATAAGCTGAATAAGTAATACGCCCGAGATAAAAACCATCATCACTTCGCTTGCAATAGCTTTTAGCTTAAAGAGTCGATGTTTTATAACTGCGTATGCCAAAAAGAAAGGGAAAAACCCGGTCAAAAATGTCCCATATGGTGGTATCGGAATATCAAACCACAAAAAAACATTGGTGTAACCACCACCAAATCCCAGCACTGCTCCAAGTAGAATATAGAGTGCCTGCCCTCGTTGCGATTCGCTTATTGGATGCGTCACCCTGCGTATAAGTACTGAAAAAGCAGGGATGAGTGCTCCGAAATAGATCAATACAACGCTCGGAAAATACAACACTCCAGCGTCAGGCCAAAATGGGAAAAATAATTTTTGACTAACACCACCGACAATGAGGTTGGTTGAGGTTAAAAAGATTGCCGTGAAGGTGAGCGCGTATGTTATCCGTATAAACCATGTATACCCTCGGTGCTCATTAAATAAAACTAAAATCCAGTGGGAGAAAAGCGCCGGAGTTAAAAGAGTACTGATCGTTAAAATTTTTATCCAGAGCAAAGCCATCGCAGGATCATCTGAAATCAGCCATCTCCAATATGAAAAAGACCAACCCAAAAAAGCCAGAATCATAAGTGAAAAAATTTGTCCAGAAAGACTGCGAGGGTCTTTCAGTAACACCAGCAAACCGAAGACCAGCGCCACGATAGCGCTCAGAAGTCCTGAAATGGAAAACAACTCAAGCATCAGGCTTTTCGGCCACACTTATTGCGTGAATGCGATGTGGCTCGACATATACCAGTATAGTATGTTTTCCGAAGTGTGAACGAGTAAGCAGTGATAAAAATTCTTCAGGCTCTCTGTAGATGACATTCCACCCAGCAAAACGGGTAAGGAGTGGTTTTTCCGCGTGCGCAATAATATTTCCCGTAATATATTTCCCTGCCGGGTTAAGTACATCGTAAATTCTATTAAAAATTTCAACTGCGCGTTCATTATCAAAATAGTCAAGCAAACCAACCATTTCAACAATGTCGAATGTGTTAACTCCTTTTGAATTTTTTAAATACGTTCCAAGTGTTACATCTGTCCATTCAACAGGACATTCAATACCGAATTTTTTAACGAGTATCGTACTGTACTCAAGCGCCGTGCGATCTTTATCGAGAAATACCAGTGAAAGATTTTTATTCTTTGCATTCCCCGTTTCAGCAACTGCTTCGATCACTGCTCGCGCTGAACCAGCTGCTATACTCAAGAGACGTACCTTTTCTTGTCTCAAAAATGCATCTTTCAGTGCTGTTCGTAATTCTCGTTTAACGAGCCTAAGTCGATTCCGAACCGCGAGTACATTTGCCGTTTCAAACCACACCGTATAAAAAAATCTTTCGAGCGCACTACGAGAGGGATGATCAACGCCCCCCGTGTACGCAACTTCGAGTGCGCGATAGGTCATCGCATCTTTTACAAAAATATTCGCAGCAGGATGAGTTTTTTGGATAGGCCAGCGCAACCATACAGGAATTGCATTTAAGAGCGGTACCATCCAAACATTCATCTCTTTCCTTTTTTCAGAATGGATTTCATGACCCATTTCTGGGTCGGTATCATTAATAACTACGTGTCGTATCATAGTGATTGCAATAACGTAGTATCAAAATCGTCTACATCCAACACTCTTCTCAAATGTGCCTTTTCAAGTGCTACCCCGTTCGTCACACTCACTAAACCCGCCTCAAGACACCCAGTGACATCGTCAGGATCTTTGCTGACATAAATGCCGTTCGTTAACAGGGTCCGCA
>FSSH01000671.1_pt1 | contig 33400 bp, 23 predicted proteins | sample 1166101 | NCBI WGS metagenome assembly FSSH01 (sample SAMEA32972668, study PRJEB13176) | freshwater metagenome | biome: Drinking water system; feature: Biomass in drinking water that filtered by 0.45 um membrane; material: drinking water | place: USA | collected 2012-12-20 | depth 0 m
AGCGGGCGATTTGATAGGCCAGTGAGCGGGGGTTGTTCGGGTCCATCAGCAGCAATTCCAGAAAGGAGGCCAACTCTAGATTGCTGCGGTAATGCTGGCGATAGCAAATCAGGTTGTCGCTGGTATCCAGTAAGGATTCTATCAAGCGTGTTTCTGTCGCTTCGCTTTGCGGCATGGCAAATGCAGTTCTCAGCACCGAAACCAGTTGCAAACTGCGCTCCAGGCGCCGACCGATGTCCAGAAACAGCCAGCCGTTGCCGCGCGTCATGCTTTCCATGACCAGGCCGCTGAACGCCGAGAGCGTGGTGATCAGCTGGTCCATTTGTTCCTGCATCGACCACAAGCCGGTTTTACCCAGGCGGCGCGCCTCGGAAACCTGTTCCTCGATTTCGTCGATTACCCGCCAGGTATCCGACGACCATAAATCGCGCACCGCGTAACCGGATTGGGTCATCCTGTTTACCGTGTTGGCCAGGCTGCCTGCTCGGCTTTCGTCAACCACCACGGCCAGTAATTCCGCTTCGGGTGTTTGCAGTAAACTTTCATTTTTCTCGGCAAAAAAACCGGGGTAGGTGCCGGTCATGCTGGTGACGCAACGCAGCAGGGTTTCCAGGCTGAGCTGATAGTCAAGGCTGTCGCGATCCGGGTTGCTGAACAATTTTTTGATAGTGGCGCGTAACAAACGTACGCCGCCTTCCGCGCGTTCCGCGTTGCGGCCCACCCAGAAAATATTGTCGGCCGCGCGGCTGGGTAAAGCATTGCCGTGGCCGGTCAGACCGCCGCCGCTGCGCTTGCTTGGAATGGCCGGATGCTGCGGTTCGGTGGCAACTACCCAGGTATCTTTACTGATGCCGCCGGTTTGATTGCTGATCATCATATTGCCGTACTGCGGCGCGCTACGGCTCAAGCCGCCCGGCATCAGGGTATAACCGTCAGCCCGCGCCACCATGAAACAGCGCAACAGGGTTTGGCGGGGTTCGTAGCCGCCGGAAACCATCGCCGGTACGGTGGAGAAGCTTTCGTACTCCTGGCCGACGTAAAGCGCGGGCCGGGCCTTGATGCGTGCGCGCCAGTCCGCGAGTTGCGCCCGGCTGAGTTGATGACCGAACACCGAGTGTTCGCCGGGCTTGCGGTATATGGGTTTGATGACCAGGCGTTCCAGATTGGCGAGTACGTAATTTAATTCGCGGGCCTGACCGCACCACCAAGTGGCAATCGAATTCAATTTTAGGGTTTGGCCCAGGAAGTATTTGGCAATACCCGGCAGGAAGGGCATGATGCCGGGATTTTCCAGCACGCCGCTACCGAGCGGATTGGCAATCGCCACATTCCCACGTCTGACCACTTCCAATAGGCCGGGGACGCCGAGCCGCGAATCTTCGCGCAGCTCCAAGGGATCGCAGTAATTGTCGTCCACCCGGCGCAGAATGACGTCCACCCGCTGCAAGCCGACCAGCGATTTCAACCAGACATAGCCGTCGCGAATGGTCAGGTCGTCGCCTTGCACTAATGGGTAGCCCAGATAGGAGGCCAGATAGGCGTGTTCGAAGAAGGTTTCGTTCAGCGGGCCGGGGGTCAGTACCACGACGCGCGGCGTGTCGGCGTCGCCGGGGGCGATGGCATTCAGGCCGGCGCGCAGAGACTGGAAGAAACGCGCCAGGCGGTGGACGTGAGTATCGCGGAACAAGCTAGGCAAGACCCGCGACATGGCTAGGCGGTTTTCCAAGGCGTAACCGGCACCTGAGGGCGCTTGAGTGCGGTCGCCCAGCACCCACATTTTTTTGTCCGGGCCGCGAGCCAGGTCGGCGGCGCACAGTACCAATTGATGCTGGCCGGGCAAGCGCACTTGATCGCAAACGCGCAGGAAGCCGCCGTGGTTATAAATTAGCTCCAAGGGCAGCAGGTTTTTCTTGATGAGCTGACGCGGGCCGTATAGGTCGGCCAAAATCAGGTTCAACAGTTCGGCGCGTTGCAGTAGTCCGGCTTCGATGTCGAACCATTCGTCGCCGGAAAGTAATAATGGTATCGGGTCGAGTTGCCAGGGGCGGTTGATGCCATCCGGATCGCCGTAGACGTTATAGGTGACGCCGTTTTCGCGCAGTAGCTTTAGCGCTTCCTGATGGCGTTGGCCAACTTCGCGGGGGCCGAGCTGTTGCAATGCCTGCATCAGGTGGGCCCAATGCGGTCTAACCCGGCCAGTCTCGTCCAGCATTTCGTCGTGGATGCCCTTGTCGAGGCGGTATCCAGGCGCGAAAGCTTCTGGTGTGCTTAAGGTTTTCATAGGTTTAGTTTGCCGGTTTACCGGGTATTGCGCAATTTATCAAAGCCGATCTCGTTTATTTATAGTTTCCAAGCCGGATTTTTCGCGCCGATGCCGATTCTGACGAGACTTTGGATTGATGCGTAGTCCAAGAAACTCGCAAGAAACATGCCGTTACGTTCAGGAATAGCCGAGAGCACTGTTGACCGCGTGGATTCGGTCGCTCTGCCTAGAATAGCCCAATATAAAGCATTGGTTTGATTCAAGCTTCTGAACTAAAGGGTATTTCCCCGCGTTAAGGCAAGATAAAAGTCGGTTGGGGCCGAGTAATTGATAGCCGTAGGCGCGCGACTTGGCATTGCTATTGCTTTATTTCAGGTAACTGATCAGAACCGGTTTGCGTTGAAATGGTGCAGTAGTTTTTGCACCAATTCCGCGCGGACTTGCACCATAAAAGCAACGTTCACGGATGCATACAGCATGATTACACCAACAATTTGGGCAGATTACAGCGCCGATAAGGCTTACGACGAGATGATAGCCGCAGGCGGTAAGCCACGGGATGCCTGCGCCAGTTTGAGTCAGTACTTACAATCTTTGGGCATGGACGCCATTAAAGGCCGGCTGTCGGCGGCGGAAGCGGCCATCATGGAGATGGGGATCACCTTTACCGTCTACAGCGACGAGGGCAATATCGACCGGGCCTGGCCTTTCGACATCATTCCGCGCCTGATCGATTTTCAGGAATGGCAAGTAGTGGAGACCGGCCTGAAACAGCGTCTGAAAGCCTTGAACTGCTTTATTAATGATGTCTATAACCAGCAGCAGATTATCAAGGACGGCTTGGTCCCGGCGGAATTGATCAACAGCTCCAGCAACTTTCGCAAGGAATGCTTAGGCATGCAGCCCAAATTCGGCAGCTGGGCGAATATCTGCGGTAGTGACTTGGTGCGAGCCGGCGACGGCAAGCTATATGTGTTGGAAGATAATCTGCGGGTACCGTCCGGCGTGTCTTACATGATCGAAAATCGGGTGATTACCAAACGGATATTTCCGGAGTTGCTGGAAAATCTGAATATTTTGCCGGTGGACGATTATCCGACCCAGTTGTTCGAAATGTTGACTTCGCTGGCGCCGGATGCCGACGACACGCCGCAAATCGCGGTATTAACTCCAGGCATTTACAACTCGGCCTATTTCGAACACGCTTTCCTGGCGCAGCAGATGGGTGCGGAACTGGTGGAAGGGGGCGATTTGTTGGTCAAGGACGACGATTGCGTTTATATGCGTACCATCAAAGGTCTGGAAAAAGTCGATGTGATTTATCGGCGCATCGACGACTTGTTTCTCGACCCTGAGGTGTTTCATAAGGATTCGGTGCTGGGTGTAAAAGGCCTGATGCGGGCCTGGAAGGCCGGAAATGTGGCCCTGGCCAATGCGCCCGGTGCCGGCGTGGCCGACGACAAGGTGGTCTATGCCTATGTACCGGAGATGATTCGTTACTACTTAAATGAAGAGCCGATTCTGCCCAATGTGCCTACGTATCTGTGCAGCGACCCTGAGCAGTGCGCCCACGTCCTGGCGCATTTGCCGGAACTGGTGGTGAAGCCGGCCAATGAATCTGGCGGCTACGGCATGTTGGTCGGGCCGCATGCCACGCAGAAGGAAATCAAGCAGTTCCATAAGCTAATCCAGGAAAATCCGCGCAATTACATCGCCCAGCCGACGCTGGCCTTATCCACCTGCCCGACCTTATGCAACGACAAACTGGAGCCGCGGCACATCGATTTACGGCCATTTATCCTGCAAGGTGGAAATAGTTTCGTTACTGCCGGCGGTCTGACGCGGGTAGCGCTGCGGGCCGGTTCGCTGGTCGTGAACTCTTCGCAGGGCGGCGGCAGTAAAGACACTTGGATTATCAACAGGGAGCAATAAGATGTTATCGCGATCCGCTGAACGTTTGTACTGGATGGCCCGTTACCTGGAGCGTACCGAAAACACCGCCCGCTTGATCAGCGCCACAATGCATCTGATCTACGACCTGCCTTATGGGGTGGAATTGGGTTGGCGCAATTTGTTGAATATTTGCGGTGTGGAAGAGGCGTTTTATCAGCGCTTTAAAAATCCCAGCGAGCAGAATACCACGCGGTTTTTACTTGCAGACATGAGCAATTCCGGTTCATTGCTGGCGTCCTTGTCGTTTGCCCGCGAGAATATCCGCACCAGTCGGGAGTTGATGCCGGACGAAGCCTGGCAGCAAGTCAACGAGATGTATCTGTATGCCAATAATAACCTGGACAGTCTGTCCAATCGCCGGGGCCGAGCCTTGTTTTTGCAGGAAATCATGGCTGGTTGCCAGCGTTTTACCGGCTTTATGGCCGGAGCGATGAGTAGCAGCGACAGTGCCCGCTTTATCTGTATTGGCCGCAATCTGGAACGCGCCGATATGACCAGCCGGATCATGGACTTTGGTACGGTATTGCTAGCCGAAAACCGCAGCACCAAGATGCGCGAGTACGAAACTATCTTGTGGATCAACGTCTTGAAGTCGTTGAGTGCGGTGTTGATGTATCGCAAGCACGTCCGCAATCGAATTAAAGGCGAGGACGTTTTGAATTATCTGTTAAAAAATCCCGATTTCCCCAGGGCAGTGGTGCATTGTATCGAAGAGATTACCGACTGTATAAAACGCTTGCCTAATGCCGTCGAACTATTCCCGCAGTTGGAACAATTGGAACAACAGGTAATTGCAATCGACATTAAGCAGACTACACCGGAGCAATTGCATCAGGTGCTGGACGGTTTGCAAGCTAAGTTCGACGAGTTACACAAGCAAATCGCGGCAATGTGGTTTTTAAATAATCTTGGCGAGGACGAGCTGGAGAAAAATTGACACCATGCTAACAGGAAGGTTTTCACCATTTATGCCCTTGCTTGCTATGTGTGGTTCAGAATGTTTGTAGCGCTGTAAACCAGCATTGTTGAGCGGAAGCAAGCTTGATCGAGGGGGCGCAGCTTGGATTGCTGCTGACCCAAACCACAAGTTGCTATATCATGCAGACATCGTTTTTAAAACTAAAGGGGGAGGGTTATGGATAAGCTAAGGGCGCTGGGTCTTGGGCCGGCGGGGCAAGACGAACAAGCTGTTAAGCAACAACTGCATCTTTATATCAATCTGAAACTGGCTTCGTGCGGGCAGCCGACCTGTATCGATACCGCATCCGCGCAGTTTATGGACACCGCCCAGGACTTGCTGAACAGCTATCTGGAAAAAAGCCGGCTGCTGGCCAGTTCCTCACTGTATCCCGCCGATAGACGTATTCAAGATTTCCTGGAGCGCTATTGCGCGGATCTGGGGTTTGCCAAAATACCCAGTTTGCCGACCATGACCTTCGAGCTGGATAAACATGGTGTGGCGCGCGAATTATCTTTGCCCTTGGGCGAGGACGAATTTCGTTCCGAAATCGTTTCCAGTTTCCGGGTCAAACAAGGCATTTTGCACAATCCCGCCAGCGACCGGCGTACCACGCAAGGCTCGTTTCATGTGGCTGAAGGCGGTCTGCCGGTACCCGGTGACAAGAAGCAGGTGCCCAAGCTGACTTTTGCGTTGATGTTGGGCGAGGCGCTGAATCCACCCGACGATTTGATGGTGCTGCCGTTTACCGCCCACCAACCCAAACCGGCGCGGATGTTTGCATCCTTGCTGATGCGCCCGGTGGTCTGTCCGGAAATTCCGGGCGTTGCCGCTGAAAAATCCATGGAAATTCGTTTCTTCGCGCCGGGCAATCTGGTCAGCAATCTGGATTTTGTCGAGAGTATCTTCGGTAACGGCGGCAATCCGGCTTTGCCGGAATGCGATGCAGCCCTGGATGTGGAGCATTGGTCCGGCCACAGCGGCTGCGTAATTCTGGCGCCGCATTTAACCAAACTCTCCAAAAAACAGCTGGGTCTGCCGCATTGGGACGAAGCCAGCGAACGCCAGCGTGCCGACGGCATGTGCTGGCAAGATCCGGCGGAACTGTATAACGAAGGCCAGGCCTTTAAACTCACCGCTCGCGACCGTAGCGGGGTGATTGTTACCATCGTGGCCGATAACTATTACGGCTATTGCAAAAAGGAAGTGAAAACCCAGATCAGCTATGCCGCCAATTTGTTCGGTTTGGCGGAAGAAGAGCATGCAGGCGGGGCACTGGCATTTCGCCGCGTCAATCACGGCGATGAGTTCGGTATCGGCAGTTTGACCCGTGAACCGGGCTACGATTTCGACGAGATGACCTATCACTACGGTGCGATCATGGATGTGCATCCGGAAGGTTATGCGGTAGACAGGCATTTTCCGGACATTATCTATGTGCCGCAAGATTTGCGGATGAGTCTGGCAACGCAGAAAATTACCTGGCTCCGAAACGGCCAAAGCCACAGCATTCGCTTGCAGCCAGGCAAAATCTACGTGCAGCCCAATGGTTATAAAATCGAGATGTGCAAGCATCCCGGTGCTCCATCCTGGCGTTTGATAGGCACGGTCGCGGAAGGTACCTTTTGTCACAAGCCCTGTACGGTGTCTGGAGGCGGCAAATCGGAAATTTCCAAATCCATCGAAGACGCGGCGATCTACGGACCTTTGTTCGTGGACGATTTGCAACATGATCTGGATCGGGTGCAGGCGATTTTCGATAAAGACTACACCGGCCGCTTCTTGCCGGGTTTCGAGCGCGATGATCGCGGCCCCAGTCGCACCGTACTCAGTTCTGAGCGCAGCTTGGGTTCTGTGATTAAGCTGTTGACGCCGTCTCGCAATCATACCCAGGAATTCAATGATTGGTTGAAGTCCATTCCACCCAGTATTTTGGCTTTGGTGTTTTTGATCAAGCGCTTTTACCGTCCGGAATGGGGTAACAACTGGCGGGATAATTTATCGGTGGATGTAATCGACGGTGCGCCGGGCCATGAGCTGAAATTGAATCAGCGTAAGATCGTTGCGACTTATTTACGGGTAGGTTTTGACTTGGACGGTGGCTGGCGGACCTTCAAAGTGCGGCAAGACTATATTGCCTGCGAGAAAGTGCAAATGGAAGACGATATCAGTGCCTCGGTCGTGGTGCCGACCGATGCGGTGCGCGCCTGGCTGCCGGATGAGGGCTATGAAACGAGTCTGAAACTGGTCAGCAACTGCGAATATCGGCTGTTCCAACGTCCGGACGATGCCATCATCCCCGGATACGACAAGCAGACCGAACTGAACATGTCAGGCCCCGGCAATTTCATGGCCAATTTTGAGCCTTTGGATCATGAGCATTTGTCGGCTATCGTGGAAGATGTGATGACTTTTTCCAAATTCACCGCGCCGATGCAAAAGCTGTTAACTGAGGCTTACCAGGCTGGAAAGGGCTTTGTCGTATGTTCCGCGCATCCGCGTCTGGTGAACGGCAAGCCGTCGAAAAATCCGCGCTACCTGGAAACCCGCGTCGACGTGGTCAAGCCCTTACGCAAATATGTGGCCGAGCTTGGCGCGCGTTTGCATCGCAAGATTCCGCTCAATCAACCGCTCTGCCATCCGGTGGATGCGGTATTGACCGGGCGCCGCAACAATCCGCCCGAGCCGGGTATTCGCGCGCTGGCGGTTTACAACCCGATACATTATCAGGAGTTGCCGGAACTGTTCATGGACTTTGTTTGTTCCTTGACCGGCAAGTCACCGTCTACGACGGGTGCGGGCAGTGAAGGCGCGCTGACCAAGGGACCATTCAACGCTTTGCGCGGCACCGCCGATCTGAACAATGCTCTGGTATCGTTCATTTTGACCGGTTATCCGGGCTTTTCCAGTTCGGCCGGTTTTATCGGTCCGGATACCCGCGTCGATCACGACATCAGTTTGTTGATTCCGGAGATTTGGGCGCGGCTGTCGCGGGAAGAGCGTCACCCGGCATTTTTGTTGGAGCATGGCTATCTGGAACCGTTAACCGATTTTGAGCACAACGGGCAAATCGTATTGGCTAGCCGGCTTGGATACCGGATTACCAGTCATTTCGTGCATGGCTTGATGGGCAAGATCTTCGACAATCCGTATGCGGTATTTACCGACGAGATTTTGCAACCCGAGCGTCAGGATTTGGAGGTATTCGTAGACGGTATCAATAATATCGTCGAAACCCAGCAGCGTGTCGCTCAACAATATCTCGAAGACGGCAGCATAGAAGATGCCTGTCCGCCGTTGTATGCCTTGCTGCATATCATGGCCGACGGTCATTACCAGGGCAAGGATGCGCATCATCCGGAGATACGGGCGATGTTTACCCGCGATTACTTACTGGCGTCGGATTGGTATCGGGAACGGCTACATATCAAGCAGCAGCGCGACATCGCGTTGTGGCAAAGACACGTCGATTATTTGGGTGGGTTCTTGCAAGAAAGCAGTCACCAAACCTTGATCGACGAGTTGAAGTTGGTCGAGCGGCATCGCCAGGCGCAACAGAAACTGGTGGAGCTGGCCAGTCCGGCCTATCTGGAGTCTTTGGTCGGTACCTTGGGCGCGGATCCGTTGGGGCCGTATCGGGGCGGGGCGGATTAAGCGCGACTGACTGCTGAAGTTTTGGGGTGGTCGCCGTGCTGCGGCTACCCCGCTAGCCTACCTCCATTATTCAGTCGAGTATGCTGCTAAACTCTTCGATAGGCAGCGGTAGACGGAAAAAATGGCCTTGAGCCCGGTCGCAATGGTGTTGTGTGAGAATATCCCGCTGCTGTTCGGTTTCCACTCCCTTGGCTTCGACCCGCAAGTTTAAGCCGTGGGCCAGGCCGATCAGCGAACGGACGATGCAGGCGTCGTCGGGATTATTACAGATGTCGTTGACGAAGGCTGGGGCTATTGTCAGGGTATCCACCGGAAAGCGTTTTAGTCGTCTTAGCGAAGACAGGCCTGTGCCGAAGTCGTCTACCGTCAGCCGGATGCCGCGTTGTTTCAAGCCTTGCATGAGGTGCTCGGCGTGTCCGGCGCGTTCCATCAATATGCTTTCGGAAATTTCGAATTCCAGCCGGGATGCCGGCAAGCCGGTTTCCGAGAGCACCCTATCGATCATCGTCAATAAATCGGTTTGCTTGAATTGACGTTTGGCAATATTGACCGCCAGTTTCAATTCGCTGCGGGCTTGTAAAGCTGGGCCCATATAATCCCGGCAGGCGCTGCGCAGTACCCATTCGCCGATCTCGCCGATCAAGCCGATGTCTTCGGCGATCGGTACGAATTCTTCCGGCGCGACCGGGCCTATTTCCGGCAGCCAGCGCAGCAAAGCTTCGGCGCCGACAATTCGGTTACTGTGCAAATCGATTTTAGCCTGGTAAACCAGGGAAAATTCGTTGCGCGCCAGGCCTAGCCGTAACAGGTTTTCGATGGCTTGGCGGCGCAGTGATTGGGCGTTGGCGGTGGCGTTGTAAAACTCGAAGGTATTGCGACCGCGCTGTTTAGCCAGGTATAGCGCGTCGTCGGCATGTTTGAGCAATTGCTGGCCGTCGCTGCCGTCGGTGGGATACACGCTGATGCCGAGACTGGTGCCGATGAACAATTGATGGTCGTCGATGAAAAACGCTTGGTTGATGGTATCGATCACCCGTCTGGCGATATCGCCGGCATCGGCTGGCGTCCGTAAATTAATGCCGATCAACGCAAATTCGTCGCCGCCCAGTCTGGCGATGATTTCTTGCTCGCGCAAGCACAGCGTGATGCGTTTGCCGACCTCGATCAGCAATTTATCGCCGATTAGGTGGCCGAGGGTGTCGTTGATGCTTTTAAAATGGTCCAAATCCAAATAAATCACCGCGAAGCGAGTCTTATAGCGTTTGGCCTGGCCGATGGCCTGATCCAGGCGCTCGTTGAATAGCGTGCGATTCGGCAGGTCGGTCAGCGGGTCGTAATAGGCCATGTGGCGGATGACTTCTTCCGAATCCTTGCGGTCGTTGATGTCGTGCATGATGGACACGAAATGGGTCACGTTATGGTGCTCGTCGAGCACCGGGGTAATCGATTCCAGGCACCAGAACAACTCGCCGTTTTTTTTGCGGTTTAAAAATTCGCCGTGCCAAGCCGAGCCGGCGCGTAAAGTCGTCCACAAATCTTTATAAGTCTTGGCGGAGGTCAGATCGGATTTGAGTAGATTGGTTTTTTGGCCCAGTACGTCCTGTTCGCAGTAGCCGGTTAATTTGTAAAAGGCCGGATTGCAATATTCGATGCGGGTCTTGGGGTCGGCGATCACCACGATGCTGGAGCTGAACTGCAAGGCCAGCGACAGCTTGCGCAATTCCTGTTCGGTTTTTTTATGGCTGTCGATTTCCTGGGCCAGCGCGCTATTGGCGGCCAGCAGCTGTTTCTGGCTGGGAATGGCCAATACCTTGGGAATCAAGGGCCAGATCAGGATGGCGGTAACGATGGAGCTCGCCGCGGTCGCTGCTTTGATGGCGCCGGACAGCCAGTAATCCGGTATCCAGATGTTCCAGATACTGAGTAGATGCGTGGTGCCGCACAGCAAGATAAACACGCCGAACTGCCAGTAAATCCAGCTGAACGGAATGTCGTTGCGTTTTTTTAGTACATATAACAACGCAAACGGGATGGAGTAATACGACAACACGATCAGCGCGTCGGACACTACATGCAACAACAATAAATCGCTTTGCCATAGGTAGCAATGGCCATGCGGCATGTAGCTGGTAATGTCGAGAGTATGATCTTGCATGCTTTCGATGACCGTGATGGAAGGCGGATGTCAAAAATCGGCTAGTCGGCGGCGAGCGAGCCTAGCTAGCTATTTATTCATACCTTAGCGTTATTGTGTCGTGTGGCTGGCGGGGGAGCTTAACCCAAATCCCGCTAAATAAAAATAGCTAATGCCTGGATAGTGAGATGGCCGAGCTGGGGCCGCTGAAGTGGGCGGTATTAGCGGGCGAGGATGTTTCCCGGCAGGCGTTCCATTGCCGGTTTTGGCGAGTAACGGGATATTGAACCGATCCGTCCCTGGATGGTTTTCGGGGTTTAGCCCTTGCGTTTGGCTTTGGTTTTTCCTTTGCCTTTTGGAAATTCCTGGGTGATTAGCGAGCGCGCTAGTTTACGCAGGCCGTTGGAAGAGACTTCCAGGCCTAATGGTGAGCCTATCGATTCCAGCTCGTACATCAAGTCGGTCGCGGCTATCAGCGTCACGTAGCGCAGGCTGCTGTTGCCGGGTAGTTGGGTGGACGCGTCGCGCAGCAGCGGGGCGAGTGCGTCCCAGGAACTGTTGAAGAACTTGCGTACCGGATCGTTTTCCGCAACATATTCCGCCGTCAAGCCTTGTTCAAAGGCTACGCCGGCTTTTTGCAATACATCGCGCAAAGCTGCCCTGCTGGCGTCGGCATCGGTATTAATAGGTGCCTTCTCGATGTTTTTCTCCAAGGATGCTTGCCAACCTTGCCAGAGGTTGCGCCATTGTTTCAATTCCGTTTCGTTCAATATGGGGGCCGCTTTTAAGCCGCCGGCATTTTGGTTGGTAGCGGTGTAACCCACGTTGATTAAAATACCTTTCTCATCGGCTTTGACCTGATTGAAGCGCAGGCTGTTGATAGTGTTGTGCAGTTCCTCGCTATCTTCGGCGGCGATGAAGGGGAGCAGGGTTTTCGTAATGTCCGGGCGGGATTGGTTTAAGTCGATTTTCAGGGCGGCCAGCTTAGGCTCCGCGGCTTTTTTGATCAGCGACTGCAATTGTGCGATGTTCAACGGCTGACCGTTGCGATCAAATGCATTCAATTGGGTGACAGGGAAGCTTAGTACATTGCCGGAGGCATCTAATGTCGGTTGTTGCAAGGTTTGCAATATGCCGGACCATTCGATCAAGGTCATGCATTTGCCGCCCAGCGCGGTGCCGACTCGGGCTTGTACATTGTTCTGAATTTTGACCTGGCCTTGCTCGCCGCTGATTTGCGGATGGTCCAGATCCAGAAAGCTGCATTGCTTGCCGTCTTTCCAGGCTCTTACCGATTCATTGGGGCCGTCGTAAAGCTCGCTAACCAGCACACTTTTGATTAAGCCGTACTCCATTGGCACCGGAATATTAATTTCGCGGGCAATACCAGTCTGTGCTGTCAGCAGCAAGCCGGTAGTAAGTAACAGGGTACGCATTTTTGACATGATTTACTCCTTAACGTTGTCGGGCGCGGGTTGATTAAGCGCGGCCGTGCCGCGATAAGCGGATGAAATTGGGTAACGGCGGTCACGGCCAAACGCTCTGGGCGTGATGCGGATACCGGGCGGCGATTGCCGGCGTTTGTATTCGTTTCTATCGACCAGGGAAATAGCTCTTTGCACATCGGTAACCGCGAAGCCATGCGCCACGATTTCGGCGGCGGATTTGTCCTGTTCCACATACAATGCCAGGATCGGATCCAGCACTGAATAGGGCGGCAGGGAGTCTTCGTCTTTTTGGTCAGGCGCCAATTCCGCCGACGGAGCACGGGTGATGACACGTTGCGGAATGACTGGTGACAGAGTGTTGCGGTATTCGGCTAATTGGTAGACCAGCAATTTGGACACGTCTTTCAGCGGTGCAAAGCCGCCGGCCATATCGCCATACAGGGTGGCATAGCCCACGCTCATTTCGCTTTTGTTGCCGGTGGTCAGCAACAGTTTGCCTTGCTTATTGGAAATTGCCATTAACAACACGCCACGGCAGCGGGCCTGGATATTTTCTTCGGTCGTGTCTTTTTTACTGCCGGCAAACAGCGGAGCCAGCATTTCGTTAAATGCAGTCACCGCCGGCTCGATGGGCAGCACGTGATAGTTGACGCCTAGCGCTTCGGCTTCCAGAATTGCGTCCTGGTTGCTCATGTCCTGGGTATAGCGCGATGGCATCAGCACCGCTTCGACTTGATCGGCGCCTAGCGCATCGACCGCCAAGGCCAGCACCAGCGCGGAATCGATGCCGCCGGATAAACCTAGAATTGCCCCACGGAAGCCGTTTTTGCGGACGTAGTCTTGAATGCCCAACACCAGCGCTTTGTATTCGCTAACCACCGGTTGATACAAGTCGGCAATGCTGGATTTTTGTGGCTGCTGATTGACGAACTCCACTACGCTCAGTTGTTCCTCAAATTCGGCGGCACGAAAAACAACATCGCCGTTACGGTCTGCCACAAACGAGGCGCCATCAAAGATCAATTCGTCCTGGCCGCCGATTTGATTGACGTAGACCAGCGGCACCTGCTCGGCTTTAATTTGCGAACAAATAATATCCTCGCGTTGCTGCATCTTGCCGGCATGAAACGGCGAGGCGTTCAGGGTCAGAATGACGTCTGCGCCGACAGCGCGGTTTTTGGCGATGATGCCGGGTTGCCAGATGTCTTCGCAAATCGTCAAAGCAAGCCGACTATCCTTGACCGTAAACAAACTGGTTTGTACGCCGGCGGTAAAGTAACGCTGTTCGTCGAATACGCCGTAGTTGGGCAATGCTTGTTTGTCATACTCGGCGAGCGTTTCGCCATCGCGTAATGCCACCGCGGTATTGTAAAGCCGGCCTTCTTGCGGTCTCGGGTAGCCGATTACAACGGTTATGCCGGTTATCTTCTCGGCAATTTCGGCAACGGCTTGTTGCGCCTGTTGAATAAAATCGGATCGAAACAGCAAGTCTTCCGGCGGATAGCCGGTAACGCATAGTTCCGGGAATACCACCAGGTCGGCCTGCTGCTGTTTGGCCTGCACGGCCGCATCAATGATTTTGGTGGTGTTGGCTTGGATGTCTGCAACCGTGAAGTTCAATTGGGCTAAAGCTATTTTTAGAGGCATTACAAACAATGTGAGGGTGGTAGGGTGCTAAGCCGCTTGGCGATGCGGAATAGTAATCAACATGCTCTCGATGCTGAGGTGATAATCAAGTTGCGTCCATTCAATTCCGGTTCCGCCACAGATAAACCGGTAGTCGGTGCGTTGCTCATCCTCTGCGGTCTGCAATTGTGGATACCAGCTTAGCGGTGTTGAGATGATTCTGCCATCAGCAAGTTCTACATGCAGATACTGGCTGTCTATACGTATATTTTTACCGGTTATCGAAGTAGTCACGCCACGCCTCCATAAATGCTTGTTGATGGTTTTCGGTAGTGTCCAGCGCCTGTTTTAAATCCTTGGGTTTCAAGGTATTTCTGGTTACGCGGAGTGTTACTAATTCTATTTTGGCAAATTCGTCACCTTTGCTGACATGTATGTGCATCGGCTCGTGTTCGTTAGCGTAAAAGAAAAACTTGAAACCGTTAAGATTCAATAGGGTGGGCATGATGCGGATTAAAAACAATCCCGCATTGCTACCCCAATATCCGAAGGCGAACTGACCATGCTGACGCCGGCCGCTTGCATCGCCGCAATTTTGCCCGCCGCTGTGCCGGCGCCACCGGTGACAATAGCGCCCGCATGGCCCATACGTTTGCCCGGTGGCGCGGTTTGGCCGGCGATGTAACCCACCACCGGTTTGCTGACATGAGCTTTGATAAAGTCCGCGGCTTGTTCTTCGTCGCTGCCACCGATTTCGCCGACCATCACGACGCCATGGGTGTCCGGGTCATCCTGGAAACGGCTCAGTACATCGATAAAATTCATGCCGTGGATCGGGTCGCCGCCGATGCCGACGCAAGTGCTTTGCCCCAAGCCTTCGCGGGTGGTTTGATGCACCGCTTCGTAGGTTAAGGTGCCGGAGCGGGAAACGATGCCGATCTTGCCGGGCAGATGGATATGGCCGGGCATGATGCCGATCTTGCATTGGCCCGGCGTGATCACGCCCGGGCAGTTAGGGCCGACCAGCAGTGAGCTGGTGCCTTGCATCGCTGCTTTGACCTTGAGCATTTGCAGCACAGGGATCCCTTCGGTGATGCAGATAATCAGTTCGATGCCGGCGTCGACCGCTTCCAGAATCGCGTCAGCGGCGAAAAACGGCGGTACATAGATCATCGTTGCGGTGGCGCCGGTGGCTTTCACGGCTTGTTCGACGGTGTCGAATACCGGCAAATCTAGATGCATGGAGCCGCCGCGTCCCGGCGTAACGCCGCCAACCAGCTGCGTGCCATAGGCCAGCGCTTGTTCGGAGTGAAAAGTACCTTGTTTGCCGGTGAAGCCTTGGCAAATAACTTTGGTGTGTTTGTCGATCAAAATGGACATTAGACAGCCTCCGCCAATTTAACCGCCTGTTCGGCGGCACTGTTCAAATCCTCTGCTGCGTAAAGACCCAAACCCGAGTCTTTCAACATGGCCAGCCCTTGTTCAACATTGGTGCCTTCCAGGCGCACCACCACCGGTATCGTCAAATGCATTTCCTCGACTGCGGCCAGGATGCCGGCAGCAATCACATCGCATTTGACGATGCCGCCGAAAATATTCACCAACACTGCTTTGGTGGTGCCGTCCGATAAGATCAATTTAAAAGCGGCTTTCACCTTGTCTTTATTGGTGCCGCCACCCACATCCAGGAAGTTGGCCGGCGCGCCGCCTTTGAGTTTGACCATGTCCATCGTCGCCATTGCCAGTCCGGCACCGTTGACCATGCAGCCGATATTGCCGTCCAGAGTGATGTAGTTAAGGTCGAATTGTTTGGCTTCAGCTTCCTTGGCGTCTTCCTGCGACGCATCGCGCATTGCCGCGATATCCGGATGCAAGGGAATGGCGTTGTCGTCGAAATTGATTTTGCCGTCCAGTGCCACCAGTTTGCCGTCATCGGTTTGGATGAGCGGGTTGATCTCGATCTGGCTGGCATCCTTGGCCAAAAACAGTTGATACAGGCCGGTCATGATGGTTTGCAGCTGGCTTTGCTGGTCCTTGCCCAGTCCCAGTGCTGCCGCAACTTGCCGGCATTGATAGGGTTGCAGTCCCGCAGCCGGATGCACCGGCACGCGGACGATTTTCTCCGGCGTCTCGGCGGCCACCGCTTCGATGTCCATGCCGCCGGCGGCTGAGGCGATAAATATCAGTCGTTCGCTTTCCCGATCCAGTAACAGGCTCAAATAATATTCTTGGTTGATTGCCGAGGCTTCTTCTACCCAAACGCTATTGACCGGCAGGCCGGCGGCGTCGGTTTGATGTGTGACCAAACGAGTGCCCAGCATTGCCGCGCTGAAATCCTTCACTTCATCCAGATTTCGAGCAACCTTCACCCCGCCGGCTTTACCTCTGGCGCCGGCATGGATTTGGGCTTTAACTACCCACGCAGGACTGCTCAATGACTGTGCGGCTTGTTGCGCTTGTTCTGGCGTTGTCGCCACGGCGCCTTGCGGCGCAGGGATGGCAAACTCTTTGAAGAGTTGTTTCGCCTGGTATTCGTGAATATTCATTTAGTGCTCCATGGATGGCTTAAATCGCGGCGTCTCAAGTTGGTGCTATGATTGAACTTACAAACATTCTAACTAACTCTGCATAAAAAACACGGGCAATGCTTTCTTCATCGGTCGATACTATTTATCCCTGCCCTTTTTCCAAAGGGTACGGCATTCCCGTTCGGCAAGCATGGTTGATGTTGAAGATTTTTGCCCTCTATCGGTTCATCACCGCCAGCTTGTTTGTGATGCTGTTTTATTTGCGGTTTGGGCCGTCGTTATTGGGTTCCTACGACGCGTCATTGTACCAGTTCACCAGTATTGCCTATCTGGGGATTTCGCTGTTTGCCGCGCCGGTCGCATTTCGACCGCGTTGGGCTTACGCCAGTCTGGCACAGTTATTTATTTTTACCGATATTGTCTTCATTACCTTGCTGATGCATGCCAGCGGTGGCATTGGCAGCGGCATCGGGATCTTGCTGGCTATCTCCATCGCGGCAGGTGGCTTATTGATTGGCGGGCGCTGCGCGATGTTGTTTGCAGCCTTGGCTAGTCTGGCAATTCTTGCTGAAGAGGTATATGCGATAGAAACGCATGCCTTTGAAAATACCACCTTGACCTACGCCGGCATGCTTGGCGTGTCATTTTTTTCGATAGCGTTTTTGTCGGTAATACTGGCGCAGCGCGCCGAACAATCGGCGGTTTTGGCCAGACGGCACGAGCAGACCATCGCCAGGCTGGAGAGTCTTAACCGCTATATCATCCAGCATTTGCAATCGGGCATCATGATCGTCGATGACCGGCAGGTCACTCAGCTTTCCAATCAATCGGCGTTGCGTTTGCTGGGGTTGGTGTTGCATCCGGAGGAACTGGCCGAGGTAGCGCCGGAACTGAGGCAGGCTTTTGAGTTGTGGCGCGCCAATCGGGACCAGGATTTTGCGATTATCCAATTAGCCAATCGCAACGAAGTGCAAGTGCGATTTTCCGAGTTGAGTATGGATGACGAAGCCTTATATATGCTGATTTTCGAGGACATTGCGTTGTATAACCAACGCTTACAACAAAGCAAGCTGGCCTCTCTAGGCCGGTTGACGGCCAGTATTGCCCATGAAATTCGCAATCCGCTCAGCGCAATTAGTCATGCCGGACAGTTGTTATCGGAAGCGCCGGACTTGGATGTGCAAGAGTTGCGTTTGACGGAAATCATCCAGCACCATTGTCAGCGGGTAAACAGCATCATCGAGGACATCCTTAAGCTGTCTCGGCGCAACCCGTCGCAGAAACAAAAAATTGCTTTGGACCAGTGGTTGCCGGCCTACGTTAACGAACAGAAATTGAACCTGGGCGAGCGGGCGGAGTGCTTTAAATTGATTTTTAAAGCGCAGGGCTTGAATGCCTGTATCGATAGCGGCCACTTGAAGCAAATCCTCGACAATCTTTGCGCCAATGCCTTGCAATACGGCAGGCCGGAGTGGGGACCGATTGTGCTTGAAGTGTCTCTGGTGCAGGATGCGCCGTGTATAAAAATTATCGATAATGGCGCGGGAATTGCCGCAGAGCATCGGCAGCATTTGTTCGAACCGTTTTTTACCACCTCTCACCAAGGTACCGGTTTAGGCTTGTATATTTCCAGGGAGTTGGCCGAATTGAATCAAGCGGAATTGAGCTACGCGGCTGATCCCGGAAAACCTTGTTTTACCTTGTTGCTGGCTAATGCCGATCACGCCGTCATTGAAATATGAATATGCCTGTCACACTGGTTGTCGACGATGAACCCGACATCCGAGAATTACTTGAAATAACCCTAAACCGGATGCACATTCAAACCCGTTGCGCGGCCAATTTGGCCGAGGCCAAACAGTTACTGGCCTGCGAGGTGTTTGATTTGTGTCTTACCGATATGAAGTTACCGGACGGTGATGGGCTGGATTTGGTCGATCACATTCAATTGGCCGGTTTGCAATTGCCGGTGGCGGTGATTACCGCGCACGGCAGCATGGATATTGCGATCAAAGCCATGAAAAAAGGCGCCTTTGACTTCCTTTCCAAGCCCGTCGATCTAGCGGTATTGCGGCAGTTGGTCAGCCATGCGTTGCAAGCTTCGCTGACCCGAGTTTCCGACAAAGAGCGGCGCACCCGCGATATCTTGCTCGGCGAATCGGCGCTGATGTGTGCTATTCGCTCGAAGATCGACAAGGTGGCTCGCAATCAGGCGCCGGTTTATATCAGCGGCGAGTCCGGTTCGGGGAAGGAGTTGGTGGCCAGATTGATACACCAGCAAAGCCCGCGCGGCGATAAGCCGTTTATTGCGATCAACTGTGGGGCGATTCCTCCCGAATTGATGGAAAGCGAATTCTTCGGGCATAAAAAAGGCAGTTTTACCGGCGCGGTAGCCGACAAGCAAGGTTTGTTTCAGGCGGCCGATGGCGGTACCTTGTTTTTGGACGAAGTGGCCGATTTGCCTTTGCCGCTGCAAGTCAAATTGTTGCGGGCGATTCAGGAGAAAAAAGTCCGTCCGGTTGGCGAGCAGCGCGAAGTCGCCGTCGATGTGCGCTTATTAAGTGCAACGCACAAGGATTTGGCCAAAATGGTCCAGGAAGGCAGTTTCAGACAAGACTTGTATTATAGGATCAATGTCATCGAACTGAGTTTGCCGCCCTTGCGCGCCCGGCCTGCCGATATTCCTCAGCTTACCGAGCACTTATTGGCGGGGTTGGCCACAGCTAACGGTATGGCTTTACCCAAGCTGACCGACTCGGCGCTGAACGCGTTAAAGCACTACTATTTCCCCGGCAATGTCCGGGAGTTGGAAAATATACTGGAGCGGGCGCTGGCCTTGCACGATGGCGGCGTCATCGAAGCCGACGATCTGAACCTGCCGTTGGGGATGGAGTTGGCGGCGGTCGAAGATTTCGATGCCGAGAAAATGTCGCTGGAAACCTATCTCGAAGACATAGAGAAAAAAGCCTTGAGTGCGGCGCTGGAGGAAAATCGTTGGAACAAAACCGCCACCGCTAAATACTTGGGCCTAAGTTTTCGGTCGCTACGGTATCGCTTGAAAAAGTTGGGTCTGGAATAACAAAAGTCTATTGTAAGCGAGTAGGAGCCTGCTACTCGCCTAAATAACTCGAAGTATCCCTATTGATACTTGCTCATGCCTTTCAATTGTTGCAACGCGGCTTGAATTTTGGCGTTTGCGGCGTCGTCTAGTTCGTTGTTTTTATACACTTTGTCCAACAGGCCTTCTTCTACCAATGCATCTTTGATCCAGCGTTTGGCAAAGGCATAACTGGCCGGAATTTTAGCCACTTCACCTGTGCTGGGGTTTTTCAGGCTATCGACAGCGGGCGTTGGAGACTCAGCGGCGGCTTTTTTGGCCGGGGCGGATTTACTGGCTTTGGGGGCGGCGGGTTTGGGTGTGGCGGCTTTGGCTGGAGCGGGTTTTGCGGTGGTTTTAACAGCTGCGGGAGGAGGCGGTGCCAGTTCGGTTTGGATTGCCGGTTTAGTCAGTTCCGGCTTGGCGGGCTCGGGTTTACTTGCTTCCGGTTTTTCTTTTTTGCCGCCCATCACTACAAATACTACATAAGCTACAAAAATAGTCGTCGCTATAAAAAGCAATTCAGCCATAACCCTTCCCCTTTGTTTGTTTTATTTATTAAGATTCAGAACAATGTGATGACACGTTTTAAACACCGCGGGCGAATATACCAGAGCTAGTCAAGTCGGTAAACTAATACCCCATTTGGCGAAAGGTTCGCGAATTGTTTTCAAACCGCTTCAGGTGATTAAGCTGGCCGCCTGATTGCTGCCCAGCAAAAGGCCCAGCGAAATTTTATGGCCCTCCAGTAGATTCTGCTCGGGTTTGCCGAACGCGTAGCCCTGGCCGAAATTGACGCCGATTTCCTTCAGCTTCATCGCGGTACCTGCCGATTCGACGAATTCGGCAATGGTTTTCTTGCCGAGTTTTGAAGCAATTTCCACCATGGATTTGACGAGTATCTGGTCGGTTTCGTTGTCGAGCAGATTTCTGATGAATTGACCGTCGATTTTTACGTAATCGACCGGAAAGGTTTTCAGATAGTTGAAAGAACAAAAGCCGGCGCCGAAATCGTCCAGCGCGAATTTACAGCCCAAGGCTCTGATTTTGTTAATCATATGCCGAGTTTTTTCAAAATTATCCACGGCCGCTGTTTCGGTGATTTCGAAGGTTAAACGGTTGGCATCTATCCAGGTCATTTCCAGTTTATCCTTAATTGTGGATAGTAAATCCGGATATTGAAACGCGGTACTGGAGAGGTTGACGGCCAGGGAAATGTAAGACATGTAGGTGGGCAGCGCTGCCAGAAAGTCGATGGCATTTTCAACGACCCAAAGGTCTATCGCGTGAATCAAGCCGGTTCTTTCCGCCACCGGAATAAACTGATCCGGTGTAATGATCTCATTGCCTTCGCCGCGCATGCGCAACAACGCTTCATAATGTGAGACGTTGCCGTCGGACAACTGCACGACAGGTTGGAACACCAGGAATAACTGATTGTCTCGCAAGGCTTTGCGAATCAGCGGCACCCAATAGATGTCCCGGCGCCTTTCCTTAACGATCAGATCCTCGCTGTTATAAATGTAAATTTTGTCTCTACCGGTGCTTTTCGCATAATTGCAGGCTTGGCGCGCATGCAAAATCATTTCGCCCGGATGGAATGCGGAAACCGTATTGTCCAGCGTGGCAATGCCGATGGAAACCGAGGCGCTATAAGACACTTCGCCGGTAAAAAAACGGAAATTGTCCACGGTGGTTTTGATGGTTTCAGCGAGAATCTGCGCCTGCTTTTTGGTTTTGTTTTCCAGGAACAAACAAAACTCGTCGGCACCGATACGGGCGAACAAACTGCCGGCCGGTAATAGTTTTCGGACCAGAATAGCCATTTCGACCAGCAAACGATCACCCACTTCAAAGCCTTCCAGTTCGTTAATCAGGCTGAAGCGGTCCACATCGATGAATAATAAAGACCCGTCTTTTTGCGCTTTATTGCTGTGATTTAGTACCAGTCTCAGCTGACGTTCGAAACTGCTGCGGTTGAATAAGCCGGTTAATTCGTCGTGCGCAACCAGAAATTTGAGTTTGGCATCGATAACGTTTTTTGCGGCCAGTTCATTGATCAATTGTTCTTCCTGACGGTGCCGCAATTGGCGTTCCTGTTTCAGGCTCAGTAAAAACTTGACTGCGAGTATCAATTCCTGGGTGTTGACCGGCGTGTTGATTTTATAAGTTAGACAATTGTCGTGTTGCGGCTGACAACGGTCGAGGTCGCAGGCGAAGCTGTCGTCGTTCAGAATCACCACCGGGATGACCGATACCGAGTTGGCGCTGGATAAACTTTGGCACATCTCCCGTGCTTGGCAAAGCGGCAGCAGCGCGTTCAACACGATCAGGCCGATCCTATCGGGTTGATCGGCGTAAGGCTTCAGAATCTCGTAAATTTGTTCGCCATTTTCGGCTACGCGAATTTCGGTAAAGCCCGTGGCTTTTAATGTGGAAACGATTTTTTGAGCAGAGACTTCATTATGCTCCGCAACGACAATAAGTTTTTCTTTGAGCACATCATTGGCAATCATCTAATACCATCCAGGTATTGGCATAAAATCGGGAGCTGTAAGCATAAGGTTAGGAGGAGGGCGGCATTTAATAAGCTTGTATTTTCATATAATTGGTCTAGTTTTAAGCGCAGCCTTTAATGCTATTTCTATGCTATTGGTTTTCAGTATAGGTGTAAATTTAATTTTTTAGAATTATTGATGATAGCTTACTCACCATCCACGTTGACCGTAGCCGATTTGCTGAGAGGCGATTTACAACTCGCCTCGCCGCCGAATGCCTATTTTTTGTTGAAAAAAATAGTCGAAGATCCGAACAAGACCGCGAAGGACGCGGCTGTTGTGATCGAAGCCGATGCGGCATTGGCGGTAAAGCTACTGAGGATAGTTAACAGTGCTTTTTATGGCTTCCCGTCCCAAGTCAGTTCGATTGCCAAAGCCATCACCTTGATTGGTACCCGTGAGTTGCAGAATCTGGTGCTGGGTACCTTGATTGTCGAACGCTTTTCCGATTTACCGGGACAGCATTTCTCCATACACGATTTTTGGGCCAGAAATTTACGCTGCGCGTTGATTGCCCGCGAACTGGATATTCATTTCGGCAAGCACTATGCCGACACCGCGTTTCTGTGCGGCTTGGTCCATAACATCGGTCAATTGGTGTTTTACCGGCGGATTCCGGTACTGGCTCGGGAAGTTGACTTGCTTTTGCAGTCGCAAACGCCGCTTGCCGTGGACGACGAGGTGACGATAGAGCAAAATGTGATCGGCTTCGACCACTTTCAGGCCGGTGCCGAGTTGTGCAAACAATGGATGTTACCGGACGTCATTATGGAAAGTATTCGCTTGCATTGCTTTCCGGATCTAATTGGGCCTTACGCCGATTTGGCTGCCATGGTCAGGCTGGCTAACTGCTTGAGTCGAATCGAAAATCCCTACGATGCTCACGCCGTCAATGCGTTGAATCTGACGCCCGAACAAATCAGTTTCATCCTCGATAAAATCAGCGACGAATTCGAAGTCATTTTTAAATTGTTCTATCCCACCGTCTAAGCCCACTGTCATAAAGTTAAGGAAAAAGCTCCTTCTCCTGCCGGAGAGGGTTGGGGTGAGGAGAATAAATAATGCAAAGGCTTTATTGATCCCTTCATCCTAACCTTCTCCTGTATGCCCAATGGGTACGGTGGGAGAAGGGATGGCCCAGCCATTAAGCTCACAGCAGTGACCAGCCCGTTCGTACTCTTACCATTCTCGGAATATCTGTTGCTGAAAGGTGACAGGGTCCTAGCTTGAGCACCCCCATCATCTAGCCCGTGATAGGCTATCGACTTGCCTCGAATGCGGTTTTTGTCGCAAAAAAGCAACGGATAGGTCAATTAAATTCGTTTTGTCATAAAGTTGTCATATTGCCTCCATACAATGCCCACAAGCTCGCTGGTCGTAGTGATCTTTGAGTTAACGCATTGATTTATATAATTATTGGAGAAATTTGATGAGACTTTCTAAGCTGAGCCTAGCAGTGGCCGCCGTTATTGGCTCGGGTATCTGCGCCGAGGCGATGGCGTTGGATTTGTATGTTGATTCTAAAACTAAGCAGATTTTTGCCGAGCCGGGTCCAGGTCGGACCAAATTGGGTTCATTTGAAAAAGTCGAAGATACGGTTGCTAAAAAAGTTGAAGCCGACAATCAAACACAAAAAGCTGAGATCGACAAAATCAAGCAGGATCTCGAACTGAAAACCAACGAACTGAAAGCACTTGACGAGCATATCGTTGCGCAGCGCGAAGACAGGGCCAAAAACGACGAAAAATGGTTTAACAAAATCAATGTCCGCGGTTATACCCAAATGCGTTACAACCAGCCCTTGACCGGCGATAGAGTTGCTGGCGAGCCTGAACTTAAATCTGTTGGCGACGGCTCCATTGGTAATAACAGCGGCTTCTCGTTACGTCGGGTGCGCTTGGTGTTCTCTGGCGATATGAATGATTACATCTCGCTGTATCTGCAACCAGACTTTGCCACAACAAACGGTGATTTGCATTTTGCCCAGTTGCGTGACGCTTACGCCGATATCGCTTTCGACAAAGAGCATGAGTATCGAATCCGTGCCGGTCAATCGAAAGTACCGTTCGGTTGGGAAAATCTGCAATCCTCGCAAAACCGTTTGACATTGGATCGTGACGATGCTCTGAACAGCGCCGTGCCCAGCGAACGAGATTTAGGTCTGTTTGCCTACTGGAGCCCCACCGATGTGCAAAAACTCTGGAAAGGCCTGACCAAGAAAGGTCTTAAAACGTCAGGTGACTATGGGGTCTTGGGTTTGGGTATTTATAACGGCCAAGCCATCAATAAAGCTGAGGCTAACGACAACCTCTATTTGGTTGCTCATTCGACTTATCCGATTGAATTGAATTTCTTAGGCAGTTGGATGCGCGGGCAGGTTTTGGAAGTTGGGGCAGATGTTATGTCTGGACGTTTCAATTTTACCCCGACCGAATACCAAAACCCATTTGATACCACAAGCACTACGCAAACCCCTGTTAATGCCTCAACCTCAAGAAGCAGTAGTGAAGATAGGGTGGGTGTACACGCTATACTATTCCCTCAACCCTTCGGTTTGCAAGCCGAGTGGAACTGGGGCGCAGGCCCAACACTTAATCCTAACATCGATAGAAGCTCTACGGCGGGCATAAGCGGTGTCATTGAAAGACAAGCCTTGAACGGTGGTTATGTTCAGGCCATGTATAAAATCGACGAAGTATTTGGTACCAAAGGCACCATGATCCCCTATGTGAAATGGCAAACGTATGACGGGGCTTGGAAAGGTTCAGCGAATGCTCCTCGGGTTAGCGTAGATGAAGTCGAAGCTGGTGTTGAATATCAAATCAACAAAGCACTTGAACTAACACTGGCTTACTCGACTATGAATAGAACCTACATCAGTAACTTAACCAGTACAGACTATTTAAGGCAAGCCAGCGGCGACATGATCCGTACACAGTTGCAGTTCAACTATTAAGTTTTCTTAGCGCGTGGTGTGGCTGCGCGCTAAAACATTTCTGGCTTAAAATCGATACCCCGATTCTTGCGAAACGGGGTATTTTTTTGCCGCTGGTTTTTGAGTGCTCGGATTTGGTGTCTAGCAGGGGATATTAAGAGTCAACAGAATAATCGCCGCATGCCCCGAATAAATCGACACAAGGTGAGTGTTGAAGCAAGCAGTCTGCTAGACTGTCCCGCCTATAAAAAAACTCCGAAAGTTATGAGTGAACAACAATCCCTAGCCCGTTTCGGCTGGCTATCTATTGCCGCCGCCGTTAGTACCATCGCATTAAAAAGCTATGCCTATTGGTTGACCGGGTCGGTGGGTTTGCTGTCCGACGCGCTGGAGTCGCTGATTAACTTGGTGGCCGCGATCATCATGCTGGTGGTGCTGACTATTTCGGCGCGCCCGCCCGACGATACGCATGCCTATGGTCACGAAAAAGTTGAATATTTTTCGAGCGGTGCGGAAGGGATCATGATTCTGTTGGCGGCTTTCAGTATCGGCTATGCGGCCTGGGAGCGCTTGTGGAATCCGCTGGCCTTGCATCAACTTGATCTGGGTATTGCGGTTTCGGTATTTGCCTCTCTGATCAATTTAGCGGTTGCCCGAATTTTGATCGGTGTCGGCCGCCGTCGGCAGTCGATTACCCTGGAAGCCGACGGCAAGCATTTGATGACCGATGTCTGGACGACAGTCGGGATTTTGGTCGGCATCGCCATTATCTCGGTGGCAAACCGTTTCGAGCCGAGTCTGGCGTTTGCTAGGCAATTAGGCCTGAACGGCTGGGAAATACTCGACCCGATTATTGCCATAGGAGTGGCGTTAAATATCGTCTGGGCCGGCTTGCAATTGATTCGCCGGACAGTGTCGGGCTTGTTGGATGCGGCGTTATGTCCGGCGGAAATCGCTGAAATTGTAGCTGTACTTGATGAGTATGTGGCCGGCGATGGCATTGCTTATCATGCGTTACGGACGCGTTACGCCGGCGCCAGGCGTTTCATGTCGGTGCATGTGTTGGTGCCGGGTGGCTGGACGGTGCAGCAGGGCCATGATTTGCTGGAAGCCATTGAGCAGCAGATCAAGGGCAAGTTCGACAATATAGATATCGATACCCATCTTGAACCTATCGAAGATGTGGCCTCTTGGGAGCATTGAGTGCCGCAGTGGGTTGTAGGATAAAGCCGTTAAATTAAGACTTTGGCCTTATATTGCCCCTCTTTGCAAAAGTACCCAATGGGCATAAAAGGGGTTAGGGGAGATTTTCTAAATACCTCCTACAGACGGAATCACGCTTCAATCAGACTCAACCCCAGCTCTTCCACGCTTTGTCCGGCAATTTTAAAGCCGCGCATTTCCAACACGCCCTTGGTATTTAAGGAAATGATCAAATGCAGCGCATCCGGATAGCTGGCTTCCTGGATGTCGGTCGGTGAAGGCTGGGCCGGAGTGTGCGGGTGCGAGTGGTAGATAGCAAATAGCGTTTCGCCTTTTTCGCGTATTAGGCGCATGGCTTCGATTTGCTGGCTGGCGTCCAATAGGAACCGGTTCTCTGGTGTGGCCGCGCTATTTGCCACCGGATAACAACTCACCGGCATGCCCGAGTTATCCGCGCCGATCAGGCCGCAAATCTCGGTGTCCGGGGATAGCTGCGCCAAGTGCAGTAACTGATTGGTGAGCTTGCGCGGCAGAGAAATTTCGCTGTTGTTCATAATGTGTTCCAAATTCCTGAAGTCACCCGAGGATTGCCGGATAAATCGGTATGAGTGTTGACCTGCTGGTAGCCCAATTCGTTAAAAATGGCTTGTACCTCGGTTTGTTGATTGTAGCCGTGTTCGACCAATAATTGGCCGTGGTCTTTCAAGTGTACACGGGCCTGTTCGGCAAGTTGCCGAATGTCTTGCAGGCCGTTTTCGGCGCTAATCAAGGCACTGTCAGGCTCGAAACGCACGTCTCCGATTTTTAAGTGCGGATCATTATCTGCGATGTAGGGTGGATTGCTAAGTACCAAATCAAAACCCGTTTCCTCGATGTTGTCGAACCAACTCGATTGCACAAAACACACATTGCCGGTGTTGAGTTGCTGCGCGTTATATCGGGCGACTTCTAAAGCCGCCGAGCTTAGATCGCTGGCAACTACTTGGGCCAATGGTCGTTCGGCGGCCAGCGTGACAGCAATAATCCCGGAACCGGTGCCGAGATCGATGATTTTACAGGGCCGGTCTGTCGGTAATAGCGATAGGCTGAGCTCGACCAGCAATTCGGTGTCGGGGCGGGGAATCAACACATCCGGGCTGACTTTGAAATTGCGCGACCAGAATTCGCGCTGGCCGGTTAAGTAGGCAACCGGTGTGCCTTGCGAGCGTTGTTCGACCAGTAATTGAAACTGCGCGAGTTGTTCAGCGCTGGGCTGATGTTCCGGCCAAGCCCGGATAAATGAACGGTTTTTGTTCAGGCAGTGGCAGAGCAACACTTCGGCGTCAAGCATTGCGGTTTCGGATGTCGTTCTTAGCTGTTCGTTTGCCGCGATTAACAGGCTCAGGAGCGAATGGTCATTGCTTTTAGACATTGCCCAACTGCGTCAATAATTCCGCCTGATGTTCGTGTATCAGCGGTTGAATGACATGCTCCAGTCCGCCTTCCATAATCTCTTCCAGTTTGTAGAGTGTCAGATTGATGCGGTGATCGGTGAGCCGGCCTTGCGGGTAGTTATAGGTGCGGATACGCTCGGAACGGTCGCCGCTACCCACTTGCAACTTGCGGCTTTCCGATTGTTCGGCGTGCTGTTTTTCCTGGGCGGCGGACATCAAACGCGCTTGCAAAACCGACATCGCGCGGGCGCGGTTTTTGTGCTGCGAACGTTCGTCCTGGCATTCGACGACCACGCCGGACGGAATATGGGTAATGCGGATCGCCGATTCGGTACGGTTGACGTGCTGGCCGCCGGCGCCGGAGGCCCGGAAGGTGTCGACGCGCAAATCCGCCGGGTTGATGTCGATTTCGTCAACCGCATCGACTTCCGGCATGATCGCGACGGTGCAGGCCGAGGTATGCACGCGGCCTTGCGATTCGGTTTCCGGTACGCGTTGCACGCGGTGAGTGCCCGACTCGAATTTTAATTGCGAGTAAACATTCTGGCCGCTGATGCGCATGATGACTTCTTTAAAGCCGCCGTGTTCGCCGCGATTTTCGTTGATGATCTCGGTGCTCCAGCCTTGCCGTTCCGCATAGCGTTGGTACATACGCGCCAGGTCGCCAGAGAAAATTGCCGCTTCGTCGCCACCGGTACCGGCTCGGACTTCCAGAAACACGTTGCGGTTGTCGTTCGGGTCTTTTGGCAGCAGCAGGATTTGCAGTTGTTGTGTCAATTCCTCGCGTTGGGCTTCAGCAGCCTGGATTTCCTCCTTGGCCATTTCCCTCAGTTCCGGGTCGCTGTCCTTGGACATTTCCTGGGCCGATGCCAGATTGGCCTCGTTGTCTTGATAGGTTTTGTAACAGGCAACCAAGGGTTCGATTTGCGCGTATTCCTGGCTCAGGCTGCGGAATTGGTTTTGATTGCTCTGTACTTCCGGTTGTGACAACAGCGCGGTGATTTCTTCGAAGCGTTCGCCGAGGTTTTCCAGTTTGGTTTGTATCGAGGGTTTCATTCAGTGGTTTATCGTAATTTGAAAATTTCGCGGGAAGCGGCTATCAGGTCGTGGCGTTCATTGGCGCCAGCTTCGCGTAGTTGCGCGCAGGGGGTGTGGATCAGTTTGTTGGTCAACGTGTAAGCGAGACGCTGTAATACTTCGTCAGCCGCTGCGCCGCTGTTAAGTTGGGCCAAAGCTTTTTGCAAGGTTTCGTCGCGAGTCTGCTCGGCCTGGGTGCGGAAATCGCGGATGGTTTCCTGCGCGCCTTGGGAGCGTAGCCAGGCCATAAAATGTTCGACTTGGGTGTCGATGATTTCCTCAGCCTGCTCGGCGGCGCGGCGGCGCGAGTCCATATTTTGATTGACGGTGTTTTGCAGGTCGTCGACGGTATACAAATACACGTCACGCAGTTGTGCAACCTCTGCCTCAATGTCACGCGGCACGGCTAGATCAACCATGAACATCGGTTTGTGTTTGCGGATCTTGATCGCGCTTTCCACGCGGCCTTTGCCAAGTATCGGCAATTGGCTGGCGGTGGACGACACCACAATATCGGCTTCCGCCAAATGATTCGGCAGCTCCGCGAGGTTGATCGCGTAGCCGTTGAATTGCATGGCCAAGGCGTGGGCCTTATCGTAAGTGCGGTTGGCAATGATGATGCGGCCTATGCCGTGCTGGTATAGATGGCGGGCGGTAAGTTCTATGGTCTCGCCGGCGCCTATCAACAGCGCGGTTTGTTCGCTGAGTTTGTCGAAAATCTGTTGCGCCAGTTGCACGGCGGCAAATGCGACCGAGACCGGGCTGGAGCCGATAGCAGTGTCGGTGCGCACTTTTTTGGCGGCGGAAAAGGTGTGTTGAAATAGCTTGCTGAGATTTCTGCCCAGCGTGCCGGCTTGTGAAGCGGCATGGTAGGCGGTTTTCATTTGGCCGAGGATTTGCGGCTCGCCCAGGATCATCGAATCCAGGCCGCAGGCCACTCGGAACATATGTCTTATCGACTGGCTGTCTTTGTAGCTGTAAAGGTAGGGAGTGAAGTCGGCTGGTTTGATCTGTTTGGTGTCGGCTATCCAGTTTACCAACGAGGATTGGTTATCGCTGTCGGCCTGATAGTAAAACTCGGTGCGATTACAAGTCGATAGAATGGCCGCTTCGCTGATTTCGCGAAGATTCCACAAGTTTTTCAGGGTGTTATCGAGCATTTCCGTCGGGAACGCCAAGCGTTCGCGGATCGCGACCGGGGCGGTATTGTAATTTATCCCTACGGCAAGAAGAGTCATCGGTTGCGAACAATAGCACAAGAAAAGTCCGCTATTTTAAGGAATGCGCTGTTTTTGTCCAAATACAATGAAACGACAGTCCGATTCAGGGGCTTTTTCTGGTAATCTATCATCAATAGTTTTTCAAAAGTGGGTCAATTGATTGCATGAAAAAATGGATAGCCATAGCAATGTTTTTATCGATGTCAGGATGTGCGGTTTCTCCTGAGAAAGAGCCTGACGCAGAAGGTGTGCCAGCCAAGCCGGAGGGTTTGGAAAGCAGAGTTAACCGCAATACGGTGATCGACGAAGAGGTGCTGTATTTGCTGATGGCCGCCGAATTGGCAGGGCAGCGCAATCAGTATCATTTGGCCATGGATGCTTATTTGCAAGCCGCTAAGCGAGTCGATGATCCGCGGATTGCGGAGCGTGCCGTGAAAATCGGTTTGTTTTTGAAAGATGAGCAGCGTACCCGCGAGGCCTTGACAGTTTGGTTGTCCAAAGACGGTAAAAATTTGGCGGCGAGAAAGTTTGCCGTGTTGTTGGCGATCAAAAATTCAGATCAAAAGGCGGCTTTAGAAAATCTCAATGCCATGCTGGCTGATGATCCGGCCGGTTTTGAGGCTGGCGTGCTGGAAATGACCAAATTGATGGAAAAGGAAGGTCGCACGCAATTTACCTACGACGTGTTGGAAGAGTTGGCTGTTGAGCATCCTAATCAAGCGAGTGTGTTTTTCTTGCAGGCGGTTTTGGCGTCGGTTTTGCAAAATAACGAGCTGGCCCAGCAGAAAGTCAGTCAAGCATTGCTGATTCAGCCTGATTGGAATAAGGCTGTGATTTTGCAAGCACAGCTGGCTGGACGCTCCGGCGACTTGGCTAAGGCGCGCGCCTCTTTGGAAAAAGCGGTTAAGGCGGCGCCGGAAGATAGAATGCTGAGAAAGATGTTGTTGGAAGTGTTGGTTAACGGTCACGACTATGACGATGCGATAAAGCTGTGCCAGAGTGTGCTGGAAGATAGGCCGGACGATGCTGAAACGCAGTTTACATTGGCTTTGGTGTATATGCAGCAAGGCCAGGTCGATAAGGCTGAAAACGTACTTGAGAAGTTGCTGAATAACCCAGAGTGGGAAGGGCAGGCTAGTTTTTACTTGGGTAAGATTGAAGTTGATCAACAGCATCCGGATAAGGCGTTAACTTGGTTTGATCGGGTGAGCGACGGCAATTATGCATTCGACGCGGATATGGCTGCGGTGTCTTTGTTGATGAATCAAAAACGCTTTGATGAGATCGAGGCGCGCATCAAGCGGATGGATAACAAGTATCCTGAGCAGCATTTGCGGGTGTTGATGGTTAAGGCGGAGCTTTACAATCAATTGGGTAAATACCAGGAAGCCTTCGATGTTTTGACGCTGGCTTTAAAAGATATGCCCGATAATCGCGAAGTGCTATATGCCAGGGCATTGGTTGCCGAGCGCTTGGACAAGCTGGATGTGCTGGAATCCGACTTGCAGAAAATTTTAGACAAAAAGCCGGACGATGTGGGTGCGCTGAATGCGTTGGGTTATACGTTGACCGATAGAACACAACGCTATGAGGAAGCGGCTAAATATTTGGAGCGCGCTCTCAGTTTGCAGCCTGATGAAGCAGTGGTGATAGATAGCTACGGATGGTTGCAATTTAAGCTCGGAAAGCCTGATCGGGCCCTGGAGTTTTTGCGTAGAGCCTACGAGAAGCAGCCGGAAAATGAAATTGCCGCGCATATTGCCGAAGTGCTTTGGTCTTTAGGTGAGAAAAAGGAAGCAAAAGAGCTTTTCGACAGTGTTTATAAAAAATCTCCTGATGACGAATATTTGTTGGAGTTTAAAAAGCGCTTTTTGCAAAACGGGCAATGATTTTTAAGGGCAGTGTATTTTTGCTGGCTGCGATGATCTTGTCCGGCTGTTCTTTATTGTCTGAGAAGCCTGAAGGTACTTACCGTTTGCAAGATATGAGGGTGTTGCAGCAGCAACAGCGGTGGTATTTTGAGGGGCGATTGGCTCTTGCTGATGAGAAGGATTCTTTTTCTGCGTCGGTGAGTTGGCGGCATCACTCTGGCAGAGACGATATTGAGCTTTCGGGGCCATTGGCTCAGGGTAAGCTGTTGATTACTGTCGAAGCTGATTTTGTGGTGCTGGATGACGGCGACAATCACAAAGAAATTCGCGGACCCGCAGAAGAGGTCCTGGCGGAGCAGTTAGGTGTCATGATTCCTGTGAACGCTTTGAGGCATTGGGTGCTCGGTATGCCTGATCCGGAGCAGTCGTTTGTCGAGCAAGTTGATGGATTTTTTCAGGCTGGATGGCGGGTTGGTTTCAGAGAAATGCAACAAGTTAACGCTGTGGTGCTGCCGAGAAAAATCAATGCGGAAAAAGATAAGACAAGAATTAAATTAATAGTGGATCAATGGGATTTGTCGTGACGGGAATGCAAGAACAGGCGGCGGGTTGGGGTGAGAAATGGCCGGCGCCGGCAAAGTTGAATTTAATGTTGAGGATCACCGGGCGTCGTCCCGATGGCTACCATTTGCTGCAAACAGTATTTCAGATTATTGATTTGTGTGATTGGATAACTTTTTTTCCTGCGGAAAATGGCCGGGTTTATTTGCGCCATCCAATTCCAGGTGTCCCGGAACACGAAGACTTAACTGTTCGTGCCGCCAACTTATTGAAGCAATTTACCGGGTGTTCATCCGGGGTGTGTATCGACGTCGAAAAGAATCTGCCTATGGGCGGCGGCTTGGGTGGCGGTAGTTCCGACGCTGCAACTACTCTGGTGGTGCTGAATAGGTTGTGGAATCTGCAGTTGCCATTAGAAAAATTGATGGAGTTGGGCCTGCAACTTGGCGCCGATGTGCCTGTTTTTGTCTATGGTTACACCGCTTGGGGTGAAGGTGTTGGGGAGGAATTAAAGCCCGTAACGATTCCGGAACAATGGGTTGTGGTGATCAAGCCTGATTGTCACGTGAACACTAAGCAGATTTTTTTGGCGGAAGAGTTGACAAGAGATAGCAAACCCATCACAATGCGCGACTTCATTGCAGGCGATTGGCGGAATGATTGTCTTCCCGTCGTTAGTAAGTTGTATAAGTCGGTGAGTAATGCATTGGATGCGTTGTCTCAATATGCAGAAGCGAGATTGACTGGAACAGGGGCTTGTGTGTTTGCCCAGTTCAATTCGGAAGAGTCGGCACGTGAGGTGTTTTCTGTGTTGAGTCAGAATTGGTCGGTTTATTTGGCTAGAGGGCTTAATGTGTCGCCTCTGCATGAAAAATTAGAAC
>FSSH01002306.1_pt1 | contig 33319 bp, 26 predicted proteins | sample 1166101 | NCBI WGS metagenome assembly FSSH01 (sample SAMEA32972668, study PRJEB13176) | freshwater metagenome | biome: Drinking water system; feature: Biomass in drinking water that filtered by 0.45 um membrane; material: drinking water | place: USA | collected 2012-12-20 | depth 0 m
ATGTGGTTCAGCGCGCGGTGTTTCTTGAGGGCACGCTCAGGAACAATTTGTCGCCGCAGATCTCGGCCGCGCTGTCATTCAGCACGTCGCTTTCGCGTCAGGGCATCCAGTAAGGACCGCGTGCCATGGTGGAGATATTCACGATCGGCGGGGGCGAATACATCGTCAATGTCTTCAATGCGGTATCCGCCTGGACGGGGGGAGGGGGGTTTCGCTCGCTGCTGCGCGTCGTGATGGTCATGGGCCTGATCTACACGCTCCTGGTGGTGGCGTTCAGCCTCGATTGGCGTGCCTGGTTCAACTGGTTTCTGGGGGCGACGCTCATGTATGGCGCCCTCATCGTACCTACGATGACGGTGAGGGTAACCGACCGCCTCAATCCCTCCCTCGCACCCGCTACGGTCGCAAACGTCCCTCTGGGGCTGGCAATGATAGCCTCGGTCAGTTCGACCGCTGGCGATTGGCTCACGCGCACGGCTGAGACGGTTTTCGTGATGCCGGGTTCGCTGCAGATGTCGAGCAACGGCATGATCTATGGCGCGCGCCTTTGGGATCGCACCCAGGACTTCCGGATCCGCGATCCCCGCATCAGCGCCAATCTTGAAGAGTACATGAAGCAGTGCCTCTTCTATGACATTCTGCTCGGCTTCAAATCCTTCGACACGATCGCGAACTCCAACGAAATTCTGACGGAGATGGGGCCGGGATCGCCTGCGCGGGGGATGAAGTTCATCCCCGAAAGCGGTGCTCCTACCATCGTCACGTGTCAGGCCGGTTATACGGCGATCGCCACCGGCGTTATGACCTATTCCGACACGGCACTCGAGGAAGAAGGTCGCAAGATTTTCCCCGGGTTAACCCCAGCGCTCGCGCGCTCGAAGCTGATTGCGGACCTTCCGATTGTCGCCAACCATTTCCATGGCAGTTCGCAGTCCGCCCAGCAGATTTTTCAACAGCGCTCGCTCGTCAACGCCTTCCTGCAGGCGCGCGCCAACCTCGGCGCGGCCGATGGTGACACCTTTGCTGTCCTGCGTGCAGAGGAGCAGGCGCGCAATACCTATACGTCGATAGCGGAGCAGGCCATGACCTGGGTCCCGCTGCTCAACATCGTGCTGACGGTTGTCTTTTACGCGATGTTCCCGGTGATCTTCCCGCTCTTCCTCATCCCGCACAGCGGCACGCCTGCGTTGAAGGGATACTTTACCGGCTTCTTCTACCTGGCCGCCTGGGGACCGCTCTACGTGGTCCTGCACATGTTCATCATGGACCGGACAGCTGATGCGATGAACGCGACCTCGCCGGGCGGGGTGACGATGGCCGGGATGGCAGGCATCGATGCCGTCAACACGGATACGGCAACGATTGCAGGCTTCCTGATGATGTCGATCCCGTTTCTGGCGGCGGGCATGGCCAAAGGCGCGATGGCGGTTTCGTCTCAGGCAACGTCGATGTTGGCGCCTGCCCAGTCTGCGGCCGAGGCTGCAGCGGTGGAGCGCACGACCGGGAATTATGCCTATGGCAACGAGAGCTATATGAACCTCTCGAGCTCCAACCGGCAGTCTGACCAGTGGAACACGGCACCGTCTTTCTCGGGGGGCGCACCGATCATGTCGAGCGTAGGTGCGAATGCCGCGCTCACCCGAACAACATCAGATGGGTCGACGGTTTACGATACCTCACCTGCGATCAGCCGCCTCGCGTTTGCATCTTCTGTCAGCCAATTCGCGAACGCCGAGCGCCAGCAGACGCTGTCCGAACTGGAAACTGCACGCAATACGCTGAGCGAAGAGCGTTCCCGCGCGCTATCATTGGCTGACCGAACTTCGAGCCGACAAACGACTGGCACCCGCAATTCCAGCGGCTCCGAGAGTTCTGCAGGGTTCCGGTCGGGCGAGAACCTTCAGCGGTTTGACAACCAGTCGCTTGATGCACGCGACACGGTCTCGGAGAGCGATCGTGTGAGTTCCTCGCAGGGAGCCCAGCAAAGCAATACGGATCGTCTCGAAACAACCAAAGGTGGCTCGCTTAGTGTTGGTGGTTCAGCGGGACGCGGCGGGAAGCGCGCTGCGAATGGTGAAGGCGGCAGTGGTGCTAATGGTGGGCTTGGTGGTAGTGTTCAAGCTGGCATTACTGGCGCTCGTGCGCGGCTAGATACGGTCACCCGAGGAACTGAAGCCAATCAGAACCAGGGCTTCGACTCATCGACATCTGACAATCGTTCGAATGGATCCAACGCAACGCAGGACAGCGGCAGCTATTCGCAGAGCGGCAGCTTCAGCCGGAGCGAGGGGTACTCGGAAAAGGCCTTTTCCCGGGAACAGGCGCTTGAGGACGTTCGGCGGATAGATAAGCGCATTGCGGCGATCGATGAGGTCTCGAAATCCCTCAGTAGCAACACTTCGAGCCGGGATGGCTATGGGTCCAATCTCTCCTTTGATCTCAGCCAGGTTATCGCAAGCCGGTATCAGGAAAAGGCGGCTGAACTGGGGCTGACGGCACCGAGTCTGGCACGTACCGATCTCAGCCCCCTGGAGCAGGCGACTGCTGAAGTGGTCGCGCGGGCGATCATCGCTGACTACTATGATCAGCGTGTGGCGCCATTCAATGATCTGATCCCGCAGCCCGATTCGCTTGTTGGCAATGTCTCGGGCCCGGGCGCATTTACGGAGACAGACCTACGCGGACAGGGGCCTCGCCGTTCAGTCGGATCGCCGCGCAATCTTGTAGAGGGGGCGTCAGACAGCGCGATCAGCGATCGAATCGATGAAGGTGGTCAGACTCTGGGTCAGCGCTATGAGACCAACGTCACTCGATCCGGCCAGCGCCGTCAAGATTTTCAGCTGGATCGAAAAGGTGAGGGCGGTGCCGACGATCGCTTCAATCAACGCTTCTATGACAAAGATCAGCGTTGATTGTCTCAGCGCTCGATCATCCCAATCCGCTACCAGCTGAGAATAGCGACTACGAGAAAGGCAATCGACAGCACGAGGGCAAGGACTGAGCCAGCACCTGTGTTGGTTCCGCCGTAGGTCAGATTCTTTGTGTCATCCTCAAGACTGCCATAGGTTCGTCCAAGGTCACTCACCGATGCGCCTCGCGAGGTATCGCCGGTCATCACAGCATAGGTAATCGGATCCATGCTCGATTTGTGGCTGAAATCGTCCATCGGCGTTCTCCTAGCCTTTCCGTAGCGTTTTTACGCCAAAAAGACAATCATAGGTTCAACGCTGCGAGGGGTTAGGAGGCGATTGCCGATTCGATTTGTATGCGCGATTGCGCTGGCTGCCGGAATCATACCAGAAGGGGAGCGGTTACGCTGAATTCAAGCGAGCCGTTGAGAGCATGTTATCGAAGACTGACGCGACCTATCTCGATCTTCGAGAGCGCATTCTATTTGGCGAGCTCAAGGCTGGAGCACCGTACTCTGCCCAGGACATGGCTGCCTACTACGGGCTTCATATCAATATGGCGCGCAGGCTGCTGGTCGCCTTGAAGGTCGGCGGCTATCTTACCCGCTCGGGCACGTCCTATGTCATCTCAACATTCTCGCAGAGCCAAGTTGAGGAATGGCGCCTTTCGTTGGGCGCAATCGTCGAGATCGGAGCAGTACGGTTGGCGCAGTCCGGGGGTGGAACTCTTGGCCCGCTTGCGGCATTCATCGACGAACGCATTCGAAACGTCCCTGTGAAACACGAGGATTTTTTTCTTGGTGCCATGGGGCTGACGCATATCGTCCTGGGTGGCAAGGAAAGCACCCTTGCCAACCTTGTCTCGCAATTCATCCCCCAGGCGTTTTTCCGCCTCCTTTGGATGGCAGATTCTTATTCTGTCCGCACAGGATTTCTGGTGGAGGCCAGCGACCGGTTTCTTGATGCAGCGAGGACAGGCGACATTGCGGGCGTTCGCGCAGCTAGCCGGATCTTCTTCGATGGCATCGCCCCTTCGCTCCAGACGCTCATCGAAAAGATGGGCGAGGGCATCTATCCGGTCAACGACCGCCAGGATGGGTTTCAGACGATCGAGGACAACATAGCCGGGTATCCAACCTATGCGGGCAGCTCCCGCACTTTCTCGCCGATCATCGAGCCTCTTGCGGAAGTCGGTCAGGCAGCCTTGCCGCTTTGCTGAGAGGGATGTCCTACGCGTTCACGGGCTCCCTCGGGTGGAGCCGCATGGCGACAGCTTCGGCTGCGCAGTCCCTCGGTTCGGTCGTCCCGATGAGGTCTACAATCACATTGGCTGAACGTTTCATGCCCTCGAGGTCGGCCGCTTCAAGTCGATCCGCAACTGCATAGGCGACCGCCACACTGGCGTGTTTGACGTAATCTTCCATGAGGCGAAGCTCGCCGGTGGCGCTGACGATCGCCAGCATCATCCTGTTATGAGCAAGGCTCGTTGCAATCGTGTCCCCGCCATCCGCTTCTTCGAGGAGGTTCTCAGCCAAAGCGCGGATAGAAGGTAGAGCCGGCGCGCAGTCCATGGACGACAGCCTGATGATTGCCGCGACTTCGATTGCCGCTAGCTCTGCTATCTTATCATCGAGTTCCTTGCCGCTGGGCTGGTACCATTTGAAACGGGCCCAGTCCGTCTTAATGAAACCGGTGCTCCGCAGTTCCGCAAATGCGGCGGCACCCCAGTCTGCGTCCATTCCCACGATCGCGGCAAGCGAGGCTGGGTCTGTGCCCTCATATCCGAACTTGGAACTGATGCTGCAGCGCCGAATTTGCTCCATGCACGCGTCAGGGCTGATCGCCATGCGCTTGGCAGCTTCCTGGTAGAGCTCAATCCGTTTCACCATGCGGTAATAGTAGCATGACGGCAATTCTCATCAATCGGCCTTTGGCCAATCGCCTCCGTGTACCTCACGCTCGTATTTCGAAATACGCTTCCATGCGATGGCGACTTCGTCAAATCCATCGTCGGTGAACAACCGCTCGCAGAGGCGGTCGATTTCGTGCGGGTCTTTGGGCAAACTCTCGTCCTCACGGTACTTTGCGACCGCGTCCATTACTTTCAGGGCGTCGTCGTAGTTTGCCATTCAATGCTCGTTTCGACCCTGTTATCAATCACCTTGCGGTTGGCCGAATGTCAAGACTGTATCACTAGCTACTAAGGATCTGTGGGCCTTTCGAGATAATGAATTTTTTGCACGGCAACCGATGGCTAGCCACATTGTCCAAGGGTAGTAACAAACCCCTGTCGGCTGACTATTTCGGGCAGAGGGAGCGGCTTTGGCTTTTCTGTCGAGTGCTTTTGTGATCGCGCTGCTGCTGCCATTGCGATAGGCTGGCACAACCCACTACAGCCAACGGGGGGGAAACTCATTGGCACCCAAGATTGGTGAGCAGGGCAGCCAAATTTTGCTTTATCAATCATTTCCGCAAGATTTTGCAGTCTATTGATGGCTATATGGCGTTATGGTCTGCGTGTGGGAACGACTGACGATGCATAACATGCGGATCATTTCGAAAACTTTGGGGACATAGCTTGTCGGCGAATCCAAAAACTGCGGCATGGGTACGTTTCCTTCGGAACTACGGACCGATACCGACCAACGACAATATGTACGACGAGTCGATCCAGCGGGCTCTACGACGCCACAAGATCCGTCCGATTACGTTGCCGGCGCCCCTCCGTGAAGAACTCGTTGCGATGTTCAAGGGCGATACGCCCGTATCCCACATTATCACAGGCACCGCCGGCGATGGGAAAACATATCATTGCCGGGAGGTGTGGACCGAACTCGGCGGAGATATTACTGCCTGGAACCAAGGCGACAAGATTCAGCGTCTGGCAATAGGGAAACGAACGCTCGTAATCGTCAAGGATTTGAGCGAGCTGCGCGACGATGAAAGCGATGAACTGATCGTCGAGTTTGCACGCGACGTCGCGAATCCGGCGTCTCAGACTTTCTACCTGTTCGCAGCCAACCACGGGCAGTTGCTCGAGAAACTCAAATCCGCACCATCCACACCGGAGGTGACGCGGGTCGGCAAGGTGGTCGAAGACCTGCTAGTGACCAACGTCAGCGCCGATGAGGGCATAGCACTCGATCTGACCGATCTCAGCAGATCGCCGGCCGCCGACATGGCAATGGCAATTATCAATGAGGTAACCGGGCATGAGGATTGGGCAGGTTGCGATAGCTGCAACGCCAACGGCGACGGATCATGCCCGATCTTCGAGAACCGCCGTCGTCTGATCGGTGACGATCAGGACGATCCATTCAAGCGCCGACTGACGGAATTGATCGAACTGAGCGAGCGCAATGGTAGCCATTTCCCGGTGCGGCAATTGCTTGCGCTGGTCGCCAATGCGATCCTCGGACATCCCGACGCACGCGACGGCTTGATGAGCTGCAGCGATGTTACGACGATACAGGCGTCCGGTAAGTCCGATCTTGCTAGCATTTACCGCAATGTCTTTGGTGAGAACTTGAAACCCAGCAAGGCTGAGAAGACTGAGCTGTTCCGCAAGCTTAACGCCTTTGGCATTGGTGCCGAGACGAGCAACCGTGTCGACAATCTCCTTGTCTATGGGGCCGATGACCCTGCCTACGCTGCCGACTACGCCGCGCTGGTGCTCAACGATCCGGTTTACGGCGCTACGCCTGCTTACGCGACAGCTCAGCGCAACTACCTCGAAGGTGCCGATGATGGCGACAGGTCGGGCTTTGTGGGGGTGCTTCGAGCGCAGCGACAGCGTTTATTCTTCACTTTGCCGGATACCAAAGCGGCCGACTATGATCTCTGGGACCTAACCGTCTTCCGCTACGCCGGCCTCTATCTTGCGGTCGCCGAGAACATTGCGGCGCGGCAGGCTGTGCCACGGGAAGCGCTCAATATGATAGTGCGCGGTCTCAATCGCATTTTTACCGGGATGCTCGTGCAAAACCAAGACGAGCTCGTGCTGGCGACTTCGGGCAGCTACTCGCAGTCGAAGCGCAGCCCGCTTCTTGACGAACTTATTTCGGTCCCGCGGTCGGGCGGAGAAGAAGTCAGCATTGTGGCCGATCAAGCTGATGGCTTCGGCGTCTCGGTTAAACTCGTAAGAGGCAGCGAGATCGCCCCAGTGTTTCTGCCCTTGTCACCGACACGCTTCGAATTTTTAGGTCGTGTTGCCGAAGGCGCACTTCCGAGCAGTTTCTCGCTCGAATGCCATGAGGATCTGCTGGCTTTCAAGGCGCGCCTTCTGCGTGAGACCGAAAACCGCCGCAAGCTCGACGGCGAGGAGGAATCGCCTGACGGCGAGCTGGTCCTGCGCTTTATTGAACTCAATTCCAATGGACGCGCCCAGCCGCGCCGGGTGATCGTACGGGTATGACAATGGAAATTTTGGCCCGTCCGACCGAGTTCGAGGACCGCTCCGGCCCGGCATTCTGGATCGATGAAGCTATTTGGGGTCACCGCTTGCACGATGAGCAGGCACCCTGGCTAATTTTCCTCGAATTTATGACGGTTTTGCTCGCCGAACATCGCGAGGGCCGGGCGCTCAAGGAGGAGCGCCTCAACAGCCTTTCATACAAACCGCAGCTGCAACTGCGACTGCGCAATCTCGTCTTCAACAACCCGCACATCATGACTGTTCGCGCCGAGGCTCGATCGGACGAGGCAGCTTGGGCAATGTGGCTCGAAAGAATGGCCGAAAGTGCTGGCGGTATCGAGAGGCCGGACTTCGCATATCTGCGCGACCGGTTCGAGAATTTCGACGATTTTGCCTCCGTACTGAGCTTTCTTCAAGGCTCGGCGATAGAAGGGACGAGCAACAAGCGCTGGAGTTCGAAGTTTGTTTTTCCGTTCGGCCCGCACGCATTGTACGAGGATGTGAACGTCAAGCCGAGCGGTAGCGTCTCGAACGATCGGCGCTTTTTTGCGCGATCCGGCGAACTGCTTTATTTGATGCTGAGCCGGAGCCAGCATGCCGACGCCCTGCGTGGTTTGCTGGTCAGTCGCTTTCTCGAAAGCCCTGCACCCTACGACAGCATGGCGCATGCGCTGCAGGGTGAGCGGCAGCTTGCGAAGCAAGAACGCGCCGGCGCTTACCTGCCCTGCTCGAGCCATCCGATCTTCGACCGGCTAGCCTCTGACTGGCTGGCGATCCTGAGGCTTCCGATCCCGGCGCACGACGCGATACCGCATCTGGTCACAATGACCGGCCTGAACCTCATATTGTACCAGCTCGACCGCGCCCGCGAATTGCTCGATCGGCCGCCAATCAGCCTAGTGTGTGAGATCGTTTCACCGCGCAAATCGGTGGTGCGCGATCTCTCGGCTGATAGCTATCAGCATAACAACATGCTGCCTCAGCAAGCCATCGAGCGCTTCGTGCGGCGAGTTATCGAGACCGATGCCTGGACCGAAGCGCTGGCGTCGGATGACCCTTCGCTCAATACCATCGACATATTGAAGCGCGAATTTGGCTGGCCCGATGGCGATGACGACCAACTCTCTGCTGATCCGCAGGCCTTTGTCGATGAACTCGTCGGGCGCGCAACCGTTCGCCACAAACAACATGTTGGCAAGATCCATATGACCTGGGCCCGCGCTATCGGATTATCTTCACGCCGCTCGAGCCGCCGGGTCCGCTATGCCCCGACCGACCGGTTGCTCAAGACTTTGGTCATCACCTGTGTAAGTGATCGCCTCGAATTCAAGGATTTTCTAGTGCGCATTAACGAGCGCTACGGCTTTGTAATCGGCGACGCTCAGGCGCGCCAATTCATTGATTCTGGTACTGCCGACCAAGAGGATTTTTCAGACAACGCCCATCGCTTGGAAGAGCGGCTCGCCAGCCTCGGTCTCCTGAAACGGCTCTCGGATAGTTGCGCCTACGTAGAGAACCCCTTCCAGCGAGACGTAGCCGCGTGACCCCGTCAGACCTGATTGGTGCCGCTGGCGCGACCTCCATCCGCTTTCGCCTCGACGCTTTAACGCCTGACGATGAACTCGCGCGCTATTTGCTCGACCGGCTGACCGGTGAACAAGTTGCTGCGATCACACGCGCGTTGCTCGCCGACCCGGCGACCGCGAGTAAGCTGATGATTGCCCTACCACGCGATCTTGTTGGACCATTTGGGTTGCCCGAGACGGTCATCACCGACGAACGTACCGTGCGCGTCCGCAACTCGGCTTGTAACCAGCCCGCGATGCTTCTGGCGAACACCGACGACGATCAAGGCGCATCGCTTGGTGACGTGACATTGATTGGGGCCAAGCAGCTCACCGAGGAGTCCGGTCCTTGGGTCGATGCCGCTGCAGCTGGTTTGGGCTTGAGCGAAGGCCAGACCGAAGGATGGAAGGCAGCGCTAAAGGGTTTGAACAGCGCTGATGATTGGACGCTGCATCAAATTGGCACCTATGTTGCAATGACGCGAGAGCGAATCGATGCAGAGGCGGTTCCGGTTGCAGCAGCCTTGGGGTGGGCACTGCCGGCGCTGCGTCTGCCGCGCGACAGCGGCTACTTTATGGGGCTCGGCGACAAGGATCGCGAGCAGCCCCGGCGCTGGAAAAAGCTGTTTGAGAAGCTCGTCTCCGACCGCAAACCGCTGCTGGTCAAACAGCGCCCCAATCGGCAGATAATCGAGAGCGAGGAACTTCGCAGCCAGTTCGACGAGGTGCATGAGGACATCCCGGCCGAAGTCCATCCAACGATCCATGCCTTTATCGATACTGCGCCCGGTTGGGGGCCTGAGGCCGAAGCGCTGGCGAGCTTTGAATGGGAAGGGCAGAGCGTTCTCCAACTCTTCTCGGGCATCAAGCTCAAGAAGACGTCATTCGCTCAGGAAACGATAAATTTCTTCGATTTCACGCTGCCTGACAGGTTGAGCGCGGCCGACCAAGACTATCTCGCGACCCTCAAGACTCGCTCTCTCAAGGAAACTCGCGACGACGACCGCGACTTCTTCGAGGCCCATCGCGACGACCTCGGACAAGACAAGGCGCTGCGCGTCAAATGGGAACGGTTCATCTTCGGCCGCCCGATTGAATGTACGGATTTCCTTGAAGGTCTGCTACGCGCTATCGAACGCCTGTTCGGACAGGTTAATCTTGTTGGCGGATCGCGAAAGCTTGTGATCAAGTCTTCGCGGCGCACACGCAACCAGTTCCTCGATCTCAACGCCGATGTCGGGCTGTCCTTCGGCCTACGCTATCGCGGCCTCAAGGATTTGATCGGCCCCGCAGTCGAGTGGGATGTACCGTACCTCTTCGCCTATGAAGAGTTGCTTGACCGCGCCAAGGCGCGTCAGAAGAAATATCGCCGAAACGAGTCTACCGCGCGGGGCGCGATCCAGATTAAATTCGACATCGCCTTGTCCGTCGGTAGTGAACGCGCGACCGTACAGCTCGTGTGGTCGGGCCAGCCAGGCGTGATCGGGCTCGAACTACCGAAGGACATCGGGCGATTGCTTAAGCGCCCCTTCGTACGCAGCCATGTTGCGCGTCTACCGGTCAGTCGGAAAGGCGCGCTGCAGGCCGTGTCGCTATCCGATGTCGGCACCTTGCAGCCTGCCTTCGGCCAGGATTCGGGCACCTTGGTCCCGCGCACTAACGCCGGCGATGATATCGCAAAGCTTTTCCCCAAAGCGCTGAAGGCGGCAAAGGATGCCGGGCGAATCGATGTCGCCGGCTTCACGGCGATCGAGGCCGCTTGGACGCATTTTGCGAAACTCTATGGTGAGGCGCTCACCGCACTGCAAAGCTCCGGCTATGCCTCGGGCACGTTGATTGCACAGGCTGACGCTTATGGTGCATTGCTTGGCGCGTTACTCGTGCATGCTGTTGGCGACCTCAATCGCCGTGACTTGTGGGAGCCGCTTCTAAGCATCGGCACCGTCCGCGTACTAGGTGGAGGACCGTCGGCGATTGTTGCGCCGTGGCACCCGCTCCGGCTTGCTGCGAGTGCGTCGAAGATGCGGTCGGTTGCAGGCCTTGCAGACTATCTCCTCTCCGATGTTGATGTGAACTTCGGCGATCCCCGCTTGTTTTTCGCCGACCTGCGCGATGAGCTCGCCCATCCGCTCTTCCCTGAGATTGCGGTCGGCTATGACGCTGGCGAAGCGATCTTGTTGGCTGAAACTAGCACTGTGAACGACTATAGCTTGGTCGAGCGTCCAGTGCGCGACCCATCCGAAGCCACCACCGATGTCGACCCGGCCGAAGCCGCGAGGCAGATCCGCAGCTTGCTGGAACGATATCTCGATTTGCAGCCACACGAGCGCTCGAACCTCAGTATCATGCTGTTCAACTGTGATGCGGCAGGACTGCCTCTCGCCACCGTCAATGCGCTGGGCTCTGTCCAGGATCAGGACGAGATGCATTGCAATGTTCTAGTGCGTCACCGCGATCGCTCGCGTCTCTCACGCGTTTACACTGAGCTGCTCGAGCGCTCAGAAGGCGATCCCGATGCGGTGGTGGTGAGTGAGACCTCACGCAACTTCATGTCAAAGCTGCGCATCGGCGTTATGCTGGACAACGCAACGACAGGTAGCAGTGGAACTCGCGAGATCGATGTCGCTTTCTTGCACGATGTCGTGTCACGCCAAGCGCGCGAGCAATGGTTTCCGGTGCCGGCAATTAGCGATAATCCGAGTTTGCTCGAGCATGTTCCGGCGCGATGGTCCTACCGCCGCGTCACCTCGGAGGACGAGCTCAAGGCCACAAGCTATCTCACTTGTCCACGCCAGCCCGATGCAGGCTGGGCCTATGTCGACGCCGTAGCAAATATCGTCCGGCGCCAGTCCCATGCGCCCAACGAGCATTATCTGCCCGCACGGCAGATCTCGTTCCAAGACGGCGGCCTCAAGGCGCTGTTCGAGGAAGTGCATGGGCTCGCCGAATGGGTCGCGACCTACGACGATTTACTCGATAAACGTCAGCTCGCCGCACAAGGCATCAACGTTATCCGTTACCGACGTCAGCGGACGCATGGCCGGAATATGGTCGTATCCTCGACATCTGAACTGCGTATCTTGCATGTCCTGGTGCTGCGCCGTCTGACAGAGCTTTCGCTCGGACTCGACGATGCCAAGCTGGCAGTGCTTGCGAAGCGCATGATTGAAGATGCAAACGCCATTTCCGGCGACATCGTCCTGCGCGCTGCCAAACGCGGGGTATCAGCCGGCGAGCTGATCGGTCTCGTATTGAGCCGCGCCCTGATCGCCGAAGAAATGGGTGGCGCAGCGGCAGTCGCATGGTTCTTGCTCGACGACTATGCTGAATGGCTTGGCCAAAAAGAGGAGGGCATTGCCGATATTCTTGGCCTGAGCCTCTCGACCGATTCCGCAGGCAAACCGCAGCTTCGCGCGATCGTTACCGAAGCCAAATATGTCGACCAATCGGGCGCGGCCGAAGCTTGTCGAAAGTCACGCAGCCAGCTGCGGCAAACGGTGGCGCGGATCGACGACGCCTTGTTTGGCGATCCTGGTCGTCTCGACCGCGATCTTTGGCTGTCGCGTATAGCCGACCTGCTGCTCGACGGGACGGCGGCGCTTGGCCAACCCAATCTACTCGAACGAGTTCGCGATGGCATCCGGCGTGGTGCGGTGCCGATCGATCTGCGCGGCTATTCGCATATCTTCATCTCTGGCCCCGCCGGAGATGGTAGCTCGCACGGAGATCAGGAATTACTAACGGGCATCAAAGGAGGCCTGCAGGAAACTTTCACCCGCGAGGGCCTCCGTCAGTTGCTCAAAGCCTATGAAGCCGGCACGCCGCTCGGCACAATCCGCGCTGGGCTCGGGCAGAACCATAGTTGGGACACACTCGACTTCCGGGACCCCGCGCCGCGGGTCGAGTGGACCAAGACCATCGAGGTGAGCGAGGCCAGCGGGCCAGCGAGCAAGCAGATCGTCCATGACTATGACGAAGACGATGATGACGGCGACCCCGAAGGCGGCATCGCTAGCGAGGAGCAAGCACCCAAGGAACCCGGAGGCGGGGGCGCGGCTGATGGAACCTCGGCGCATGCCGAGGCTTCGAGCGATGCGCCGACGGATCCGGGTGCTCAGCAATCAGCCGGTGCAGGGAGTGCACCACTCGCAACCGGTCCGGCGGTCACCGTTCTCGTAACCGCTGCGGAACCTGCCGCGACCCCGCCGACGCCGGCAGCACCAGTCATTGCCACGCGCGAGGCGTCTCAGCCAGCGATACCGGTCGCCAGCACAGGTGTCGAAGCGCTGATCCATTCACGTGCCAAGGCGGCGCATGAAGAGTCGGCAGAGGCCCAAACCTGGCTTGAGGCGACCGCGCAGAAGCTGCGCTCGGCGCTCCTTGGCTACAACCTGCAGGCCAAGATCACGGCAACACGTCTGACGCCCAACGCAGCCTTAATCCGCTTCATGGGGTCGGACCGGCTTCGTGTCGAAGATATCGAAGCGCGCCAGTCAGCTTTGCTAACGACCCATGGGCTGAGGCTAATCTCGGTCTCGCCACTGCCCGGCGAAATCGTTGTTGGCGTCGCCCGCCCACAACGCCAGCTGGTGTCGCTCTGGGATGTCTGGGGGTGCCGTGAGATCAATCGCAACGCGGCCGGGGTGAACACGTCGTTCGTCCTCGGGCTCAAGGAACTCGATGGCGAGATCCTCTATCTCAACCTCGGTGGCCCATTTGCCGGCGGGCAGCAGCATGAGCCGCACACGCTCGTCGCTGGCGCGACGGGTTCGGGCAAGTCGGTGTTGATCCAGGCGCTGTTGCTCGACATCGCCGCAACCAACCCAAGTCAGCTCGCCCACATCTATCTGATCGACCCGAAAATGGGCGTCGATTATGCGGCCGTCGAACGTCTTCCCCACATTCAGGGCGGGGTCATTGTCGATCAGACCCGAGCCGTCGAGGTGATGGAAGGTCTCGTTGCCGAGATGGAGCGGCGTTACGAGCTGTTTCGCGCGCATGGCGCGCGCGACATCCGGTCGTTCAACACCAAGGCCGGGCCGTCCGAACGGCTGCCTTACGTGTTCCTGGTCCATGACGAGTTCGCAGAGTGGATGCTGACCGAGGACTATAAGTCTGCGGTCACCTCCAACGTCTCACGACTAGGTGTCAAAGCGCGCGCCGCCGGCATGCACCTCATCTTTGCTGCACAGCGGCCCGACGCCAACGTCATGCCGATGCAGTTGCGCGACAATCTCGGCAACCGGTTGATCCTGAAGGTTGCCAGTGTCGGCACATCCGAGATTGCGCTTGGTGTGAAGGGTGCAGAACAGCTGCTGGGCCTCGGGCATCTTGCGGCGCGGCTTAGTGGAGAGCCCGCGATCATGTATGCGCAGGCACCTTTCCTGTCGGACGATGACATCGACGCAGCGGTGGACGCAATTATCGCGAGCGACAACAGTAGCAATTAGCCTCTTCGAAAGGGGGCATCAAAACGCAGGTGCATTTGAGAAATGGTTCACTGGAACATTAGTCCTCACCCAATTGCTGATGTGCGTGACTGGAGTGACGCCGGACGGCTTGAACTCCAGCCTGATTTTCAGCGTCGAGAAGTGTGGGCGCAGAGCGCGAAGATCATGTTGATCGATTCGATCTTGAGCGACATTCCGTTGCCAAAGATTTTCCTGGCTAAGACGATTAAGGGTGGAAGCGTTCATCGGGTCGTGATCGACGGTCAGCAGCGAATTTCAGCAATTCTTGCTTTCCTGCGCGACCAATTCATTCTTGAGCCACCGTATTCCGGCCCTTTCCTCGGAAAGCGCTTCTCGGATTTCAATGAGACCGAGACCGATAATTTTCTCCGCTACCGCATCGATTTCAATGAGGCGGACAATCCCAGCGATCGCGAGGTCCGGGACGTATACATGCGCGTAAACAAATACACAGTTCCGCTCACGCGACAGGAGCTCCGCCGTGCTGATTTTCCAGGAGATTTTCTAGACGTCGCTGAAGAATTGTCGGTTTCGGAGTTCTTCGAGGAAGCAGGCGTATTCACGGCGACAGATCGCAGGCGCTACGCCGATGCCGAATATATCTCCGAAATTCTCGCGGCGCTCATCGACGGCGTTCAAGACAAGAAGAATCGGCTCGATGAATTCTACATCGCGCACACGACTTGGGCGCTGGAGAGTCGCAAAGCAATCGTCGCGCGCTTTGGAAATGTACTCGCCGATCTCGCGAAGATATTTGCCGAATGGCAGGGCGGTATCAAGGGCACACGTTTTCGGCAGAAGGCTGATTTCTACAGCCTCTTCGTCGCTATCGACGAGCTTCAGCAGGAAGGACACCGGCTCGACGAGAAGCCACTCGAGGCATTAGTTCAGGACCTTCGTGGGCTGGATTACGGGATCCGGCCTGAAGCAGAGGTCGATATTCTCAGCGAATATGCGATCAAATGCGTTTCTCAGGCAAACTCAGCGTCCAGCCGCCGCTGGCGCGCGGATTTTCTGAAAGCTATCTTAGCTGGGACGTATCGTGCTGCACCGCCCACCGGCGACGATGGCGCGATATTCTATCGCTTGATGGACGGCTACGCGAAGGCTGACGGCGGGGGCATGTGCCCGCCGACTAAACACGAATGCCCTGCCGGCGCCGGGCTCGTCGACGTACACGATGGTGCTCTGCTTGCGTGGGGCCCAAGCGAAGTGGTTTTTCAGACCGACAACGTCTGCTGGATCCATAGCAGCTGCGCTGCCGAGCTTGCTGACTGGCGGATCATCCAACGACCTTCCGTGGCCGACAATGACCAGCCTGATCTATTTTGATCCTGACGAGCTCGGAAAAGGCCGCTTTTTCGAGATTGACGATACTCTGGTCGCAGAAGATGGCCGTTCGTATTCGCTCGGAGACTGGATCGCACGCGGCGGCAATGGGTCGGTGTTTCGATGCGTCGAGCGCAGTTCCGGTATTGAATATGCGATCAAGTTTCTCATGCAGCCGCGTGGCCGGATTCTTAAGCGGTTTTATCGCGAGGTGAGGCTCCTCAAGGAGCTGCAGCATGAGCACATCGTGCGATATCGCGGGACCGGCAGGACCCGCCATTCGGGCGGAACACGTGGCTTACGTTGCCCGTTCCTGATCATGGAGCTTGCAGACAGCAGTTTGTCGGACATCGCCTCGAAGGCCCGCATTCCCCCAGAGATATATGTCGGCCAGTTTCGTGGACTCGCGCGGGGCCTGGCCAACCTACATGCGAAAGCGATCCACCGTGATATTAAGCCCGAGAACATTCTCGTATCCGGCGATCGATGGCTTTTGAGTGACTATGGTCTCTGCCGCTTCTCCGACAGACCCGAACTTGATATTACACCGAGCGACCAGGCGATTGGACCTAAATACTGGCTGTCACCTGAGGCTCATAATCGACGACTGGGGCAGGGTGATGCTATCTGTCAGGCGTCAGATGTTTTCCAGCTGGCCTCGGTGTTTTGGTACGTTGCCACGGGTCGCCACCCATGTGGCCTCCTGACGGTCGATGACTGGAGAGGACCCGACCGGCTGTTCGAGCCAATCCGACGCGCTCTTCAACACCAAAAGTCTCGAAGGCCGGCCGATGGCGTCGCCTTTGCTGCTGCAATCGAAGCTGCAATTGACGCGTGATTACTTGTGACAGATCACGCAGCTGCTCGACCCTTCGTCAATTCCATAGACATCGTCGATCGTCTCGGCGGTGTTGGCCGAAAGCGGATTGGTCCGGCGATTGCGGCGGAGGCGCTCACGGCGCTTTTCATAATCCGCTTTGATCTGGTCGACGCGGTCCGGTGCGATCAGTTCGGTCAGGCTTTCGCCTTGGCTCCAGGTAAAGGGCGAGCCGTCCTTGAGCGCAGTCTTCTCATAATTGATCGCCTCGGCGAAGCGGTCCGGGTGGTTCTCGGCGAGTCGCACCCATTCTATTTTCTGCTGATAGAAGCAGAAGGTGCAGCCCGAACGCGATCGCCACTTATAATATTCTGGCTCGCCGACATCCGACTGGTCAAGGATCTCGAGTACGCCTGCGCGGTCTATTCCAGCATCACGCAATGGAAAATGCACGCGCATATTGGGGTGGGTCGCCTGATAGCCTTCCCGGCTCGGCTCGTCGGCACGGATCGCGACGTAGCTATGGATTGTAGTGCCGGCTTCGAGATCCTTTTTTAGCCAATGTTCGAGTGGGCGCAATTTGAGCTGCCTCGTGCACCAGCGTGTGCGTGGCGAAGGCAGGAAATTGCCATATTCGTCGAGCCAGAAATCGAAATCGCGATCGGGATTAAGCCGCTGTATCGGCTTGCCTAGAAAGCCCTCGAGCTTGTCCAGAAAACTATAAACCTCCGGCAACTCCTTGCCCGTGTCGGTGAAGAAATATTCGAGCGGCAAGTGCGGATGGTATTGCCGCATATAGACAGCGAGCGACGCGCTGTCGCGACCGCCCGAAATCCCGAGGATATGGCGTTCGTTCGTCATGCTGCTTCCGCCTCGTCCTCGGTTTCAGCGGCGAGCGTCGCCACGGCACGCGCCAGCGCCGCCAACTGCAAGCGGCTGCCTCGTTTGTCCGCGCGGAGCGCCGCAAGGAGCTTGTCCGCCATGCCCGCAGCCGCCGCCTTTTCCTGATCGGTGAGAATGAAGCTGCGCATCAGCGGGGGAGCAAGGGGATCGAGGCCGACCACCAGCGCCAACGCCTCGCTATGCGTGCGCCGGTCACGAACTACCGCTAGCGCCTCGAGTTCGCGGAAGCGTCGGCCATAGCGTGCAATTTCGGTCAGCGCCTCTTCGCGGTCACGGTCCGACCAGTTTCGCGCAGGGCGGTGCAGCAGCAGACTGACCAAGCTCTCGATATCCCCGGTGCCCTGTTCGATTGCCGCCGCGCGATCGACGAAGGCGTCGAAATTATAGTCGTTGGTCATGCCGCGGATCAGCTGTGTGCGTTCGGCGATGCCGCCAAAATCCCGATGATCGATGCCGAGTGCGCGCCCAAGCGCCACGCGCAGTTCATCGAGCAGCGCCGGATAGCTTGCCTCGGTCGCAATGATGGCATTGTGGATCACATCCGGCGATAGCCGATCGCCGAGCGCAGCGGGGAGATCATCGAACAACAGCCGCTCGGGATCGTCCGCCTTCATCACAACGCCGCGAATTTTTTTAGCGTCTGCATCAATCCGCAAGGTGCGCTTGGCAAAATTGGGTAACGCTTCGAAACGCTGGAAAATGGCAGCAGCGATTGGGAGCGATGCACTGCTCTCTGTGACGTTCAGCAGTTTGGCGAGCTCGCTAAGAAATGCCATTTCGCGTATCGAGCGATCAATGCGTCGCAAACGGAAACTGCCGGGCTTTTGCAGCAGCCGGTCAACAACAACATCGTCGATCGCCGTCTGATAGACTCCGTCGATATAGACTGCCGCCGTATCCCGGTTGGCGAGCATATATGCCAACGCAAGTGCCGGCATGACACCGCTCTTTATGCCAAATGGAGGCGCGGACCAACGTGCGTAAATCTTGTCGAGCGGTTCGTCGCCAGCTTGGTCCAGCACGTCCCAGGCCGGCTGCAGCGACTGGCCTTCTCGGCTGTCATCCGGGCCGGAAAAATCGAAGCGGCCCGGCTCGATTTCCCGGTGCAGCCCGAACGGCTTGAGTACAGTTAGATAGAGACCCAGCTCGGCAGGATATTGCTTCATGCCGAGCTGCTTGAGTTCAAGTCCGCTGATCATCGCATGAGCCAAGTCACGAAGCGCCGCCATGGCACTGGACGAAGGTTTGTCGCGCTGGAGCAATTCGCTCTTGAGGATCGGCGCTTTGGCAAAGCCAGCATCGGCCAGCATGCTGGCAATGACTGCAAGCGGTTCGCAATGCGACTTACCCGGGGACGGCGAGAGATACCATTTGGCGCCTTCCAGTGCCGCTTCGAGCTTGCGATGCAATTCGTCGATACAACGCGACTGCCGCGCGGCGATCTCGCGCCGGGCGATGCGATCCCCTTCGAGTTGCGGATGTTCGCGAAAGACGCGTTCGACTGCCATAAGCTCGGCCGCTGCGTTGCGCAGCGCGAAGCTTTCGCTGGCACTGCCGAGCGCAATGACGCGCCCACTTCCATTAAGCGCCTTCGCAGTCGCCTTGGTGAGCGCGTCGGTCGCCTGGCGCGGCAACGTGCCATCGCTCAGCAACAACAGCATTAGACCGCTTCCTCGTTGCGGGCGTGCCAGGATGCGTTCGACGAGGCCGTCGACGTTGTCGTCGGACGTCACGACTTGCAGCGCGATCTCGAATGTCCGCAGGGCGCCCGTCATGAAATAATGCCGCTTGGCGGCGGCAAAGCCGAAACCCACCCGCTGCGGAATGCCCTCCAGCTGGAGTGAATCGACCGGCGCCACTGCGCGGCCTATCGCTTCATCGAGATCAAAATCGCTGCCAGCAAACAGTGCATAGCCGCCAAGCCGGGGCTGACGGATCAGGATCGCCCAATCGAGCAGATCGTTGATTGCCGTTTTGATCGCCTTAGGCGTTGCGCCGGGCACAGCTGCTTCAAGAAAATCATCTGCGAGTGCAAGGCCAGAGCCGTTACGAAAGAATTCGATGATAGCCGCCGATTTGGTCAGCGCAACATGCAGGCCTTGGCCCTTTGCGCTGGCTCGCTCGATCGCCTCATAGGCAAGGCTGAAGCGACTGCCGTCATTTCCGGCAGCAAGCGACATGCCGAAATTGGCAGCCATATAATCCCAAAGCATCGCAGGATCGTAGGTGCCACTGACCTCCTCGGCATGCTCGAGAAACTCTTGGAAGCCCGACGGTTCGGCCGAGCTCAAAAACCCGAATACGCTTCGTTCATTCTGCGCAAAGCGCGCACGAGAGATCGGTCCGAGCAACAAGGCGCTGACAGGATTAAGCGGCCACGTATCGGTTAGCGCCTTGGTGAGCACTCCAACTTCCGTCGGCCTGCGCTTAGCGACTGCCTCGGCTACTAGCTTAGCGCGCTCGACAGCATTGGCTGGAGGTTCGGCCGTAATTGCCCGACCCAAAAGCGCCACTGTCTCATCGGCACCGGAGAGAAAGGCGATGTCTTGGAAACGGCCTTGAACTTTGGCCCATTCCTGACGGGCATCGCGCGCTGCGCGCGCGGCATATTGCTCAAACGACTGGTGCAGAATGCCGATGACGACGAGTCGGCCTTTACTGCGTGTCGCGCGCTCGGCGAGATCTTGCAGCAAATGCACATCGCCGCCTTCAAGCGCTTCATGCTCGAGCAGCTTGCCGAGTTCGTCTAGGATCAGCAGCGTGCCGCTCGACGCAGCTTCGCCACCGGCAATCAGCGCAGCAATCAGGGCGTCGTCGCTTGCGCCATAGTCAGCGGCTTGCGCCGAACTCCAGTCGAGAGCGAGGGTCGCAGCTTCGACAATGGCGTCGCGCAAGCGGGCCCGGCTGCCGGTAACCGCGACCACCTTCCAGCGCCCTTTGGGTTCGGGAAATGCTTCAACATAGAGGCGTGTAAGGGTTTCTCCGGCAATATCGCGCGCTATCTTGCGATTGCCTTTGGTCCCAGCGACCAGATTGGCGACGAGCAGTGCGGCGCTGGACTTACCGCCGCCATATGGTCCGGTCCAAGTGTAAGCGCCTTGGTGGCTGTCGCATTGGCTTTCAGCAAGTGTTGTCAGAGCCTTGGCTATGCTTGCTTGCAGGACATAGCCAACCAGCGGGGGCGTGCCATTGAGGTCAGCATCGAGACGTGCCGAACGCGCGAACCGGCGGTCGATTGTCACCATCGAAGCGAGCTTGGTCATGCTGCCGCCCTCAGGCTTGAACGGGGATAAGCGAGGCTAAGCGTGGTCATCGCATCAAACGTTCCCGTCCGCTGGATTTGGCGCAGGCCTGCCGTGTCTACCCATTTCCATGCGCCGTCGGTCAGGTCATCGAGGCGCATCAGGCGCGTAACCACGCTGTCTTCGTCGAGCTTGAACACACGCCCCGGCGAGCCCGCCGCATAGCAAATCTGCTCAGCGGTCAGCGTGGTCGATCCCCCTGACCGCTCCCAATAATCGCCAAGCGCATAGGCGAAGATTGCGTCGTGCAGGCTAGGTTTAGGACCACGCACAAACTCATACCAACCGCCGAGACGCGCTTCGCGAATGATCGCGAGTTCAGCCAGCAGCGGTTCAGCCGCATCTTCATTGAGGCTGTCGCCGCGCCGGACGTAGCTACGCAGGAAAACTTCGATGTCACGTTTAAGGGTTCCGCGCGTCGCGCGCCAACCATTGTCCTCGACAAGCGCGAACAATTCTTCGACGAGCATGGCGGGATCGAACTCAATCGCACTGAGGTGATTAAAGGCATAATAAGCCGTCGTTGTCATGTCGGGCGTTGAGGCCACACGCCAATGCGCCAGCCAAATCGTTGCGGCTTGTTCGAGATATGGGTCGAGGCCATCATCGGCGAGGATGGCGCGGCCGAGCGGGGTGGGGGTGATAACCCGATCCACCTCATTGAAGAAGCCAGTTGCGAGTGCCCAGTATCGCATTGAGGCCGCCATGTTGCGGCCGACGCCGAAGCGTGCGATGGCTTCTTGTTCTTGGAATGTTCTCGCGTCGGCCTGATCGCCCACTGCGTCGAATGCCTTTTTCAGCCAAAGAAGGCGGAGCGGGAAAGTCTCATGGCCCGCGAACTGCCCTTTCGAATCAAATGTTACCGTTCCTCGTCTCATATGTGAACGCTACTGGCGAACCTCTCCAGCAGCAAGCCGAGATTGGTCAGCAGCGGCTACAATTCGGTCAGCAGCGGCCTCTATCTCATCGACATCTTGATAGCGATGGCAGAAAATGCGGATGACGTGGCGTGCATCATCTTCGGAAATTCCAATGGCTTCAAGGACATGCGACTGTTTGATTTGACCGGATGTACACGCCGATCCGGTGGAAAGCGAAACATCACGGGCAACCGTGGCACACAATTGATCGGCATCGACGTCAGCAAGCTGGAGTGCAGCGCTACCCGGAACTACTGCGGCATCTCCGGTTATCCGGCTGAAACGTAATTGCCGCGATGCGAGCCTCTCAAGCAGCTTGCATATAAGCAGCCGCCCATGGCAATCATCACCCTCAAGGCGTGAACGCGCAACCTTAGCTGCGGCCCCGAAGCCCGCGATCAACGCCACCGGCTCAGTACCGGGACGAACCGCATATTGCTGACCACCGCCATGGACCAACGGCATGGGCTTAGGTGCATGTGCCCCGACATAGAGCGCACCCACGCCCATCGGGCCATAGCATTTGTGCGCCGACAGGCTTAGATAATCGACATCGAGGTCAAGCACGTCGATTGCTATCTTCCCCGCCGCCTGCGCGGCGTCACTGTGCATCAACCCGCCCACTGCATGTACCAATGCAGCAGCTTCGGCGACCGGTTGGATGACCCCGGTCTCATTGTTGACCAGCATCACCGACGCGATCAGCACATCATCACCGAGCAAGTCTTCGAAAGCTGCGAGATCGAGGCGGCCTTCTCTGTCGACCGGAGCGATGCTGACCGAAAATCCTTGTTTCTCGAGCATGCGCGCCGGCTCCAGCACGGCCTTATGTTCCACCGCTGAAACGACAATCCGTTTCCGATCAAATTCACCCTTCACAGCACTTTGTGCCACACCCAGCAGCGCAAGATTATTGGCTTCGGTCGCTCCGGAGGTGAAAATGATCTCCCCAGGCGCCGCGCCGATGAGGGCTGCCACTTCCGCACGACCGTCGGCGATGATGCCCGCGGCGCGTTCACCGGCCGCGTTGGGGGAACCGGCATTGCCAGGATGGTCCCAGACCGAAAGGATGGCACTGCGAGCTTCCGGGGAGAGCGGCAAGGTGGCAAAGCCATCGAGATAAATTGGCGCCCCCATGTTCACGCACACTTGCGCATAGCGCGACGTGCTATGCTAAATAGTTGGGAGAGGAGTGTACGATTCATGAGTGACGATGTAGCCGCTGAGACGCGCGATCAGAAGGTGATTTATGAGCAGCGCTGCCAGGACTTTCGTTCGCTCAATGGATTTCTGTGGCAATCACCGCTTATCATCATGTCGCTGACCGGCGGATTGTGGTTTGCGGTCGCTAGCTTTGCTCTCAGCACATCAGCGCGATCTATGCTGCTGGTCTTCGCGTGCCTCGCTAACTTGCTGATGATAGGGGCGTTGGTGCGTTTGCGATGGGTCATGCAGCAGGTTCTCGAGGATATTCGGGACTATGATGGGAAGCGCCGCACGAAGGGCGATTACACCATTGTGAGGATTTTTTCCGCGATGCTGTTCTTCACGGCGATCGGCTCTGGCATCGCCGCGTGCAATCCCGCCGCATATTTCACCAAGGCACTCACGACCGAGGTGGGAAAATGATGGCTGTATCCGAACGGAGCGAAGCCGTTAATTACTATAATCGCGACGCAGCAGGTTTTGCCGCACGCTATGACAGTGTGAGTTTCGAGGCGGTCCATCCGTTGCTGGCCCGCTACTTGCCAGTGGGTGGGGCGGCGCTCGATATTGGCGCGGGCAGCGGCCGAGACGCGCGCGCGCTGGCGGCCCATGGCCTCGACGTCACCGCGGTAGAGCCATCAGTCGGCCTTCGTTTGATCGGAGTGGCGAGCGCCTCTGGCATTCGCTGGATCGATGACCGGCTGCCCGACTTGGCGCGGATCACCGATTTTGGCCGCTTCGATCTTATCCTCTGTTCGGCTGTGCTGATGTTGGTCCCGCCGACTGACTTGACTAAGAGCTTCATGACCATGGCGGCGTTACTGGCGCCGAGCGGGCGCATCGCGATTAATGTCCGCCAGCCAATGTCGGGTGAGCCCGCCGACATTTTCTTTGCACATTCGGACGACGAAATTCTTACGGCCGTTGCTACTGCCGGGTTGGTCTGCCTCGACCGTGCCGAAGCTGGGGATGCCTTGGGGCGGGAGCCTTATCGATGGCGCAGCTTTATTTTCGAGCGCAGGCGGTGACCGCTATGGTCGCTGAATGGATGAGGTATTCATTGAGCGGCTCTAGCGATCCCTCAACGACCAACGTGCCTATCTCCATGCCTTCGAAACCGGATCTGAGCTGGCAGGGCTTTATTTGAACTAGGGGGTAAAAGCACGAAGCAGCTTGCCCCCACTTCGTGACGGACGCTGGCTCAGCGCCAGCGCACAACTGTGCCGGTGCGCAACATTGCAGCGCCGAGATCGCGGCCATCGCTCAACCTGCAAGACGCAACGACCCGACCGTAACTTTGATGCGAAGCCCGGCAGCGCATTGGCGGTGCAGAAACCTTTACGTGCCCAGTAGAAAGCCTCCCCTTGGCTCCGCCCAGAAGAGCTACCAGCGCATCACGAGCCTCGACCCCTGAAGACCGCGGGCAAGGGTGGCCTGCCCGGCAACTGCCGTCCAATTCGCGCGCAGCAATGCTGCCCAGTCGGATCTTCGGCCCTTCCGCGCACCAGATCGGGCCATCTCCATCCCAGACCGCAACCGGCGTGCAGATGAACGCGGCACTCGCGACCAGCGTCAGTAAACTCATTGTGCACACCTTCCCCTCGACTACTAGCACCACACTTTGCCTTGTTGGCTAAGCCCATATGCAGAGGCCACACCGGATAATCACAAGTAACCCCGGAATATGCTGGCACAAAAAATTCCAAGAATGTTTTTCAAGGCTCCACCGCGCTCGTTCTCAGAGCGATCATTGGCGTATGGCTAGCAACCGCACGGCCTGAGAAGGTCCTCACTTTCGATGCTCGTGCGACCATTGGCCCTTGTCCTTCTGCAGACGCGGAATCTGATGAATTCGATATTGTGCTTGAGGTGCGCCAATTGTCCGTCAATGCCGCCAAGCCACCGTGATGATCAAATTCTCACCCGCAACGACGAGATAGACATTCCGGAACCGCTCATGCCCCGCGATCGCGGGCCCCATGTAGTGGGCGTACCTCTTCCACGTGGCTTTGGTGAAGCTGTATGATCTGCATTCACCTCCGAGAAACCGCTCCTCGCCAAAGTCGATTAGAGCATCGATGATGAACTGCGGAACACAGCGATCAGCCTGTCGTCGTTGGCCGTGCCGGGTTTGTGGAGCTGCGCCGCGACCGGACAAGGTGCCGACGCCAAATGGGTTCTTGTTCATGATGCGGCCCCTACCCGGTTACATCGATAAGGAGATCGCCAAGGAGCTCTTGGAGCTTCTCGTCGTGCTGTGCTTTTTGCTGACGCATCCAGGCCAGTCGCGCCTCTTCTGCACCTGGGACCCGCAGGCTTTTCGGAAGCCTCGCGAGAGGAACGGCACCTGTCAGGATCGCCCTGGCCAGTTCCTCGTCGCCCTGCGCGACGACCAACGCTTCCTGACTCCCTATGTCGTAGGTGGGGCTCCGCCAAATCGGCCAAACATCGATTGAGGGCGGTTCGTCGCCATCGCGCTGCACCGCTTGAATGCGCCGCTTGAGATGGCCGACGAAGGGGTTGTCACATTCTTCGTCGTAATCCAGCGGGACGAAGGCATCCTCGATGCGATCGCTCCCAAGCACATGGGAGGCGCGAAGATCCCGCTTTCTGATCGAGGTTTCCTCAAGGACCTCGACCTCTTCCGCTTGCCAGTCGTGCAGAAACCTGCCGCCCAAGTGCGAAAAGTGACGATCCATTCCGGCTACCGCATCGCGCCGGGCGCTGAGTTCCGTCAGCCGTTCTTCGCGCTCGAAAAGGCTTTCGCGCGCAACGAGATCAAACAGCAGTGGTGCCAGTTCGAGGATGGTTTCGCGCGTCTCATTGTAGCGGATGGCCACCAACTCCAGCGCATTCTGCGCTGCGGTTGAGATGCTGAGATCTAGGGGCGAGCGATCGTTGAACAGACTGCGAGCCTGATCAGGCTCAGGAGGTGTAAAAAGGTCCGCAGGCGGGCATTTCAGGGTGCTCGCCAGCCTCTTGACTGTTTCTGTTCGCGTGGCGCCTGCTTTCCCGTTTTCAATTCGGGTGATGGTCGCCCGGCCAACGTGAGCCGCATCGGCCAACGCTTCGGCGGTTAGTCCAGCTTCCTTACGAAGGAAGATCAATTTTTCCGGGTTGATGGTGCTCATAACGTCCTCCCGCCCCAATAATGAGCCATTCTAACGCTATAACAACAATCATCTATGCCTCATTTTCGCCGTAAGCAGGGCCGCCAACCCCGAGTTGGCCCGCCGATGGATCACGCACTGAGTCAAAAGATCGGTTTTTTGATCTGTTTGGGGCTCATGCGACCTCCAGAATTGATCCAATGGCTCATCAGGCCGCAGTCAGCCATAGCACAGCGAACTTCACCGCCAGAAGCCGTCGCGCCTTTGGCCGTGCCGGTTGTCGTAGTCCTCGCGCTGGTCGTAGGCGCTCTTGCGGATGCCCACCTCGACCCGCTGGCCGCCGACGTTGCGAATGTGGAGATCGCGCAGATCGACCTTATTGCGCTGCGCCCAGTCCTTCGCCTCGCGCTCGCTCCCGAAGGTCCCTGCGTCTTCGTAGTCAAATGCCATGTCTGTTCTCCTTCCTGTTGATGATGTTGACGGCCTCTTTCAGGGGCTTTGCGCGACCCTTGTGCAGCGGGAGAAAGGCATCGGCGCACTGTTCCCTGAGAAGAGCCACCCGCTTCGCGATCAGCCTCACAAAGGCGGCCGCGATCGTGCCCATCAGAACTGCGACAAGGATCATCAGACCTATCGCCACCAACTCTGCGGCCATTTTCTGGTTATCGAGGGCGGCTCGCAGATCAGCGCATCCCTGAACCCCGTGCGTATTGAGATCGCAGACCACGAAGCTGTCTCCGCCAGCGGCACGCGCAATCTCCGAGAGTCCTGCCTCGTTCACCAGATTGGTCAGGGTCAGCTGCTGCGTGAGGTGAATCTCGACAGTGTCGGAACTCGGGGTGTCCGCTTTGGCACGGCCCATCTGTGTCACGATCGTCCTCCTATCGGCTGCGTTCGATGTTGCGTTCGGGCACGTCCAATTGCGGCGTTGCGCGAAGGCTCGCCGGATCGATCCGCGGGGCGGATGCTTGCCTGTCCTCGGGTGCCCTCAAATGATCGGGAATTGTGGGCCGGAATTCGCCAGCCTCGCGCCCACCACGCTTCGCCTCGACCTGCTTTTCGCCAAGGGTTTCGAGCGCGCTGGTCTTGTCGCCCGGATTGCGGTCGATCTGCGCCAAGAGCCGATCGCGGTCGTTGGTGACGATTGTGATGTCGTCGCGCACCCGGGTCATCATGACGAGCGCCAGGCGCTGGTTTGACAAGTGCCGGGCTGATGAGTGCATCTCACCGATCGCCATGTCGCGGGTGTCGCCCTGCGCCTGATGCATGTTAATCGCATAGGCCAGCCCCAGGCGCTCGAGCATGCGGTCATTCTGCTTGAGTTCTACGGTCTCGCCTGCCTTGTTCTCGAGCGTGACGATCCCATTCCTGATCCCGAGGATCCTCGCCTCCTCGGACTTCATCAGCCCCCGGGCATCATCCTTTTCGGTCCAGCGGATCTTGTCGCCCTCGTAGATTGTCTCCTTGTGCTTTTCGGAAAGCCTCAAGGCATCGCGCTTGTCCGAAGGATCGATCGCCGCCGGGTCGAATTTGATCAGCTTGCCGCTTTCATCGCGCAGCATGATCCAGCCCTTCGCGTCGATGCCTTCGACATCGTATCGGCCCCGAACAAGCCCTCCGGGTGCGTTCTGGCGCGTCACTTCGAGCAGCTGGCCCTTGCTGTAGGTTGCGGCGTAGCGCAGCTCCTCGCGCGTCGCATGGGCCGGTAGGAGCGTGGTCAGCCTCAGCCCTTCCCCCTGGATCGCCCCTTCTGCCTTCAGGCCCTGCTGGACCATCCGGTTGAGTTCGCCGCGCGCCGCACGTCCTGATGAGTAAATCGCGGTGCGCTCGCGATCGTCCGGCGACAGCTCCAGCCACTTCTGCGCGGTGACCTTAAGGTGTTCTGCGCCTGCTTCGACCAAACGCTCGCCGAGCGAGGCAAAGCTTTCCTTGAACATGCCGGCGCGCACCAGGCCCGCCGCTTCTTTCATGTGCTCGGTGCGCTGCCGCAGACTGGTGTCTATGCGAGCCATTGCGGGGTTGTCGGACTGGATCAGCGAAAAGCTCTTGCCCGCCTCGATCGGCTGTAACTGGGCGCGGTCTCCAATCATGACCAGCTTTTCAACACCAAGCCGGTTGGCAATCGTGAGCAGGTCATTCATCGGCTTGTTCGCAACCAGCGACGCCTCGTCCAACACCAGGACTTTGCCGCGCAACGCTTCGCGCGATGCCTCGAACTTCGGACCCGAACCCGCAAGCGCGGGCCGCAGATGCTCATTCACAAAGGATGAGACGGTTCTTGCTGCGATTTCCTGCCTGACGATCTCCCCGTCTGGCCCGCGGATCTCCGTCCCGGTCCGAAGATCGCTGACCATCTTGTTGGCAAAGGCGAGGCCGATCACCTCCCTTCCCTCCTGATGCGCCACGCTCGCAATTGCCGAAATGATCGTGGTCTTTCCGGCACCTGCGACACCCTGGATCACGACCGTGCGGTCCTTGCTGGCGAGCGCCAGTGTTCCGGCTGCAATCTGCTCTGCGTTGAGGTCATGAGGGCCCGCGACTTGCCGCAAGCGCCCGGGTGCCTCGGCAGCTTCGATGATGGCCTGGCCTGCACCCTTTCCCGCAGCGACATTGGCCAGCGTTGCCCGCTCGATCTCGACATGTTCAGGTGTGGTGTATTTCTCGGGCCGGCCATCGAGCCTGTCGCTCTTGCCCTCCAGCACCCTCCCGTCGGCCACCAACACGCCGATCCGTGCTTCCACCCCGTCAGCGGTCACGCCCTTTACGCCGAGGTCGAGCGCGGTCTTGACCAGGTCGCCCCGGGTCCAGGAGGTTTCGCGTTCGCCGATGATCCTGATCGCAGAAGCGGTTGCCATCTCAGTGCGCAGCTGCGTGGGCGTCAGGGTGATCCGTTGAAGGCCATTGGTTGTCAGTGTGTCCGCTGGCCGGGTGTAGAGCTTCACGCTGTCGCGGAGCCCGCTCAAAGTCTCCTGCACCCGCTGAGGCGATCCCAATGGGCTCTCGCGCCCCTCGGAGCCGCGTTCCCGCGCCTGTTCGACCAGCGCCTTGGCATCGAACCCCAGCCCGGCAGCGCGCTTGGCCCATTCTTGCCGGAGCGCCAGCTTGTCGTCCGGATTCAGCTTGGGATCGCGGGTGCGCTTGGTGATTTCACGCAAGGCTTCTGTGTCGTTTGCGCTCTTCCCGAGTTTCTCGGCCGTTGCAAGAATGGTCAGGCGACGCTGGCTGAAGGCTTCGATCACATCGCGCGCCACGCCCTTGATCTCGAACTGGCCGTGCTTGCCCGTGATCTGGGTTTCGTAGCCGAGCTTCTCGAGGTTCGTCCGCAGCGCGGCGTTGTAGATGGAGCCAAGGACTGTGTTGTTCTTCCAGAGCTCTCCGTTCCACAGCGCCTTCCAGTTGCCATCCTTGTCCTGGGTCATCGCGGCAATGACAGCATGGGTATGGTTCTGCGGGTCGAGCGCCCGGCTCGTGTCGTGCTGGAACAGGGCATAGAGGAGCTTGCCTGTGACCACGCCCTCGCCGTTGGCATTGCGTGATCGATCGCGGGCCTGCGCATAGTGCTTCTCGAGATAGGCCATGGTCGCCTTGACGGCGGACAGCTGTGCATCAAGGATCCGCTTGTCGCCGCCCAACTGCGCCAGCAGGCTGGCCGATTTCGGCATGGAGAATGTGAGGTCTATCCCAGAGCGGCGGTTTGCATTGCCATTTACGACGGTGTCATCGGGCAGTTTGCCATCGAGGACTTTTTCGAAGTCATCCTTGGCAACGGGACCAGCAAGACCGAGTGCTTCGGCGCCCTTCCCGCCCCATTCGCTGAGCTCCGCAGGGCCATCGCCGACATAGTAGTCGTCCTTGGCAAAGTAGTTTGCGGCGCCGCCTGCAGATGCGACCGATGCGACCGACAGCATCTCAGGCCACCCTTGCCTGCTCATGCTGGAACATCGGCCGCGAAGCATCGCCCAGCAGAAGCCAGGCGGCATCGATGCGGAACTGTTCGCAGATGGCAGCGATCAGGCTGGAGGGCGGATCCCTGTGCCCACCTTCATAGTTCTTGATGGTCTTGTCCGCGATCCCGAGCTGCAATGCCATCACGTGCTGGGAGATACCCAGAGCCGCTCGGACGGTCTTTATCCGCCGCCCGATCGTACCGGCACAATGCGGGCACATTGACGGGGACACATGGCCAGTTTGCGCGGCCGCGCTCATCGCCCAAGCTCCTGATCATCGTCGATGGAAGGGTCCTGACGGCTCTGCTTTTCGTTGCCGATGCCGCGCATGTTCTCTTTGGAAAGCTCGCTCTCCTGCGCGTCTGCCCTGCTGTTCTGCGCTCGCCCCTTCGGCCCTTCGATCTTCGCTTGCGCGCCGCGCTCTTCGCTGTCGCGCATGGCAAGGTTTTGCCGGTCGCGCTGGTCCTTCTTGCCAGGGCGGTTATAGCCATACAGCTCCCCTTGCGCTGGCTTTCGCTCGAAGTCTGCCCGCTCCTCTTCATCCTCAATCTTGCGTGTTACCTCCTCCTCGGTCAGCTCGCGCTCAGGGTTCAATGGCCCCTCGATCGCCTCCCTCAGCTGCTGCGCCGCCCGCTCAGCCTCACTCAGCGCGACCTCTTCGCGATCCTTCCGCTCCTTAGGCGCGATGTCAGGTTGTGCGCCTTCCCTATCCCCACCCCCCAATTCCGCGATATCCCCGGACGGTGGGATGTATTCGGCGGCGCGCATGTCGGTGACACGCTCGAAACCCTTGGCGCGGGGTTCGTAATCCTTCCACGTCAGCCTGATCCTGGCAGCGGGGAAACCGTCGGGGAATTTCACGAACCCGTGCATGCTGGGCAGGTCGCTGATGTCGACCGGCATGACGAGTTCTTCGACGTTGGTACGAGGCGTGATCGTCGAGGCGTCGCGGTTGTCATTATAGCCGTAGGAATAGGCTTCATCCATGATCCGGACCTGACGGTTGCCAATGAACTCGGAGCATCGCCGCGACGTCTCGGGATCGGCCGTCTTGAGGATCAGTTTGGTGCCCGCCAGCGAGGCCAGATTGGTAGCTCCGTTCTCGCCATAGGTTTCTTCAAGCTTGTCGAAGGAATGCATGCCAAGCACGAAGGCTCCGCCAAACGCGCGGGCGGTCTGAAGACCATGATCGATCGCCGGGAGACGATGCAGCGCATGGACTTCGTCGATGAGAAACCAGGTGCGCAGATCTCGGGTCCGTCCCATGTGGAACAGCGCATTGACGGCCAGGTCCATCCACAGCGTCAAAAGCGGGCGATTGAGGACCAGGTCCGGGTGCGTGGAAGTGATGAAAAGGATCGACCCTTCCTTGACCTCGGTGGTCATCCAGTTCTTGATTGAGAAGCCGGTTTCGCCCGGAGGAGGTTCGGGCAGGAAGCGGAAAACATTCGCATTGGCGATGAAGGTGGTCCGGATCGACTCTGCCATTTTGGCAGCGGCGGGTGACATCATCGGACCTGCGATCGTGCCTTCAAGTTGAGCATGGATCGTCTTCAGATCCGACTGCATCAGGAAGTAGGAAAGCGCGCCATTTGAGCGCACGCCCATCTTGATCATTTTGACGCACATCTCGACGAACAGGGTGCGTGCCGACTTCTGCCAGAAGTCATCTTCCGCGCTATGGCCGCTGGGAACCAGCGCTGTCGCAGCGCTCATGAATTCGGCGTAATTGTCGCAGTCGTTGAAGATCGACCATGGCACGCAGCGGCGATCCATCGGGTTGAGGATGATGTCCGTTTCGGCATCATAGAAGCTTTCGACGAAGGTACCGGTCAGATCGAATATGACGCAGCGATGCCCGCGTTCGCGCGCCTGCGTGACGATCTTCTTCAGCTCGGTCGTCTTGCCAGCCCCGGTCGTACCGATGAACATCGCATGGCTTTGCTCGAGGCGCCAGGGAACCGGCACGCCTGCCAGGCGATAAGGCGCATGCAGACCCGCGCGGACACGGTCCTTCAATGGCTCTGCCAGGATCTTGTCGGGGTCTACTGCTGGCCTGCGCTTGCGGCACTCGCTGACATGCGCATTCCAGTTGTGGCTGGTGATGGCTTTCGCCAGTTCACCGTGTGTTACAAGGACGGCACCGCGCTCATGCCGCTCGGTCAGAATGTCTGTGCCGCGCCGTTTCGAAAAGTCGACGAACCAAACGGTCAAAGGTACGCAGATAAAGGCTGCACCAAGACCTGCAGAAATGCTGACCTGCACAGCCTTGGCCCAAGCCCGTTCCACGGCAGGATGATAGGGCACCATGGACATGGTGCCTTGCACCATCTGACCCGATGGAAGCGTCAGGTTTACAGGCTTGTTCGGATTGAGCTGCACCCACCCCCAGGCCTCAGCGTATAGCTTCATCAGCACGAGCTGAACCTCGTGGTTCTTGAAGGTCAAACTGACGAGGGCACACAGCAGAAGAATGGCGGTTCCGACCCAGACGTAGAGGGGCATTCTGATGCCCGCCCAGGTCATCAGGATTTCATGGTGGAACAGCTGCGATCCGCGCGTGAAATTGCCTGCGTTCCGCTTCACTTTTCCGCGCGCGGAAGCGTGGGTGAGAGTGGCAGCTTTTTTGCTGAACCTGATGTCTTCAGCCATGATGCTCTCGCACGTTGGAGAGCGCCTGAGCGATCAGGTGTTCGGCATCAGCCGGATATTGCTCCTGGACGATGAGCGAGAGCGCAAGCTGGGTATGCTCGAGGATTGTAACAGCCCGCTCGGCATTGAGCGATAGTCCCGCCTTCAGGAGCGGAATACCGACTTCAAGGGCAATGCGGATGGCTTCTGACCGCGATACACCGCGGCTTGCCGCAAGTTGATCGACGACGTCGATCATCCTTGGGCTGAGCGTTACACCGACGCTCTGAAACTGTTTCTTTTCCACTACCACACCTTTTCAGGCGTGGTTCGTCTATCGCAGGACCGAGTATATAACGCTGCAGCCCCCTTGCCAAGAGCTTAGAAGATGCAGCCCGGTGCAGCGCTAAGCCCCTGTATTTTTATATTTATGATGGAGCACTGGACGGTATGCAGCGGACTGCACCGTGCGAATTTCGAGCAAAATCTTACCTAACTGATTGTGAAATATGCAGAACTTCGCTGCATCAGCCTACCGCGCAGCGGTGTACGGTGTGCATAAAATTAGGGACTTAGGCCCTGTGCTAGGTTCAGTGCCATAGGGGGATCACTGGCCCAGCTGGTCTTCCGGGGGGAATGTGCCGGCGAGCCGGACTCGCGAACTGACCACAGACGTTTGGCCTGCCTCTGTGGACCGCTGTGTCACGTCATTGGCACCACGTTCGATCAAGGTGGGCGTCCAATTTGGGCATGCTTCGAGATGAAGTATCGCGAGAGCAGCAAGCAAAAAAATGC
>FSSH01000717.1_pt3 | contig 33318 bp, 12 predicted proteins | sample 1166101 | NCBI WGS metagenome assembly FSSH01 (sample SAMEA32972668, study PRJEB13176) | freshwater metagenome | biome: Drinking water system; feature: Biomass in drinking water that filtered by 0.45 um membrane; material: drinking water | place: USA | collected 2012-12-20 | depth 0 m
TGGTATCGAAGTGAACAAGCTCGCCCGGGTAAGACTTGTTATACCGCTTGGCTTCTCGCTTGAGACCGTACTGCAATGTTCTAACTGCTGGTTAGTGCTGTCGCGCGGAGTAAATTCCTGCGGTCTCGTGCGTTTCAGCACGTCATAAATCGTTGAACTGCTGACATAGGAGCATTCCGCCAAATGCGCTACCTTCCACAGCCGGGTTTGATATAGCCGCCAAATCTCCTGGCGATCCAATAAAGTTAATCGTGTACGTTTATGTATGTTCATCTACAGTATCCTCCTGAATACTGTAAACAACGCTAGAAATTCTTACAACTAAGTAATCAAAGTCTGCTTATCGGACTTAGTGTCAATCTAACTATTCAATAATAGCTTTTCAGGTAAATTCAAGCTGCAAAAACTGACTATCGTGTTCTATTTTCATAAATACCCAGCGTATCGTAAGACAGAAATTCACGGAATTGCACATTACTTTCAATCTCATTTCGACTGCGCCAGACAGATCGTAATTGCTGCTTTGCAGATAAATGCAATTGACTAGAAGTTTCAAAAACCTGCGGTTGCGTAGCATTACCGTATGTCACCAGTACTTGCGCACGCATTGGCTTGGAAAATTCAACGACTGCAATAAAAGAATCCCCATAAGACGATCTCAATTTTCCATCGACATCCGGCTCGTAGACAATTTCTCTAAAAACCCCCAAATCCGTGTCAGCGCCATTGCCAGGTAAATCGATCCCATCGCGGCGCAGCCGGGCAACCTCACCCCACGACACATCGAGCTCTCCCGTCTCGGCAAGTAATTGGCTGATCGATTCCCGTAAGGCTGTAAGTGCGAGCGCCTTGTTGGCCAGACCAGATGGTGTAATTAGCGGCTCTGAAGAATCAAATGGCCGTAAATAAAAACGACTGCCCAGCAACTGATCGGGGGTAAAAACATAACTGGGATTTGCTCCCGTCGCCTTAGCGATTGTTAATTCAATCCATTTTGCAAACCACAAACTAAAAAGCCTGGCGCCACGGCTTTCCGCCAAATATTGCCGGTCCCACTGGTCCATTACTGCAGCAGCTTGATGTAATAGCGGATCGTTGCTGACTCGCGCAGCTGACAACAAATCATCGAGCAATTGATCAGCCGCCAGCGAATGCGTCGAATGCTTGGCGGCGATCACTGCTTCGAAACTCATTTTTTGCTGTGCCGCTAGCATCCTTAAGCTTTGCAATTCGCGATTATTAGTCACATCAACCGCAATATTTTCCGGATACTGATTTTTGTCAAGCTTGGGTAAGGTCATATACCATGGCGCGCCGTTACTATTTTGCACCCAGCCGGAATCCGGATTAATAACTTTAGGCAGATCTTGATAGTGGTGCGCTTGCTTCCAGATCAACCGGGAATCATCGCCAGCCACGGTTTTTCGCCAAAAGAACGCATCACCGGTTGAGCGTTGCGGAATAATACCGTTAAACGCCAGCATAATATGCTTGTCCGCATCGGCATAAATCACATTGAATAAAGGTAAATGACCACCCGACAAAATTTCCTGGAATTTCTCCAGATTAGTGGCGCGCCCCATTTCCCACCATTGCCGATTCATGCCAATTAGTAGTTGTGTTTCAAGTAGCGCCAGACGTACCGACAAAATTTCTCCCGCATGATCAATTACCGGTCCCTGCACAGCATGGCGAATTGTCAACACCTCACTATCGATGCGGCCATCCGCCCGGCGAATCCGTATAGTCTCACTGCTTAACGTAAAATCATGCACAACACCGTCGAGCCAATAACCATCACTTAAGTGGTTACCGGCCAACTTTAACCGGTATAGATCACAGCCATCGATGGGATTTACCGTATGTGTCCAGCCCAGATGATCGTTGAATGCAATTTGTAACACGGGGGATCCAACCAGAGCAGCGCCATAAAGATTCAAATTGGGCATCAGAAGATGCGCTTCAAACAGTATTTCCATACCGTGCCAGCTCAAATGGGGATTGGCAAGCAACATCGTATTGCCACTGCTGGAGAATTTGGCACCCAAGGCCCAGCCGTTCGAGCCTGGAGGCTGGTTATTGAAATCAAATCCGGGTAATACCGCGCCGCATTCCGAAATGCCGGCGGTAAAAACGGTCATGACTCGCGTAGTATGTGCAATGATGTCTTGCGGTGTAACTGGCAGTACCGCTTTGATCCGATCGGAAATCGCCTCGGGATGGCGCTGCGCAAAATCGTTGATACCCGCTGCAAACGCCGCCAAATTGTCTTTAAACTCAGGTTCCTGCTGCCGGTGCCACTGTTCAGCTAGAGCTGGAATACCAAGCAGACGTACCGAGCGATCAGCAGCCAGATAATCTTCTCCAAAGTATTCGGCGCCGCGCCCCCGTGCCATCGCATACAGTTTAAGCAGCAAATCGGCGTGGCTGCGCATTTGCGCCCAACCAAACGCATAGAACGCATCGTGTTCATGAGTTGCGACGATATGCGGAACGCCCCAGTTATCCCACAAAATCTCGGGATTCCCACGCTTGCTTGGCAACGGTTCGGCTGTTTGGCACGCACTCAACGCCAAAACAGACAGCAGTACACAACGGATAAAAAAGGATCTCATCATTTTCATTCCGGGCTTAGTAATGCAGCAGCCCCATGCTCGGACCGTAATGCTTTTTTATCGACCTTGCCGACGCTGGTTTTGGCGATGCCTTGCACCTGTCTGAACTGGGTCAGCAGGGCATGTTTGGAAATCAAGCCTTGTGAAACCGATGTGCGAATGTGCTGCTTTGCCGCAGATTCATCGAATAGCTCCGGATCCACTGCCAGCAAAGCCAACGGCCGTTCCCCCCAGCGTGCATCCGGTATGCCGATCACCGCAACTTCCCTGACGCCGATCACGGAAGCCAGGACATTTTCCACTTCCAGCGACGATACCCACTCCCCTGCCACCTTGATCACATCCTTGAGCCGGTCGGTAATACGCAGATAACCATCCGCATTCATCACACCAATATCCTGTGTATGCAAATATCCATCATGCCAAAGCGCCGCACTGGCTTCGGAATCATTCAGGTAACCTTGCGTCAGCCACGGCGCGCGCACGGCAATCTCGCCGCCGCTGCTACCGTCGCGAGCCTGGAGTTGCATCGCCGCATCGACGATTTGCACATCCACCAACGGAATCGCACGCCCGGCGCTACAGCGTTGCATCATCGACGCATCTCCATCCGCTTGCGGGAACGCACCGTCCGACTTCTCGATCGATTGCGCCAACGTCAGAATCGGTGCGGTTTCCGATAATCCATAACCGGCAAAACAATCAATACCCATGTCCAATGCTTGCTTGGCCAAAGCTTGCGGCAACGCCGAACCGCCCACCACCAATTTCCAGCCACGCAGATCGGTGCCAGTCGCTTGCGCCGCTACCAGGATCATTTTCAATAATGTCGGCACGCAATGCGAGAAAGTCACGCGTTCCTGGACGATCAACTGCAACAACGATTCCGCAGTATAGCGGCCCGGATAAACCTGCTTAACACCCAGTAACGTGGCGATGTAGGGAATCCCCCAGGCGTGCACATGAAACATCGGCGTCAGCGGCATATACACATCCCCGGCGTGAAATCGTTGCTGCCTTGCCGGCGCCGCTAACGCCATCCCCGCCGCCAGAGTATGCAGCATCAACTGTCTATGAGTATAAAAAACGCCCTTCGGCAAACCGGTCGTGCCGGTCGTGTAAAAAACCGTGGCCAGCGTATTTTCATCGAAATCGGCAAAACTGAAATGATCGGACCGGTCTTTCAACCAAGTTTCGTATTCGTCATCCAAGTTCAGCACAGTAGACGGTAATGCATCGTCATCGGTCAGCACGATGATGCGCCGTATCCCGGCTAATTGTTTCCGGATGCTTTCGATCACCGGTATGAAATCGGTATGCAACAACAGCAATGAGGCTTGCGAATGATTCAGTGTGTGGGCGATCTGGGCCGGTGTCAACCGGCTGTTGACAGTCATCATGACGGCTCCGTACATCGGAATCGCAAAATAACACTCGAAATAGCGATGACTGTCGTGATCCATCACCGCAATGACGTCTCCGCGCTTGACACCTGACGACGCCAGCGCAGCAGCAAACCGGTTGATGCGTGCATAAGTTTCACGATAATTTGAGCAATACCGGTCGCGATAAACGATGGTCCGGTCTGCTGCGTTAGCCAGTGGCGTATGCCAGAGTTGCTTAAGAAGCAATGGATAGTTTGCAGTCATGTCAAGAAAAAACCCGGTAAAAATGTACTCTGGTCAGTATGCTTCCCCGGCGCGTGCGGAAACCTTCATACGCTCCGTTATTTCACGCAATACCACGCAACTGACGGGCACCAGCACCAAAGTGACCAGCACCGAAAACAGAATGCCGAAGGCCAGTGTCACCGCCATCGGCAGAATTTTCTCCGCATCCGAACTTTGCACATTGATGAACGGTAACAAGCCGACAAATGTAGTCGTGCTAGTCAGAAAAATCGCACGGAATCGCGCCTTGCAAGCCCGGATCACGGTTTGATAGCGAGTAAAACGCTCTTTTGCGGCTTTGTTGATTTGGGCCACCAGTATCAGGCTGTCGTTAATTACGATTCCTCCGACCGCAAACAAAGCCACATAGGATTCCAGCGATAACGGTATGGCCAGTAACAAATGACCTAATATCGCGCCGATGAAACCGAACGGAATCGCCAGCATGATCATCAACGGTTGCAGATAGGACCGCAACGGAATCGCCAGCAACGCATAAATACCCAGCAACGAGAGCGCTCCATAGCGCCACAGATCGGACATGGCGGCTTCCTGTTTCTGGCGGACTTGCCCCGATTCGATCTTTATCCCCGGAAACTGTGCTTCCAATGCGGGAATCACATGGGTTCGCAAATCGGCCAGGATAGTTTCGATACTGGCTTGTTCCTTATACACTTCTGCGCTGATCAATTGAACCCGCTCGCGATTCTGCCGAACGATGCTGGCAAAACCTGGCATAAGCTCGGCTTCCGCCACTGCGGCAAAAGGTGCGCTATCGCCATTGGGCAACCGGATCGGCAAGCTATGAATATCATCCAAGGAACGGCGCTGTTGCGCAGGCAAACGAACAACGACACGAACCTCGTCACGATCCAGAAAGAATCGCTGCACTTCCAGACCGAGAAAACCGTTGCGTACCTGTTCTCCCAAACTGTTCATGGTCAACCCCTGCGTTACAGCTTCCGGTTTGAGCTTGAGATGCAGTTCGGGCTTACCCATCTGCATCGCACCGGTGACGCTATGTACACCCGTGTAACCAGCCAGCCTGGTCTTGAGTATTTCGCTAACTATGCTCTGTTGCTCGATATCCTGAGCAATCAACTTCAATTCGATGGCCTTGGCCGATTGCGCGACAGTGACGCCCAAGTTTCTTGGCCAGAAGGTTTGGAACGACAGCGTTGCACCGGGCGGTAATTCACCCAGGCGCTCTTCCCATTGCTGCTTAATGCTGTCCATGCGCGAGCGGATTCGCTCATCAATGGCAATCTCAATATCCACAAACGCGGCGCTATCCTCGCTCACCGAAATGATATGTTGAAAACTATCCTGTAACCTATCTGTCGCGCCCAATCCGAGCTCGGTATTCAATTCCATCCGGATATCATTGGCGGCACGCTCCAAGCGAAATACATAGTCATTGACTTCTTCGAATGGTGTGCCCGGAACAAACTGCAGGATGGCGAACAGATAATAATCATTGACCGGCGCATCCATAGCGCTTTGGATCCGCCCGGATGAAACAAGTGCAATTGCTACCAGCAAAATCATCGCAAAAATCGACAGCGTAATGTAACGAAAGTATAGCAATCGCTTCAGTAGCGGTATGTACACGCTATTGACGAACCACTGCAGCGTCGCATCGACCTTTGCTCTGACCTGCTCGAATGCGATCTCGATTTTGCTCTGTGCCGATACCGGGCGATCATACGACGACAAATGAGAAGGCAGAATGAATAACGCTTCCAGCATTGAGAATGCCAACGCCAGAATCACCACGGCGGAAACGTTATACATCAAGTGGCCGCTGAGCCCCGGCAAGAACAGGCCGGGCACGAAGGCAATCATGGTGGATAGCACCATCATGACAATCAGCGGTGCCACTTCTAGCGTACCACTGATAGCGCCGGCCAATCCCGGATTCCCCCGTTCCTGGTGGGTGTAGATATTTTCCCCTACGACGATGGCATCGTCAGCCAGAACGCCAATGATCAGAATCAATGCAGAAATTGAGTAGGTGTTTAACGAAATACCCAGCATCGGCATCATCCATAATGCGCCGAACAACGACACCAGGATGCCGCTGCTAACCCAAACCGCAAGACGGAATCGCAGTGTAAACATCAACACCAGAAAAACCAGGAAAAAACCGGAAATGGCGTTTTCCTTCAACATACTCATATTTTCCGCATAGTATTTCGACCAATCATCCCACGTCGAAATACCGACACCGGCCGGCAATTCGGGACGGAATGCGTCGATCACGGCATTGACCGCTTCAACCGATGTCGAAATCCGGTCCTTGGACATCACGAAGATTTGCACGGCCGGCTTGCCATCAATCCTGGCCCGCATATCCTTGTCATTGACTGTTTCACGGATCTGCGCGACATCCCCCAGTAACAAACGTGCGCCATTGACATCCGAGCGCAGGGGGATTGCTGCATAATCCGATACCGTCATGGCCTGATGCTTGCTTCTCAACAGAAGTTTGCCGTCTGGCTTTCTGAGTTCCCCGGCCGGAATGTTTTGCGAGACTGCCTGAATCGCCGCAGCTATTTCCTCAAAACTCAAATCGTAACGGTGCAACTCAGACTCCGTGACTTCAATCGAGATTTCATAGGGAATCTCGGGCCAAGGTGTGAGTTTACCGATATCCGGGTGCCGGCTCAGCAGAGCTTGCAATCGGTCGCGTTGACGCATTAAGGTCAACAAGTCTACGTCTCCGTGCACCATCACGGTCACAGCGGTGGTGCCGGTTTTCAATTCCGTGATCTTCAGTTTCTCGGCTTCTTTTGGAAAAACCGTGATGCGATCCATTCTAGCCTGCACATTAGCCTGGAAACGCGCCGCATCGATTTTCGGATCGAACTCGACGATCACCTCGCATTGCGCCTGATGAGCGGTTGCATTGAGTTGCCGGATACCTTCCAGATCATGCATCGCTGTTTCAATCGGAATGCACAATGCACGTTCCACTTCCGCCGGACCGGCACCCGGATATTCGATCTCGATTTGCAGTTGATTTTGCGGCGCCGGGGGAATGGTATAGTGTTTAGCGATTGTCAATCCCAGAATTCCGCCCGCAATAATGAGTAGCATCAGGAAGTTTGCCGCAATCGGATTCCTGGCAAACCAGACAATCAGTTTCATGGCCTTTCCTTCGCCACCACAGACATGCCTTCAAGCGGATGCAGTATGCCGGAAACCATGATCCGTTCGCCCGGTATCAAGCCCTCCTTCAGAATGACCTGCTCACGCTCCTTTTTCAGAACGGCAACGTGACGCAAGCGCAAACGGTTGTTCTGATCAACGACCGCAATCCGATCGTCTTTCAGCAACGCACTCGCAGGAAGCACATACACACCTTCCAGCCAGCGGCCTGCGATACTCGCTTCGACATACAACCCTACCGGCAACACCGTGACCGCACGATCCCGTTCCTTCCCTCGCAACCCGAACGGATCGTTGACCTGAGCCACAAGCATTACCATACCGGTCTTCTCATCAATAGCGCCTTCACTACGCACAATCCGGCCTCGCCAGGCTTGTAATTCTCCGCGATAGTTCGCTGACAAAATGACTTCAGCACCTTTGGCTGTAGCTGAGCGTGATGGCCAGTCCGGCACATCAACCCAAGACAACTCCTCGGTGTTGACAGGCAAACGCACTTCCGCCAGATCGCTGCTGTAGATGCTACCCAGCACGTCTCCGGTATTCAGGTACTGCCCCATCCCAATGCTTATGGTGCGCACCCGGCCACTAAAGGGTGCCCGTATTTCCGTCCGCTGCCGCAGCAATCGGGCATTTTTCAGTTCTTCCTGTTCGGCGGCGAGTTTTGCTTTTTTTTCCTTTAATTGCGGAATTCTCAAATTCAACGGACTGGGGTCGCCCTCACCCAATTGCCGCCACTCCTGTCGCGCCTGCTCCGCTTCGGCTTCCTCGCGGGTGAGTTGATATTGCGCTTCCATCATCCTGGCTTGCGCTTGCGCCACGCGCAAATCGTATTCGGCCGGATCGATGGAGACCAGCAAATCCCCCTTTTTAAAAAAACCGCCACTGACAAATGCTGGCGCCACATGGGTGATATTGCCCGAAACACCTGTTATGACCTCGATTTCGGTTTGCGCTTTGACACGCCCTCGTGTTTGCACTGTCATTTGCAACCGTTGCGGTTGTGCCGTGATCGTTTGCACTACCGGTGGCTCGGCAACTTGCGGTTGCTGATCGGCTTGTGGCGGCATTTGGACGATAATCATGGCGGCAACAACTCCCGCCATTATCACGAATAAAGCGATGAATAGTTGTTTACGCGCTTTCATCAACAAACAAATTTTTGCATGAATGAAAAGATGACTGTAAAAGTTCGATCAAGCATTGCCACCCAGAGCCAGGTAAAGGTTGATACGGTTACTCAGCAATTGCCGCGTTACGGAAAGATGCGCCGTCTGTGCATTTAACATGCTGCGATAACTGTCCAGCAACGTCAAAATTTCAATGGTGCCGTTTCGATACGAATAAATAGCCAGTTTCTGGCTGGACCCGGTATGCTCAACAGCTTTACGTAAAGCAATTTCCTGCTGCCGTAACCACTCCTCGGCTGCCAGCGCCTGTTCCACCTCGCGAAAAGCATTCAATGCCGTATTTTTGTATTGATTCAGGGCTTCCTCGGCACGCGCCTGATTGCGAAAAATCTCACCTTGAATACGCCATCCGGTAAACAAGGGTTGCACCAATCCGGCAAACACATTCCAAGCCGCGGCCCTAGGGTCGATCAACTCGGTCAGATCGACACTGCGGCTCCCGCCGGTTGCTGTCAGCGTAATTCGCGGCAAGCGCAATTTTTGCGCGCTGGCTGTCCGCAAATCGGCTGTTTGCAAGCGCTTGAATGCGGCTATCAGATCGGGCCTGCGATCCAGTAATTCCGACGGCAATCCTGCCGGTACCGCGGCCGGTAATAACGGTAGTTGGGTGATGCTCCACACTTTATCTTCGGGATAATTACCCAGCAAGATTTCCAGTCTTTTGGAAATTTGCTGCACCCGGTTGCGTGCTTGCTTCAGTTGCGCTTCGGCATTCGTCAGATCATTTAAAGCCAGACGCAAATCCAAGCCACGAACCAAGCCACGCTGAAAGCGGCCACGCACCAGGTCGGCGATCACCCCCCGTTCTTTGATTGACTGTTCAATGATGGCCGATTGCAATTCGGCCTCGATCAATTCGAAATAACTTTGTGCAACGCGCGCCGCCAACGATAAACGGGTTCCTTGAAAATCCGCATGCACGGCAGTGGCTTCTGTTAGGGCCGCCAAGTGTGAGTCGCGGATTCTTCCCCACAAATCCACTTCCCAGCTGACACCAAACAGAGCCTCGAAGACGTTAAAGCGGGCGGAACCGAAGCCAGCGTCGCGGATTTGCACTTCTTCATAATCCGCCGAGAAAAAAACCTGCGGCCAGCGTGGGGATCCATCAATGCGTGCCTGAGCCGCAGCGGCTTGAATTCTCGCGGCTGCGGCCTTCAATTCGTAATTATTTTCCAGTGCGCGATCCACAAATTGTTTTAGCGTTGCATCCTGAAATGTTTCCACCCAGCTCACAGCGACGGATTGCTCCACAGCGTGTTCGCTCCATTGCTGCGGGATGTCTGCACCAACATCACCGGTATGCCGCTCGGACAACAGGCTGCAGGCGCTTAGGGCGAACAAAGGCAGCAGGAAGCAAAACAAATGGAATGGTTTCATAGTGAAGCACGTATAAACTGCATGCACATTTCCCTGTTGTTCTCAAATACGATTATTTTCAGGATAAAAAGCTTTCGCCAAGGTATCCGCCAAATCCTGGCGAACTTGCCCGGCCTCTTCGACAATATTGCCCAGCCGGGCAAAATCATGAACCATACCCGGGTATACGTTGACTTGTGTATCCACGCCGCTAGCTTTCAGCCGCTCGGCATAAGCCATTCCTTCATCTAGCAATGGATCGTACTCGGCTAAAACAAGACTGACCGGTGCCAGCTTCGACAAATCCGGCGTTTCCAGCGGCGCAAAGCGCCAATCAGTTCGATCAGCATCGCTGCGAAGATAAAGCTTAAACATCCATTGCAAGGTATCCGCTTCCAATAGATATCCCTTAGCAAGGCGCTGATGCGAATCCGTATCCTGCCATACACTCGTACATGGGTAGAGCAAAACCTGAAAAACCGGTGGTTGCCAACCTTCGGCTCTAGCCATGATCGCGATCCCAGTTGCCAATGTACCACCGGCACTATCGCCTCCAACCGCGATGCGGGTAGTGTCAAGACCATGAGCAAATCCTTGCAACAGGAGCCAACGATACGCATCGTGCGCATCGTTTACTGCATTGGGGAAACGGTACTCCGGTGCCAGCCGGTAAGCAACATGCAGTACATAACAAGGTGTCAACGCAGCCAGAGAACGACACAGTGAATCGTGTGAATCCAGAGTACCTAGGCAATAACCGCCGCCGTGAAAATATAGCAATACCGGGCACAATGCCGCCGTTGCTGCAAGTTCAACCGGTTTATATAATCGCGCATTAATCGATTGCCCATCGCGGCAAGGAATGGTGATCTCCGTCACACTTGCAACCGATGGTCCGGGAACATCCAGTATGTGTGTTGACGCATCATAATCTAACCGCGCCTGCTCAGGCGTCATCATATACATCGCCGGCTTTTCCCCGCTCATTGCATTTGCTTTAACGAGCTCAAGAAAAGCCGACAGATCGGGATTCAGTGACATCAGATATCCTCCTCGCAACAATTCAAGCTAGAAACGGAACGTTAAGGTACCAATAATCGTGCGTTCCGCACCCAAATAAGGCCTGCCAAAATTTGTCGAGGCAATATAATGATTATTAAAAATATTGCTGGCATTGATGTTAAACAATACCGGCCCTTTCTCATAGCGGAGCGAGGCATCGAATAAGGTGAATGACGGTGTGGTTGTAGTGTTTGTTTCTTCGTTAAATGTTTTACCGACGTAACGTACCCCGCCACCCAAACCAAAACCGCGTAACCAATCGATTCCCAAAGCACCAAACGAATAATCCAACCACCCCGAAGTCATGGTAGACGGCACCTGGAGAGGTCTCTTACCTTTAAATTCAGTATCTTTTAAATTGTCTACGTCCATATAAGTAAAAGAACCGATCGCATTTAACCCGCGCAACAATTCCGTACGAGCTTCCAGTTCGACACCGCGTGATCTGATTTCACCTGTCTGAACAAAACCAAAACCATTCAAATTTGTGGGATCACGCGTTAACGTATTGTTTTTGGTTAGATCGAAAAAAGCCACGGTATACAAACCTTTTCCCCCTACGGGTTGATACTTAATACCCGCTTCAAACTGAGAGCCGCGCGTTGGATCAAATGGGGTGCCTGTGCTGCTAAAACCGGTTTGCGGCAAAAACGACTGTGCATAACTGAAATAAGGCGCAATGCCATTTGAAAATAAATAGGTTAAGCCACCCCGTCCGGTAAAGGCGCTGTCATTACTTTTGGTTGAGAGTGTAGGATCCAAGCGATCGGCATTACTTGTATTGATTCTGTCATAGCGCCCGCTCAGGGTCAGAATCCAATTGTCATAACGCAGTTGATCTTGGATATAAAAACCTAATTGATCAATTGTCTGTTTCGCATTCTGCAATAATACATCTGGTCTTGGAATTGGCGTGCCATAAACCGGATTTAACAGATCAATATTGGGTACAGTAAATCCATTGTTATATCCTTCAAAATATTTCATCGAGAGATTGGTTTGATTCCAATCGGCGCCCACTAGCACCGTATGATTTACCGGTCCGGTATTGAACTTAGCCTGTGCATGCGTATCCAGAACGATCTGGTTCAGCCGCTCGTTGGTAGCGTAGGCACTACGTTCGATCAATGTGGGCCGATCGAGTGAATTGAAAGTCTGGAATAAATCCTGGAATCGTCCCACTTGTTGCGCAAAGCGAAAGTTTTGCCGTACGGTGAAAATGTCATTGAAATGATGCTCTAATTGATAGCTAAATGAAGATTGATTCGTGTTGTATTTTGTAAATTTCGGATCGCTTTGCAGTACGTTGGTAAAACCACCACTGGGTGAGGCAATATAGAATGGTGACGATCCGCTGCGATTATTGAGCACGTCACCCATCAACGTAATGGTTGTGTCGACCGTGGGGCGCCAGGTGATGGACGGCGCAATATAAAAACGCTCATTATGTGCACGATCGCCGCCGGTATTGGGATATCGGGTTTGCGTATCGCTCTCAAGCGCAGTCGTCACCAACCGGAACATGATTGTCCCGTCCTTGCTGACGGCTCCTATATCGGCAGCAATTCTTTTACGATCAAAATTGCCATATTGAAACTCAATTTCACGAATAGGCGTAGCACTCGGCCGTTTAGTCACGCGATTAACAATACCCCCTGCGTCGCCTCGTCCAAATACTACCGAAGAAGGACCGCGCAGCACGTCCACGCGCTCCACTCCATAGGTTTCGGTAATGAACTGAGAAAAAAAACCGACCGCTGAGTTACTCAAGCCATCCCTGAAATTTGCAGTGTTCAATGCATTGAAACCACGCATCATCAAGTATTCAAAACCCTGACCCTGAAATCCAAACTGGTCGACGGTGACACCAGGAACATAACGCAACGCCTCGGTAAAATTCTGCACGCTGCGCATATCCATCTCATTTCGAGTCACCACCGATATCGATTGTGGTATCTCGATGATCGGTGTATCGGTTTTGGTTGCGGTGATACTACGTTTAGCAACATTTCCTATCGCCTCGCCGGTATTTTTGGCTTCGATTACCACGGTCGGCAACGTCGAATCGGCGGTTTTTTTTGTATCCGATTCCCCGGAATTATTTTCTGGAGAATCCATTTTACCATCGGATGTTGCGGTTGAATTTTTCTTATCTATCTGATTCGTTTGCGCAAAGCTGCTGCTGGCGATTGTAGTTAATACAATGGTCAAAACTGCAGAAAATGCTAGATGCTTCGATAGGCCAGGTGATATTGTTGTTTTTTTGTACATGACTAAATAATAAAAAAGCTATGAATAAAAAATAAATCGACTGGAATACTGTTCAGGCGATTACTGATGAAATGGTTCGCGCCGGTAGCGGAGCTCTGATCTGATCCAAAGAATTAATCAGAGCTTGAGTAATTTCACTGGCACGAATTGCAGTAACCGATAGCAAGGTGTCGCTCAGCCCATGACTGGATTCGCAGGCTCCTTGTAAAAAAATGGCCGGTTTGAATTGCGGAGCAGCACTCAACCGGTAACTGCGATCTACCGACAAGGTTTTGAAGAAGGGCATTAGCGGTGAGAATAGTGTTTGAAAATGGTCACGGTGATATCCGGTCGCAAGTACGACGGCATCATAGGTTTCCGAGAAATCGCAATCAGCATTCAAGTCGCAAAGTGTGAACTGAATTCCCTGCGATAACGAGTCGGCTCGCCGCACTTCGTGTCTGCGTAAAAACCGATGTCGTTTCGCACCTGCCACCTTCTGTTGGTAGAGCACATTGAATATCTGCTCGATCAGCACCAGATCCGGTGCGGCATAATTGGTATGCCAGAATTCTCCAAGCAGATTACTGCGCTCCTGTTCTGTGCTATTGAAAACAAAATCGGTGAAATCGGCATTGAAAATTTCATTGACAAAAGGGCTATCATCGGAAGGCCTGATCGACCGGGCACGCATGATCAAATCAACTTTTGCGCGATCGAAACGGCCGTGCAAATCCATGAAGATCTCCGCAGCACTCTGTCCGCCTCCCACGACAGCAATTTTCTCGACATTTGAGAATTCCTTGATTCTTGTTAAATAATCATTGGAATGGAAAATACGGTTGTCGTCCTTCAACGCCAAGAAACAGTCCGGAATTCTCGGTTTTCCGCCGATACCCACCGCCAGGCTACGCGTCAATCGTTCATGTACGGTGTTATTCCGGTCGAGTGACCTGACGCGCAAATACATTACTTCATTGCCGCTTTTTTCCGGCAAGACCTCGATCACCTCTTCTCCATATGCGCAACTGTCATCGAAATGCGAGGCAGCCCATGCCAGATAATCATTAAACTCGTGCCGGCTAGGGAAAAAGGTCTTCAAATTGATGAAATCCTGCAACCGGTTTTTCTGATGCAGATAGTTAATAAATGTGAAGTAGCTGGCAGGATTGCGCAGCGTAGCCAGATCTTTGAGAAATGAAACCTGCATGTGGGCGTTGTTCAACATCATATTGGCGTGCCACGCGAACTCCGGTTGTTTCTCGATAAAAAAAGCGTTGATGTGATAGCCGGCTTGCTTTTTTTCTTCCATTGTTATGGCCAGGGCGATATTCGATGGACCAAAGCCAATACCAATCAAATCATAAATTTGCATGACTAACCCTCAAGATAGCGATAAGGAATGTGCGGTGACGGCACTGCGCGGCACCCACAGTTGTTCGGAAAAGAAACGCTCGCGCAGCAGCATGTGCAGTGCGGCACGTTTATGCGGAAAGTCGAATTCCTTGAGATTGGCGTAGCCGCCATATGCGAGATTCCGCATCATCTTGAGATTATCGATGCGAGGCTCGATGACAATGCGCTGCGTTCGGCAATCATCCAGGAATAAGTAATGCGAAATCGACGGTAACCAAGCTGTCACGAAAGGTTTGCCGCGCGTTTGCGGCTCGCCGATCAGCACATGCCAACCGCGATCAAATTCATGCGCGTCGTAAAATGGTGCGATGCGATCTTCTTTTGCCCAATAAACCTCGAAGTAGCCGAATGGCTCATTGTTCAAACACGCAATGAGATTCAGCATGTGAGGATCCGCATCGATCATTTCGAGATAAGCCCGATGTTTTTGCATGTCCCCAGTTTCCTGCCAGAAAGCAGCAACCACAGGGTCATTCATCCAGCGATTGAATCGCGGTAGATCGTTATCGATGTCCACCCGGCGAAAATTCAATGTGGATCCGAGCCAAGGAATATAGCGTCGATAAACCAGACCGGAAGGTTTGGGCGGGCGCAATGGATGGCGCTGTCCTTGACTGAATCCATAGCGGATGGGATATGGTGCGTCACTGCCGCGTTGATGCCATAGTCTGGGCAGTTGCCAGAATGCTTCGGCATAAACAATCACTCGGCTGCCATCGGCAGTCAGAACCCCTGTCGCAAACAACTCGGGAAACCGCGACTGCGCAACAGTCAGCGTCACTTCCTTTTGTGCCGGGTAGCAAAGCAGAGCTGCTTCGATAACCGCCAACAGTTCCGTTGTGGACGGTTGTTGACTGATTGCATCGATCGGTCCCAAAGTCAGTTGCCCATCGGTATTTCGCAATGACCAAATCGATGGTTGTTCATTGTCTCGATACCGAACGTGTAGCTTCTGGTCATCATGACAGATGGTGCAGCAAACCCGATCGGGATATGACAGCAGGTTCACTTGCGCAACTATGCTTTCGTCGATCAGAGTCATGGATGAATCACTGAGCAAATTCGATTTCATTTATCTCCAACGCAATTTTATTTTTGCAATATACTTTCTAAACACTGAAGACGAATGAGAATTATTTTTATTTATAAATAATCATTATTTCCGATAATGTACGATTCAATTAATCAAGATCAACAAAATGATTATTAATGTTTTTATTTTGCAGATAGCGATTAAAACAACTTCTTCAATCGATATTGCCGCAACACAATCCGGGTAAAATTCTGTAAATAATTCTTATTGCCATTCGTCTCAAAAGACGTATCGGAATAAATCAGGTGGAGCATGCTGAAATTTCTTGTTAAACAATCAAAATCCTTATTGCTTGGCGCATCGCTTGCAAGCGTCCTGCACGGCATCGGCAGTGTTATGTTATTGGCGCAGATCAATTCCGCGTTGACCTCGGAAAATACGGAGCGTGAGCAGATGGCATGGTTATTTGCCGTTACCGCACTCGGTGTGATGTTCACTTACGTCATCGCAGCCATTCTTTTCGAACGGCTCGGTCAACAGGCGCATGCCGAGTTGCGCAGCTTTGTAGCAAAGCGCGTTATAAGCGCGGACTACCGGCAACTGGAAGTTTTGGGTGCAGCCCGAGTGCAATCCGCCTTATCCGACCACTGTAGCCGGGTTGCCGAATTTTTCGTCAGCTTCCCGGTCATTCTGACCAATGCCGTGGTCGTAATCGGTTGTCTGGCTTATATGGCTTTCCTATCCTGGCAAGTGTTTTTGCTGGCCGTTCTCATTATTGGCTTGGGATGCATCGGCTATCATCTTGCTCATTTACGCGCAATCCGGCATCTCGATGCAGCCGCACAGGAACAAGACCAATTGTTCGGGCACTTCCGTTCCTTGACGGATGGCGCCAAAGAATTGCGCCTTAATCATGACAAACGGATTATTTTTTTTGACGATGTATTGCGGCGCTCCATTGAGAAAGTACGCAAGGAGCGCACCTTCGGCATGTCTGTCTTTGTCGCATCTGCAGGTTGGGCAAACTTTCTGATTTATGCCTTCATCGGCCTGGTGCTATTCGTTCTGGTGGGTGATGTGCCTGATCGCACTTTGATCATGACTGGCTACGCACTGATTTTCGTTTACATGGTGGGACCGTTAGAAGCATTGCTACTGAATATTCCTCGCGCAAATTTAGCGCAAGTTTCCGCGGACAGGATCGAGGAAATAACGCAAGCTATGGCTTCCACAGAACAACCGGTCACCGACACGGCGATACCGCCGTTACAGTCGATCGTGCTTAAAGATGTGCTTCATCGCTACTATCATGAACAAAAAGATGAAATGTTCACACTCGGTCCGGTCGATTTATCGTTCCGTCCCGGTGAAATCACTTTTCTGGTAGGCGGCAACGGCAGCGGCAAAACCACACTAGCAAAGCTGCTCGTCGGCTTGTACCCTCCGGAAACCGGTACCATCACGCTGAATCAGATCCCGATCACCGACCTCAATCGCGATTATTACCGTCAATTCTTTACGACCGTCTTCTCTGATTTTCATCTCTTCGACCGGATTCTGGAAACCGGTCACAACACCGATTTGGATCAAAAGGGAAATCAGCTGCTGACGAAACTGCATTTGCAGCACAAGGTGAAGGTACGTGATGGCGCCTTCACTACCTTGTCGTTATCGCAAGGTCAACGCAAACGGCTTGCACTGGTGGTGGCTTATCTCGAGAGCCGCCCATTTCTGGTGTTTGACGAATGGGCCGCCGATCAGGATCCGTTATTCAAGGATATTTTTTACCATGAACTGCTGCCGGAATTGCGCGCAATGGGCAAAACCATGCTGGTGATTTCGCACGATGATCGTTACTTTCATTTGGCCGATCGCTTGCTGCGCATGGAAAGTGGCCGGTTGACAGTCGATCAAAATCACGACCATTCCGATCAATCCAAACCGGTCGCAGCCCCACTGTTTGCTCTCAATAGCATCACCTGACATCATGAAAAAGCCTCTCGTCACAGAATTGTCTGATCAACCTCAGCAATCCGAAAAAAACATTACAAAAATACGAGCAACACGTCACATCCTGACTGTACTCCATCGCTGGGCAGGACTCTCGCTGGCAGTTTTTCTGTTTATTGCCGGATTTACCGGCGCCATCATTTCATGGGATCACGAGCTGGATGAATGGCTGAATCCACAGCTGTTTGAGCGGCAAAACCAAGGTGAAACGTTGCCTCCGCTCATGCTCGCCGATCATCTGGAAAAAGCCGACTCCCGCATCCTGATCACCTGGCTGCCGCTTTCCATCGAGCCCGATCAGAACCTCGGATTGGCGGTCATTGGCCGCCCTAATCCGCAAACTGGAAAAGCGATCGAAATTGAGATAAATCAAATCGCGCTTGATCCGGTCACTGCAGAAATCCGGGGATCACGCATGTGGGGGAAAATTGCGCTGACACGGGAAAATTTTGTGCCATTTCTGTATAAGCTGCACTACAGCATGCACCTGCCGGATTTTTTCGATATCGAATTCGGCATTCTGTTCATGGGCATACTAGCGATTGTTTGGGTCATCGATTGTTTCGTCGCCTTGCTATTGTCTTTTCCCAATTGGCAAACCTGGCGCAAATCGTTTACTTTCCGCTGGCAACAAGGCGGCTATAAATTGAATTTCGACTTACACCGCTCCGGTGGTGTCTGGTTATGGGGTTTGTTGCTGATTCTGTCTGTAACGGCTGTATCGATGAATCTGAATCGGGAAGTAATGCGTCCCATTGTTTCGGTATTTTCCACGCTAAGTCCCGATCCTTTTGCCATTCGATCGCCCAATCCGCATGACGAACCGATCGAGCCCGGTATCAACCGGCATGAAATCGTTAGGCTGGCACAAGCTGAAGCACATCGGCTAGGTTGGAAAACGCCGCTGGGTGGGATGTTTTACGACCCGGAATATAGTATTTACGGTGTGACGTTTCACGAGCCCGGCGAAGATCATGCGAATCGTGGACTCGGCAATCCCTGGTTATACTTCGATGGCCAGGACGGCCGCTTTCTTGGCGATAAGATTCCCGGCAGCGGCAGCGCCGGTGACATTTTTCTGGACGCGCAGTTTCCTTTGCATTCCGGCAGAATCCTGGGATTACCGGGGCGCATCATGGTTTCGATGTTAGGTTTACTGGTTGCAGCCCTATCGGTTACCGGCGTAATCATCTGGTACCGCAAACGCAAGGCGCGGGCATTAGTCAATTAACTCGATCGAAGCTAAGGAAACGCTGATTAATTGTCTGCACGAGCGAATTGCTTCGTTGCGCGGTACTCGCTCCCTCGCCTATCAAATTGATAATCCCGGTTGTTGCGTTCCGCGTGCCTCGCCCTTCATCACGTTCGTCGAATTAATCAGCACTCCCTAATGTAAGAATCTGCAAACAAACTGATTCCTTGGCTACTCACGATACAAATTGCAGCTCAATTCTCCCCTAATTCGTATCACAATCAAAACTGCCGGATACTGAAATTATTCTCTATCACCCCATTAACATTGACCAAATTCATGGTGCAAAAGTAGTTAGGCCGGAATCATTTGGATTATGAGTTAATTGCATCAATCCTGCAGATATGCTCTGAAGCAAAACTTCGGCGCGAATGATCCCGAAATGATCAGTATCAATTTCAATCGAATGAACCTCTGCGGGAGCAGTCTGCTGTTCAAGGGCCTCTTGATGATCGGGTTCGCGATCCGACGCCCACCAGCACATGGGATTTACGCGCAGTGCTCTCAATTCCGTTGTCTGTATCGACAACATTTTCAAGCGCCGTGCCACTAAAAAAACTTGCGCCAATTCATCTGTTCCCATCGCGGCGTAGCCGGAGGCCTTACAAACACCCGCCGTACTCTCAAAAAGAGACGTGAGAACCATGGCTACCGTTTGCACGATTTCATGTTCTTCCGCTGACGGGGACGGCACGGCCGGTAATACAGCATCAGAAATTGCACCAAGAGCGGCAACGGTCACAAAATCCGCCAAATCCTGCCGCCAGTCATCCACTTGCGGCGATTCCACACCGGGTATATAAGGATCAATCAGCCCCAGGAAAGCCACGGATCGCCCATCGGCTTCGAATATTTCCGCCATCAGCGCCGCTAGGGTTCCTCCCAGCGACCAACCAGCAAGATGCACCGGCCCTTCCGGCTGAACCGCGCGAATCATGGCGCAATAGTCTTGCGCCATTTGACGCAACGATGTATCCCGATGCGCTGGATCGGCCAGCATGCGGCAAGGCAAACCATACACCATGCGTATCCCTTGCAACTGCCTCGCCAGCGGCTGATAGTCGAACACCGTACCCAACCCGGCATGGATACAAAACAAGGGCGGTTTACCGGGATCGTCAATCGCTTGATTCAACAGCAACAACCCGCTTGCAACCGGATTATCCAATCCCAGCAGACTGGCAATGGTAGGTTTTTGCATTAAATCCCGCAGTTTGAAATTCAGATTCAGTTGTTTCTGATTGCGGATACGGGCAATGACTTTAAGACTGGACAACGAATCGCCCCCCAGCGCGAAAAAATTATCCGTTTCACCGACCCGCTCCACACCCAGTACTTCCTGCCAAATCTCCGCCAGCGCCCGTGCTTGCGAGGTCGATGGCGCACGATAGTTGTCACCGGCCGCTTCCGGCTCGGGCAGGCGCTTACGATCCAGTTTACCGCTCAGCATCCGGGGCAATTCGTCGACTGCAATCCAGTATGACGGCACCATGTATTCCGGTAACTGCCGGGTCAGTGTTTGTTTCAACCGGGTCAATAAAGATTGCTTCATGGCCCGGTTTTCCGGCAGGATGTAAGCTGCCAGTTGCGCACCGCTCGACCCCGCATGCACGACCACAGCCACATCGGCTACGCCATCCTCGGCACGGATGTGCGCCTCGATCTCCCCCAGTTCGATACGAAATCCGCGTATCTTCACCTGATCGTCGGCACGGCCGACGTATTCGATGTTGCCGTCGTCCAGCCAGCGCACCAGGTCGCCGGTACGGTATAAACGTCCCCCCGCAGGGTCAAACGGATCGGCCACAAACCGCTCCGCGGTTAATCCCGCCCGCCCCAGATAACCTCTGGCCAATCCGTATCCGCCAATATACAGCTCGCCGACAATACCAAACGGCACCGGTTGCATATCGGTATCCAGAACATAGACCGTGCGCTCCCCGACCGGATGGCCGATAGGGGCATAAGCACAATCAAAGCTATCAGTGGCAACGGTTTTCCATATCAGCGGCGTCACCACGGTCTCGGTCGGCCCATAGCCATTGATCAGTCTGTCCGGTTGCAATATCTGGCGGATCAAATCATACGAAGCTTTTGGCATCGCTTCGCCACCGAAAACATACAACTCCACCGGCGGCGGATCGTTACGGGATGAAGCCCATTCGGCAATCTGCCCCAAGTACGCGGGTGGAAAAGCGGCATTGGTAATCCGGTAGTGCCGCAAGGCATCGTAGGTTCTTTCCGCCGTCCATAATTCCTGATCGCGCACCGCCAGTCCTGCGCCGACCGTCAACGCAGTCAACCAGCGCTCGTGCGCGCCATCGAAAGAAAACGACATGAACAGCAACTCGCAAGAACCGGGATGCATCTCGTATATTTGCGCGGTCGCCTGGCAATGCATCGATAACGGACCGTGGGTAACGCCGACCCCTTTGGGAACACCGGTTGATCCCGATGTGTAGATGACATATGCCAATTGCTGTTGATGCACTGCGACTGCCGGATTCGCCGTGTGCTCAAAACTCCACTCAATGCCGTCCAGCACAAGTTGCGGTACGCTACTGTCAAAGGCATGCCGGGCCAGTACCGCTTGTTGCGTGATCAACAACGATAATCCGCTGTCCTTGATCATGAATTGCAAGCGCTCGACCGGATAATCGATATCCAGCGGCACATAAGCAGCGCCCGTTTTCAGAATCGCCAGGAAGGTCACGATGACATCGAGCGACCGTTCCAGGGCAACACCGATGCGCATTTCACGCGCAGCGCCAAACTGCATCAGTTTATGTGCCAAACCATTGGCTCGCGCATTCAGTTGCGCGTACGACATTTCCTGCTCACCCATCAGCAAGGCAATCGCATCAGGCTGCACTCGTGCATTGCGCTCGATCAGGCAGTGCACCGGTTGATACACTTTTGTTTGCGGCGAAGTCGCGCCAGTACCGCGCAGCGACAGTAACCTGGCACGCTCCGGCTGACTGACCCAGGATAATTCACCGACGGGGCGAAGCGCATCGGCCATCATTTCACGCATCAATGATTCCATGTGCAAGCGCAGGTTTTCCACAAAAGTTTCGCTGAAATCATTGCAACTGTAGGCATATTCGATCTCCAGTGTCTCTCTGGCGACAACCTGCAAATCCATGGCATAGCCAGTCATGCCCTTGCTATGCAAGGCGCCGAATTGCAATCCGCTGCTTTCCGATTCGCGCAATGCGGCATCGACCGGATAATTTTCAAAAACGACAATGCTATCGAATAACGGTTGCCCGGAATAACCGGCCCAGCGCTGAATGTTTGCCAGAGCGGTATGCTCGAAATCGCGCAACCGCACATTCGTTTCTTGCAGTCCTCGCAGATATTCCGCCACAGTCCAGTCGTTGCGGCGCTGCACCGGTACCGGAATGGTATTGATGAACAGACCGACCATCTCGTCCGAACGCGCGAGACCCAACGGGCGCCCCGCCACCGTGGCACCGAATACGATGGTTTCCTTGCCGCAGTAGCGTTGCAACAGCAACGCCCAGGCAGCCTGAACGAAGGTGTTCAGCGTAATATGCTGACGTTGCGCAAAATCCTGCAAACGGCCAGTTTCTTCCGCATCCCAGCGGGTATACAACAACGCGAAATCCGCTGATCCCTCCCGGGGCATTGTCCGCCTGGCGGCTTGTGCCAGCAGTGTCGGCCCTTCCAACCGGCCTAGCTCGGTTTGCCAGAACTGCTGCGCTTCCTGGTTCGGCTGTTTTTCCAGCCAGCGCACATAAACCCCATAATCCGGACCGGTTTGGCGTAACGATTTGCCGTAATAATCATCCAGCCAGTCCCGGATCAGCAGGGTATGACTCCAGCCGTCGAACAGAATATGATGATGCGTCCAGATCAATTGGTGGCGATATTCCCCGGTTCGAATCAAACACAACCGCGCCAATGGCGGACGAAGGAAATCGAATTCCTGCTTCAATTCGGCTTCGGCATACGCTGCAATCCGTTGCTGCAAATCGGACTTGTACTGCCAATCCAATTGCACCACCTCAGCAACAGCGTTTCTGAATACCATTTGCAGCGGCCGTGCAAGCCCCGAACGCCACAAAAACCCGGTGCGCAACACCGCATGCCGGTCTATCATATGCTGCCAGGCGTGCGCCATGCGATCGGCATCGAGTCCGTCGACCGTCACGCTGATCTGGTTGACATACAGCCCCGTGCCCGGTGCTTCCAACGTATGAAACAACATGCCTTCCTGAGTCGGCGACAGCACATACACATCGTCGATCCGGTCATTTCCGATTCCCATGGAAGCGATCGTTGCCGCATCGAGATAATCGTCCAGCCGGGCGCGCTCCACTTCCGCTTCGGCAATGCCGGTTGCTGCGGCAGTCTCCACCATCAGCGCCAACGCCGCCACGGTCTGCTGTTCGAACAATTGTCGCGGTGTAATTTTCCAGCCATCCTGCTGCGCTTTCGAAACAATCTGCAAACTCAGAATCGAATCCCCACCCAGCTCGAAGAAGTTATCGTGCCGGCCCACAGTTGCAACGCCCAGCACTTCCTGCCAGATTCCGGCCAACATGACCTCGATCTCACCCTGCGCCGCCTCGTATCCATCGGTACCGGCAAATTCCGCTTGCGGCAACTGTTTACGATCCAGCTTACCATTGGCATCTAGCGGTAGCTGATCCAGCATGACAAATGCCGCCGGTATCATATAGTCGGGCAACGCGGCCACCAGGGCTGCGCGGATTTCAGCAGAGGTCGCTGTTTCTCCCGGATGCAACGCCACATACGCCGCCAGCCGTGTACCGCTGGCCGCAGTTTGCGCCAGCACGACTGCCTGGCAAATTTGCGGCAGCGATAACAAGTGTGTTTCAATCTCGCCCAATTCGACCCGATAGCCGCGAATTTTGACTTGATGGTCCCGTCGCCCCAGGTACTCGAGTTGCCCGTCCTCACGCCAGCGCGCCAAATCACCGGTACGGTAGAGCCTGCCGCCGTTGCCGTCGAATGGGTCGGCGACGAAGCGCATTGCGGTTAAACCCGCCTGCTCCAGATAACCACGCGCCAGCAAGTCTCCGCCGATGCACAGTTCTCCGATTTGGTCTCGACCAACCGGGAGCAGATCGTCATCCAGCAAGTAAATGCGCCGCGCAGGCAGCGGTTTTCCAATGGCGACCGGCTGCCACTGCTGCCGGCCGTCTTGCCGGTAGCGGCTGCAATCGAACGCGGTTGCGGTAACCACCGCTTCGGTAGGCCCATATACATTGAGCAACCGGATGTGATCCAAACCGGCGGTATGCCATTTTTCCAGCGATTCCGGCGGCATGCTTTCGCCGCCGACATTGATATGACGCAGCGCGGAATAACGGCCGTGCCGGAGCTGCTCGCACTGATTAAGCAGAACAGACCAGTAAGCCGTGGTCAGATCGGCAACGGTGATGCGCTTGTCGTGCAACTCACGATAGAAAGTTGCTACATCCCACAATTGCGAATCGCGCAGCACGACTGCAGCTCCGCTGCATAATGCCGGAAAGAGCTGATCGATAAACGCATCAAAATTGATGGTAGAAAATTGCAGTATGCGGTCGTCGCGCTTCAAGCCATAACTGAATGCCGCAACTTGTGCATGTTCAGCAAGTGCATGATGCGCCACGCCGACGCCCTTCGGCTTTCCGGTTGAGCCGGAGGTATAGATGATATACGCCAAATGCTCCGGGTGTAACATCACATCCGGAGCATGTGCCGGCAGGGTACGCAAATCCAGCGTATCCAGTTCCACTGCCGGACAGGTCACCGCCTGTGCGATTTTTGCGCGTCCCCCACTGTGCGTCAGCAACAGCGCGATAGCGCTATCTTGCGCGATGTGCGTCAGGCGTTCGCGCGGATAATCCGGATCCAGGGGCACATAAGCTGCACCGGCTTTCAACGTAGCCAACAGCGCGATAATCATTTCGAACGAACGATCCAGCGCGATACCGACCCGTTGTTCGGGTCTGATCCCAAGCGCAATCAGATGATGCGCCAAACGGTTTGCCGCCGCATTCAGCTCCCGATAGCTGAGTTCCCGGGCGCCCAGAACCAGCGCCGTCGCATCCGGATGCAGTGCAGTTTGCCGTTCGATCAGCCGATGCACCGGTTGCGTCGCATCGTGGCGTTGTGCATTCACACCCCAGTCGCGCAGCTGTTGCCATTCCGCATCGCTTAACAGCGTCAATTCGCTTAGACGCAAGTTTGCATCCGTAATCAACTTGCCCAGCAATTGCTCAATCTTTGCAGCGATACCGGTTACGGTCTGGAGCTCGAATTCCGCGCGTGCATAGCCGAAATGCAGAACCAATCCATCGTTTTCCAGCACCGACACCGTCAGCGGATAATGAGTCGTTTCATGAACCTTGACCGCAGAGAAAGTCAGCCCTCCCGGCGCATGCTGTTGCAGTGTTGCATCAACCGGATAATTCTCGAAAACCAGGATGCTGTCGAACAAACCTGCACGTTGATAACCGGCCCAGCGTTGAATCTCGTACAGCGCAGCATGTTCGTGCTCGCGCGAAGCCAGGTTTTGCAGTTGCAAGTCGTGCAACCACTCTCCGATAGTCCATTCGGGCCTGAAAGCGGCCACGACCGGCAGTGTGTTGATAAACAAGCCGAGAATCTGGTCGGCACCGGATAATTCCGCCGGTCTGCCCGCCACCGTGACACCGAAGGTTACCTGCGCTTGCCCGCTTCGCTGTTTCAACACCAGCGCCCAGGCAGCCTGCATGAGCGTATTCAGAGTGATGCGCTGCCGCATCGCAAATTGCGACGCTGCCGAGACCAGCCCGGGATCAAGCACACGGGTGTATTCATCAAAACCGGAATCAGCGTGCAACATGTTGTTGGATGAAACCAGCCTTGTAGGTTCGGTTACCGGTTGCAGCAGTGTTTTCCAGTAGCGTTCCGCCGCGACTGCATCCCGGCCGGCAAGCCAGGCAATGAAATCGCGATAACGGCTAGCCGGTAGCGAAGGTTTTTCCCCGCCATAAATCCGCAGGACTTCGCCCAGCAGTTGCGAAGTGCTCCAGCCGTCCAGCAAAAGATGATGAAGCGTCAGTATCATGTGCAATTGCTGTGCGGAACAATGCACCAGAGCGATCTTAATCAGCGGCGGCTGATCCAGACGGAATCCCGCCATCAATTCGGATTGCGCCAGCGTATCCAGCGCTTGATCCATGTCATGCTGCGATGCAAAAACCCGGTGGCGCCAGTCGTACTCGGAAAACGGCAAGGTCGCGGTTTTTGCCACCCACTGCAGCGGTACCCTCCCTTCCGGCAAAAAACCGGTGCGCAAAATTGAATGCCGCTCCACCACGGTTTGCCAGGCCACCCTGAATCGTGCAACCGAGAGCTGCGCGATATCCGCACGCAGCTGATTCACATAGGCATGGCTATCGGTTTGAAAAACGCTGTGAAATAAAATGCCGGTTTGTAACGGTGACAGCGGATACAAATCCTCAATCCGCCCGGCGGCAACTGACAAGCCGTTCAGTTCGTCCTGGGAGATGCGCACCAGCGGAAAGTCCGCAGGAGTGACAGTACTGACGCCGCTGGTGCAATGCGTGATGATCGCATCGAGCTCGTTCAGCAAACGCTGTCCGAATGCAGTCATCGTGGCGTGCGTATAGCGCGCCGAACTGAAGTTGATATCGATACACAGCTCGCCCCGGGAGACATGACAGTTGATGGCCAATTCATGGGTCTGCGGCATACCCGGATCGATCAGATCGCCGACCGGTTCATCGGCGAGTTGCCACAGCGAATCCGCCATGAAACTGGCATCCAACTGTCCGAGGTAATTGAATACCACTTGCGCTTGCGGCGGCGCGGCGATGATCTGCCGTTGCTCCGCTGAGCCGTGATATTTGAACAAACCGTATCCTATTCCTTTATTCGGTATTTGGCGCAACTGTTCTTTGGTTTGCTTGATTCGCTGCGGTAGATCGCCGTCGGTACTCAGCACCACCGGAAATACCGTCGTATGCCAGCCGACCGAATGCGACAAATCGATATCCGGAAAAAGATCTTCGCGTCCGTGCCCCTCGAGATCGATGACGATACCCTGCTGCCCGCACTCATGACAAAACGCGCCAGCCAATGCGGTCAATAGCAAGTCGTTGACCTGAGTGCGGTAAGCAGACGGCGCATCCTTCAGTAATGCACGGGTTTGCTGCTGATCTAACGTTACCGCAATGCTCGTGCGATTCGCCGCGTCGTTGGCACCGTGCGGAAAATCACACGGCAGCGCAGCCGATATGCCTTTCAAGCTTTGCCAATAGTCAAATTCGCTTGCATGTTGCAGCGGATACTGTATCAAGCGACGAGACCACACGGCATAATCGGCGGTCACCGCGGGCAGATCGATGTCTTGCTGCCGTGCAGCCTGACGGTAAGCGGTTTCGAGATCTTCCACCACAATGCGCCACGACACCCCGTCGATCACGGTGTGGTGAATTACCAGCAACAAACGCTGAGTATCGTCAGCCCAATCAATCAACACCACACGCAGCAGCAAGCCTTGCTGCAAGTTCAGACTGCGTTGCGCGGCGTTGCAGATGGCCAGGAATTGCTCCTGACCGGCAGCTTGCCGGATCCACAAACAATCGTGTTCAGATCCGCTACCGGCCATTTGCTGCCACTCGCCCTTAACATCTTCGTAAAAACAGAAGCGCAACGCGCGATGCTGTTGTAGCACTGCGGTTAATGCTTCCCGCAAATAACCGGCCTGTAATTTTTCGCGACAGTTCAACAGTACCGCTTGATTCCAGTGCGACCGGACAGGGATGGATTGCGCGAAGAAATCCTGTTGGATTGGCAACAATGGAATCACTGCCGCGTTGTCCGCGCTACCGGAAAGTGCTGTACTGACCGGTGCTGTTTCTTCCAGCGGCAGGGTCACTGGTGCTAGCGCCGCAACGGTTTGCCGTTCGAACAATTGCCGTGGTGTGATTTTCCATCCGGCACGGCGGACTTTGGTGACAATTTGCAAACTCAGGATCGAATCGCCGCCTATTTCAAAAAAATTATCATGACGACCAACACGGGGAAGACCCAGCACTTGTGCCCAGATGTCAGCCAAAGTTGTTTCGACTCCGGCTTGCGGCGCATCATATTCCTTGTCGCGTGCAAATTCCGCTTGTGGCAAGCGATCGCGATCAACCTTGCCGTTGGCGTTCAGCGGCAAGCTTTCCAAGGTTATGATCGCGGACGGCAGCATATAATCTGGCAATACGCAGGCCAATGATTCGCGCAGTGTGCCTCCATCTTCTGTTCGATCGTTTTGCAGTACAACATAGGCGATCAACCTGGCACCCTGCGGACCCTCCTTGATCGCGGCAACAGCTTCCCGCACCGCCGCTAACCGCAACAATTGCGCTTCAATTTCGCCGAGTTCGATACGATAACCGCGAATCTTGATTTGATGATCCAGCCGCCCGAGGTATTCGACTTGTCCGTCGCGCCGCCAGCGCGCCAAGTCGCCGGTGCGGTACAACCGCTCACCCTGTTGACCGAAAGGATCGGCGACAAAACGCTCGGCAGTCAAACCGGGACGATTCAGGTAGCCGCGCGCCAATCCGGTTCCCCCCAGATACAACTCCCCCGGTACACCGACCGGAAGCGGATTCATGTCGGCATCGACAATATAGGCGGTACGGTCGCCCACCGGCGAACCGATCGGCAAGTAACTCGATTCGAACCGGGTATCCGGCCAGGCTTTGAAAATGAGTGGCGTGATGACGGTTTCGGTCGGACCGTAACCGTTGATGATGCGCGGCGGCTGCAGGGTTTGCTGCACATATTCAAAAGCGCTGCGGCTCATGGCCTCACCACCCGCCGTATATGACCGGATCGGCAAATTGCGCCCGGCGCTGCCGGTAAATTCGGCCAGCTGCTGCAAATAACCCGGAGTAAAACAAGCAATGGTGATACGGTGCCTGATGATTTCATTGACAGTCCGGTCGGCGGCCCACAATTCGTTGTCTCGTGGCATCAGCGTCGCACCAAAAGCCAACGGCACCAGCCAGCGTTCGTGCGCACCGTCAAAATTGATCGATGCAAACTGAAGTTCACGATCTTCAGGCGTCATGCCATACATCTCGCCGATCGACTGCACATGCATCGCCAGCGGCCCGTGCGCCACCCCCACGCCCTTGGGTTTACCGGTAGAACCGGAGGTGTAGATGATATACGCCAGATACTCGGGATGCACCGTCACGTCCGGGTTATCGTTCGGATAATCCGTGACGGTTAACGTATCCAGCTCCAGGCAATGTTCTGGACAAGGTATTTTTGCCCTGACATGACTTTGCGTCAGCAACAGTTCAATACCGCTATCGGCGATCATGTGTTGCAACCGCTCCGCAGGATAATCCGGATCCAGCGGCACATACGCGCCGCCCGCCTTCAATACCGCCAGCAGCGCCACCACCATGTCGATCGAGCGTTCCAGCGCAATACCCACCCGGCTTTCCGGTTTGATACCCAGTGCGATCAAGTGATGCGCCAGCCGATTGGCGCGTTGGTTCAGTTGCGCATAACTCAGTTCATTGTCCTGAAAAATCAGCGCCACCGCGTCCGGCTGATCCATTACACGCCGCTCGATCAGGCGATGCACCGGTTCGACTTCGGCATAACACCGTGCGTTGACTCCCCAATCGTTGAGCTGCGTCCATTCCATTTCGCTCAGCACATTCACATCACCCAGGCATTGCAACGGATTGTCCGCCAATTGCCGCAGCAGATATAGATAGTGTTCGCTCAGACGCTGTATCGTGTCCGCCTCGAACAGTTCCGCCGCATACGTGAACCGTGCGTCGATTTGGCCGTCCGGTTTCTCCACCGTATCCAATACCAGTTCGAATTGCGCGCCGCGTTCACCCGGTTCGAATTCGCTCACCGTCAGTCCGGGCAGTTGATACAACGCGCGGTAGTCTTCGCGCAGGTGGTTGAACATCACCTGGAACAGCGGATTCTGGTGCAGGCTGCGTTCCGGTTGCAGTGCTTCAACCAGGTACTCGAACGGCAGATCCTGGTAAGTTTGCGCGCCAAATGCAGCGTCGCGGGTTTGATCGAGGATCGCCGCCAGTGTCATGCGGCTATCGATACGGTTGCATAGCACTTGCGTGTTGACGAACAGACCGACGATGTGTTCGGCTTCCGCGCGCTGCCGGTTGGCGACCGGCACACCGACGCGGATGTCGTTTTGTCCGCTGTAGCGGTACAACAGCATCTGAAAGCCGCATAGCAATGCCATGAACAGCGTGACGCCGCGCTCTTGCGCCAAACGCCGTAGCCCGGCTGCCAGCGGTGCGGGCAATTGAAAGTTGTGCTGCGCGGCGCGATAGTTGTTGACCGGTAAGCGCGCATGATCCACCGGTAATTGCAGAATCTTGTGTGTATCGCCCAGTTGCGTGCGCCAATACGCCAATTGCCGTTCTTTTTCCCCGGCTTCGAGCCAGTTGCGCTGCCAGACCGCATAATCGGCATACTGCACCGGCAATGCCGGCAATTGCGGCGGCTCTCCCATCAGGCACGCCCGGTAGCACGCCGCCAGTTCGTCGATGATGATGCGATTGGACCAGGCGTCCGATATGATGTGATGCATCGCCACGATCAGATGGTGTTCCTGCGCGTCCAAACGGATCACCGCGACGCGCAGCAGTGGCCCCTGCGTCAAATCGAACGGGGTGGTGATGATTTGCTCGGCTTCCTGCACTGCGCGTTGCTGCCGCGAGTCGAGCTGCAGATCGCTCAGATCGATCGTTTGCAGCGCAAAATCCCCTGCCGCTTCGATCACTTGCTGTGCTTGTCCGTGTGCGTTCACTCGGCACACCGTGCGCAGCGATTCATGCCGCTGCACCAGTATCCGGAAGCTTGTCTGCAACGCAGCAACGTCCAGTTCGCCGCTCAAGCGCAACGCTGCGCTCAAGTGATACGCCGTGCTTTGCGGTTCCAGTTGCCACAAAAACCAGTGCCGTTGCTGCGCATAGGATAAGGGAATGGATTCCGCATTCAGTTGCCGGATGATCGGCAACTGGGAAAAGTCGATACCGCGTTCGTTCAACGCATTGAGAAATATTTTTTGCTTATCAGCAGCGAGCGCTGCAAACCGCTCGGCGATCGCGTATTTATCCAGTTCCAATCAATTCTCCAGCGTATTCAATAATTCCGCCATTTGACTCAATACTCCCGGTTCATCGGTGTTTTTGCATAGCTCGGCCTGTACTGCGGAAGCCATGTCTTTCAATACCGGATGTTCAAACAACAAGCGCAAAGGAAGCGAAACTGGGTGTTTGGATTGCATTCGTTGCTGCACCTGCAGAATCAGCAACGAATGCCCACCCAGTCTGAAAAAATGATCATTCCTGCCGGCTTGGCCGATGCCCAGCACTTCCTGCCAGATTCCAGCCAGCAGTTGCTCGATTTCACCCTGCGGCGGCTCATAGTCATCAACATTGGTAAATTCCGCTGCCGGCAGGCGATTGCGGTCGATTTTGCCGTTGGCGCTCAGCGGCAGGCGATCCAGAGTCACGACTGCCGATGGCAGCATGTAGTCGGGTAAAGTCTTGCGCAGCGCTTCGTTTAGCAGCACAACATCCACCGTTTTGCCCGCGTGCAGTGAAATATACGCCACCAGCCTGGCATCTTGACCGGTTGCATGCACAGTTACCACCGCTTCGCGGATTTCCGGTTGTTGCAGTAACTGCGCTTCGATTTCACCGAGCTCAATACGAAAACCCCGAATCTTGACTTGATGATCCAGCCGCCCGAGGTATTCGATTTGACCATCGCGTCGCCAGCGCGCCAAGTCGCCAGTGCGGTACAACCGCTCGCCCCGATGACCGAACGGATCGGCGACAAAACGCTCAGCTGTCAAACCGGGGCGATTCAGGTAGCCGCGCGCCAATCCAGCGCCGCCCAGATACAATTCTCCGGCGACACCTGATGGCACCGGATTGAGATCGCTGTCCAGTATGTAGGTTTGCGTGGCGCTGATCGGCCGTCCGATTGGAATATTGCTCGACGATTCGAGGTGGCAAACCCAGTGCGTCACGTCGATCGCCGCTTCGGTCGGGCCGTAAAGATTGTGCAGCTTGACCGTCGGCAACCGGTCGAACACCGCTTGCTGCATCTCCGGTTGCAGTGCTTCACCGCTGCAAATGATGTGCTTAAGATTGGTACAAGTGGCGGCCTGGGTATTAGCCATGAAGGCGCGCAACATCGATGGTACGAAATGCAGCAGTGTCACATGGTGCTGCCGGATCAGTCCGATCAATCGTTCAGCGTCCCGATGATCGCCCGGATTGGCGATCATCAATCGCGCACCATACATCAACGGCCAAAAAAACTCCCATACCGACACGTCGAAACTAAACGGTGTCTTTTGTAAAACCGTATCCCTAGTACCAATCGGAAAGGCTTCCTGCATCCACACCAGGCGATTATGCAGCGCACCATGACGATTCATCGCACCCTTGGGTTTACCGGTGGAACCGGAGGTGTAGATGATATACGCCAGATGCTCGGGATGCAGCGTCACGTCCGGGTTATCGTTCGGATAATCCGTGACGGTTAACGTATCCAGCTCCAGCACCAGGCAATGTTCTGGACAAGGTATTTTTGCCCTGACATGACTTTGCGTCAGCAACAGTTCAGTACCGCTGTCGGCGATCATGTGCTGCAACCGCTCCGCAGGATAATCCGGATCCAGCGGCACATATGCGCCGCCCGCCTTCAATACCGCCAGTAACGCCACCACCATGTCGATCGAACGCTCCAGCGCAATACCCACTCGGCTTTCCGGTTTGATACTCAGTGCGATCAAGTGATGCGCCAGTTGATTGGCACGCTGATTCAGTTTCACATAACTCAGTTCGGTGTCCTGAAAGATCAGTGCCACCGCGTCCGGCTGATCCATTACACGCTGCTCGATCAGGCGTTGCACCGGTTCGACATCGGCATAATGCCGTGCATTGACTCCCCAATCGTTGAGCTGCGTCCATTCCATTTCGCTCAGCACATTCACATCACCCAGGCATTGCAGCGGATTGTCCGTCAGTTGCCGCAGCAGATATAGATAGTGTTCGCTCAACCGCTGTATCGTGTCCGTCTCGAACAGTTCCGCCGCGTACGTGAACCGTGCGTCGATTTGGCCGTCCGGTTTCTCCACCGTATCCAATACCAGTTCGAATTGCGCGCCGCGTTCACCCGGCTCGAATTCGCTCACCGTCAGTCCGGGCAGTCGATACAACGCGCGGTAGTCTTC
>FSSH01003986.1_pt1 | contig 33310 bp, 27 predicted proteins | sample 1166101 | NCBI WGS metagenome assembly FSSH01 (sample SAMEA32972668, study PRJEB13176) | freshwater metagenome | biome: Drinking water system; feature: Biomass in drinking water that filtered by 0.45 um membrane; material: drinking water | place: USA | collected 2012-12-20 | depth 0 m
TTTTAAGGATTATAGCAATCCTGGAAGTATTTCTATTTGCGATAAACTCACTCAGCTCAATTACAATAACATACTGTTTATTATGATTTACTTTATTTTTCCATGGCATTGCTTATATTTCTTACCTGAGCCACAGGGGCAGGGTTGGTTGCGGCCTACTTTCTCATTCTGACGCACAAAGGGTTGAGTTTTATCATCCTCAGTTTGTATATATCCGCTCTCTTCCACCAACGCTTCTTCATAAGCTTCATGATGAAGTTGTATATTTTCCGGTGACCGCAAAGTGTCCGTCACAGCTTCTACTTGCTGCTCATTCTTGATTTGTACCGTCAACAGTATTTTGGTAACTTCACGTTTTACTTCTTCGAGCATAGTCGTAAAAAGTTCAAACGCCTCCCGCTTATATTCCTGCTTGGGATTCTTTTGCGCATAGCCGCGCAAGTGTATGCCTTGGCGCAAATGATCCAATCCCGCCAGATGCTCCCGCCAATGCGAATCGAGAATTTGCAACATCACCACACGCTCATAGTGATGCATAATATCTGTGCCGACTTGTGCAACTTTAGTCTGATAATGGTCGCTCGCAAGATCAATAATACGTTGGAATAAATTTTCTTCATGCAGGCCCGATTCTTCCTCAAGCCACTCACGCACCGTGAAATGCAATTGATACTCCGCTGCCAGCGCTTTCTCCAATCCCGCCACATCCCACTGCTCTTCGACACTTTGCGGGGGAATATACAGATTGAACAAATCTCCCAGAACACTCTCACGTATTGCAGTTATCGTTTCCGAGATATCCTGCTCGGCTTCCAACAACTCATTGCGCTGCTGATAAATGACCTGCCGCTGATCATTCGCGACATCATCGTATTCCAGCAATTGCTTACGCATATCGAAGTTTCTTGCTTCCACCTTGCGTTGCGCATTCTCAATGGCACGGGTAACCCACGGATGCTCAATAGCTTCGCCTTCCGGCATTTTAAGGCGCGTCATGATACTGGCTACGCGATCCGAGGCAAAAATGCGTAACAAAGGATCTTCAAGCGAGAGGAAAAAACGGCTAGAACCGGGATCTCCCTGCCTGCCCGAACGTCCGCGCAATTGGTTATCCACACGCCGGGATTCGTGCCGCTCCGTACCAATAATATGCAAACCGCCTTTCTTCAGCACTTCTTCATGCGTCAACTTCCATTTCTCTTGTACTTCTTGAATACGTTTTTCTTTTGCTTCGTCACTTAATTTTTCATCATGCCGTATTTGTTCTATCTCAGGTTCTGGGTTTCCGCCCAGCACAATATCAGTCCCGCGACCCGCCATATTAGTGGCTATCGTAATCATTTTAGGCCGGCCTGCTTGTGCAACGATACTTGCTTCGCTGGCATGCTGTTTAGCATTCAAAACTTGGTGCGGAAGTTTTTCCCGGTCCAGCAACTTAGATAACAATTCATTGTTCTCGATGGATGTCGTGCCAACCAATACTGGCTGGCCACTTTCATAGCATTCTCTAATTTCACGAACAATCGCTTCATTTTTCTCTTTCATCGTACGGAATATCTGATCCATACGATCTTCCCGGATCATCGGTCTATGTGTTGGAATAATGATGGTTTCCAATCCATAAATCTGCTGAAATTCAGCCGCTTCCGTATCGGCAGTACCGGTCATGCCCGACAATTTTTGGTACATACGGAAGTAATTTTGGAAAGTAATGGAAGCAAGTGTCTGATTTTCTTTCTGAATAACAACACCTTCTTTCGCCTCCACCGCTTGATGCAAACCATCGGACCAACGGCGGCCGGACATCAAGCGCCCGGTGAATTCATCCACGATCACTACTTCATCGTTTTGCACGACATAGTGCTGATCCAGCAAATACAAATTATGAGCGCGCAGACCTGCAATAAGGTGATGCACTAAATTGATATTGGCCGGATCATAAAGACTCGATCCCGTTTTGAGCAGTCCAGCCGATTCCAGCAACTTCTCCGCATGTTCAAAACCGGCTTCGCTCAGCGTGACCTGATGAGACTTTTCATCCACACTATAGTCACCTTGACTTTCCTCCGTTTCCTGCCGGATAAGTTTTGGCACCAGTGCGTTAATGCGCACATAGATCTCGGTATCACCTTCCGCCTGGCCCGAAATGATGAGCGGCGTGCGCGCTTCATCAATTAAAATCGAATCCACTTCGTCCACGATTGCGAAATTAAGCACGCGCTGCGCACGTTCATTCGCATGCGCCACCATATTGTCGCGCAAATAATCAAAACCATACTCATTATTGGTGCCGTAAGTGATATCAGCCGCATAAGCAGCTTGTTTTTCGTCATGCGGCATCTGCGAATAAATAACGCCGACACTCATTCCAAGAAACCGGTAGATCTTACCCATCCACTCAGCATCGCGCTTTGCCAGGTAATCATTCACGGTGACAACGTGCACACCCTTGCCCGACAATGCATTCAAGTAGGCCGGCAATGTTGCCATGAGTGTTTTTCCCTCACCGGTACGCATCTCGGCAATTTTACCGCCGTGCAAAACCATGCCACCGATAAGTTGCGCGTCAAAATGCCGCATCCCCAGAATCCGCTTGCCAGTCTCACGAACCACAGCAAATGCTTCGGGCAGCAATGCATCCAGTGTCTCTCCATTTTGAATGCGCTGTTTGAATTCGTCCGTCTTGCCACGTAAGTCGGTATCCGGCAACCCTGCAATAGCCGACTCCAGTTCATTGATAGATCGCACAGCCTGGGTATACTGTTTAATCATCCGGTCATTGCGGCTGCCAAAAATTTTCTTAAGTAGATTGCCTAGCATAAGTCTCTAAATATTCCGTATGAATACATTGTTTAAAAAAACAAAGGGTGAGCATATTTCTCACCCTGCAAAAATCCTGAAGAAATCAGTGCTCCCATTTAACCCGGTTTTTTCAAAAATTTGGCTGGATTCTGCGGTTTGTCTTTATGCCGGATTTCAAAATGCAAATGTGGCCCCGTAGAACGGCCGGTATTGCCAACCTCAGCTATTTTCTGCCCCTGCAATACAACCTCTCCGAGATTCACCAGACGCTTCGATGCATGTGCATACCGCGTAACCAAATCATCACCATGGTCAATTTCAACCATATTACCATACTCAGGATGCCGATCAGAATAGATCACCACACCGCCCGCAGCGGCTTTGATGGGTGCGCCCACTTCCGCAGTAAAATCCACACCTTCATGAAACGCTCGCTTTCCCGTAAACGGATCGATCCGGTATCCGTAACCGGAAGAATACCAATCGGTCTCAACCGGCATCTCGGAAGGCAACACAAACTTTGTGATCCGGTCATGCCGCAACAAGGAATCCAATGCGCCCAGCTTATCTGTTCTTTCATCCAGCATATTCGATAATTCTTGCAACTTGAGGCTGAATTCAGAGAATGATAGCACCTCAGCGGACAGATCATTCCGCGCACCGCCCTGACCTGGCATTTGATTAAATGAGAAATCTCCCGATTTGATTCCTGAAGATTCCGCCAGACGCTCACCCAAAGCATCCAAACGGAGTAATTGCGCCTGCATTTGGCCTAATTTACTCGCCATGACATTCAAGTTATCTTGCAGATGCGTTTGAATCTTCTGATGCCGCTCTTCTTGCGGATTAACCAGTACCGCTCTCAGAAGAGGCGCATCGATTCGATCGGCGTAGCGCAATGAAATAAAATTCAGACTCAGCGCCACGGCCACAATGATGAGTAACAAAACACTTATTAATAATACAATATGGAATTTGGTTAACGCCAGCTTACGCGCTCGTTCCGAATTATTTGAAATAAAAATAATATTCATACTTTGTTTTCATTGGATATCGATTAAATACCCATGGCCTCTCATAAAGTTAACACTTACTTTAACCTGCTTGGCAAAACACCTGAATACGCGAGCCTGTTCACAGCGGCTCAAAAACTGCATGAAGATCAATCCACATTCTCCAAGCTGATTCCAGCCCAATTGGCACAGCATTGTAACCTTGGCCGGATCACCGATGGCAGACTGATCATAGTGGCCGAGAATGGCGCGATCGCTGCAAAACTTAAGCAAATCTCTCCATCATTGTTGCTCAAGCTGCAGAAATTAGAGTGGCAAGTTACTGCAATTCAAATTTTGGTGCAAGCAGATTACGCTGCAAAAAACATAAAGCCATCGGCAAGACATCGATACAACAAGAAAAAATTAAAATTAAGCGCAAGCGGAAAAACGTGCTTAAATCAATTAGCTGAAGCGCTACCGGATTCCGAATTGAAAAACACCATTCAATCGTTCGTTAAAAAACACCAGAACGATTAAATCTCTTTCCTATTTCAACATCATGCAACTATTGACATTCCACGCTGCCACACTCTCGCGATAAACTTTCTCATTCAATTCCAATCTTTCTCATGCAGGCACAAGGCAATTGCTTGATCAAGCACAGTAAGTTCCCGGACATCAAACCGTTTGCTCGGTATCCTGAGAAATACCAGCACCATTCCCGGCAATCATTGTCTACTGTTTCTTTATTCAATCGACGTCTCGTATATAATGCAAATTGCCGAGCCGTTTTTCACATCACAAAAGAAGTCTTTTAGTACCGATTAAGTCTTTAATTTTATGATGATAACCCATTCCTTCCGATACAATAACTGAGTCTCGATTATTCAATCGACCCCGCAAAAACAATCTCATGAATGTTTTCTATGAAGAAGCTGGAACCTTTAAGATAGGCACTATTCTGGCTGACAATACAACGTCGCTGCAAATAGAGGCTGTGCATGGCAAACGATCGAAAATCAAGGCCTCATCCGTGTTGTTCAGGTTCGATAAACCGCCTTTAACCGAATTCATGGGGCATGTACAAAAAATAACCGATGAATTGGATCCTGATTTTCTTTGGGAATGCTGCGCGCAAGAAATCGAATTTACCAGCGATACGCTGGCCGCGGATTACTTTGGCCATTCCCCGAACCCGGTTGAATCGGCCGCGACCTTGCTGCTGCTGCAAAATGCGCCGATGTATTTCTATAAAAAAGGACATGGCCGCTACAAAGCCGCGCCACCGGATGCACTGAAGGCCGCGCTCGCCGGTCAAGAAAAAAAGCGCCTGCAAGCTGCGCAACAAGCACGCTATGTTGAACAGCTAAATCAATTCATCCTGCCCGAGGAATTCCAATCGTGCATCTCCGGTTTACTCTATAAACCGGATAAGAACTCGCTGGAATGGAAGGCTCTCGAGGCCGTCTGTGCGGATAAAAAACTCACTGCCGTAAAATTACTGGAAAAATGCGGCGCTATTCCGTCTTCTCACGATTACCATTTCAATCAATTCATCTGGGAATATTTTCCTGAAGGCACCGGTTTCGGTGAACTGGAATCACAGTCGGTTGATGATGTTCCGCTTGATTTAGCGGTAGCCGATGTTGCGGCATTCAGTATTGATGATGCCTCAACGACAGAAATTGACGATGCATTTTCCGTAACCCCATTGTCCTTAGGAAGTTTCCGCATCGGCATTCATATTGCGGCACCGGCATTGGGAATTATCCCTGAATCAACAATCGACAAAACCGCTGCATCCAGACTTTCCACGGTGTACTTGCCCGGAAAAAAAATCACCATGCTGCCGGATGCGGTGATCAATCACTTTACATTAGCTGAAAGCAAATTGTGCCCGGTCCTGTCCTTGTACCTGGATGTATCGGATGATTTCACCGTCACGGCTACTGAAAGCCGGCTTGAAAAAATCAACATTGTCGCAAACCTGCGCAACAATGCGCTGGAGCAGCATTTCAACGAAACCGCATTAAACAAAGGCGATTTCACGCATACATTCAGCAAGGAATTGAGTCTCTTGTGGAAATTTGCTTGCAAAATGGAAAATCAACGTGGCAAAACCAATGACAGTAATAACGACAAAGTCGATTACAGCTTTGAAATCAACGGTGATCATGTCACGATCAGCGAGCGCAGGCGCGGTTCACCGATCGATAAGGTCGTATCCGAATTGATGATTTATGTAAATACGGAGTGGGGCAAACAACTCACCGATGCCGGTATCATCGGTATTTTTCGCAGCCAAGCCAATGGCAAAGTGAAAATGGGCATCTCTCCCGCACCTCACCAAGGATTGGGCGTTTCCCAATACGCCTGGAGCAGTTCTCCGATGCGGCGGTATGTCGATCTGATCAATCAAAGGCAACTCATCGCCATGCTACGCAATGAAGCACCACCCTACCACAAGGACAGCAACAGCCTTTTAATCGCCATGCGCGACTTTGAAACAGCCTACGGGATTTATGGCGAATTCCAGCGTGCCATGGAACGTTACTGGTGCCTGCGCTGGTTATTGCAGGAAAAGATTCAAACCGTTAACGCTCAGGTTATCAAGGAAAATTTAGTAAAACTCGATCATATCCCGTTCGTCGCGCGAGTTCCTTCGTTGCCTGAGATGGCGCCGGGTGCTTATGTCAAACTTAAATTATCCGGGATCGACTTGTTGGAACGCACCTTGCATGCGGAATTTTTGCAAAAACTGGATGCATAGAAACCTATCTTCCATAAATCTGCACGAATCATGTGACAAGCCCATTGTTGTTGCCTAAAATAATGCAATCATCTGTAGCGTATAGACTTAACTTCAAGGTTTAACCCTTAGGCTGTGACCACTCAAACTCTCGCAACTTCACCTTTAGCGCTGGCTGGTTATCAGTACTTACAGAGCCATCGTCTAGTTGCCGCGATGATGGCTTCTCTGCTATTACATGCCATTGTATTCTTCGGTGTGACTTTTCAGTTTCCGCAACCGAAGTCCGACAAGATTGCCTCATCCTTGGAAGTGGTGCTGGTTAACAACAAGACACAGACAAAACCGAAAGAATCCCAATTACTGGCTCAAGATAATCTGGATGGCGGAGGCAACACGGAAGAGGATCGCCGGGCGAAAACGCCATTCCCAGTACTACCAAGAAACAAACCGGTTATCGCTGAGAGTATTGCGCAGCAAAAAGTTAAACAACTGGAACAGGAAGCCAAGAAGCTGATGGCCGCCGTCAGCGAAACGCCCCAGATCGAGCTGCCCAAGGAACACAAGAACGAATCGGAAAGCAAATCGGTCGCAGTCGACTCGACCGATTTACTGCTGCGTAGCCTGGATATCGCTCGCCTGAGAGCACAGATCGATCAGGACCATGATAGTTATCAGAAACGCCCCAAACGCAAATTTGTCGGTGCACGCACCAAAGAGTACCGGTTCGCCCGCTACGTTGAGGATTGGCGCATCAAAGTCGAACGTATCGGTAATTTGAATTACCCGGAAGCCGCCAGAAAAGAAAAGCTCTATGGCAACCTGCAACTGACCGTCGGTATCCGCGCCGATGGCAGTCTGGAATCGATTGAAATCAATCGCTCATCCGGAGAAAAAATTCTCGACGAAGCGGCTGTCAATATCGTTAAGCTCGCCGGGCAAAACGGATTCGCGCCCTTTCCACCGGATATCAGCCAGGACACGGATATTTTGCACATCACCCGTACCTGGGTATTCGCAGCTTCCGATATGTTACTGAGTCAATAATTGTTGAGTCTTAGGAAATTTAATCAGAGATACCAGCCATGCTCGATTCTTATGCCGTGATCGGCAACCCTGTCTCACATAGCAAATCACCGGTGATCCATACCGCCTTTGCGCAACAAACGAACCAGGCTATGCGGTATGTGGCCTTGCTGGCACCGCTAGATGGTTTTCAGGCAACCGTGCAAGACTTCCGCCAGCGAGGCGGAAAGGGATTAAATGTCACCGTGCCATTTAAGCTGGAAGCCTATCAACTGGCGCCCCGTTTAACCGAACGAGCAAGCATCGCACAGGCCGTCAATACGCTTAAATTTGAAAACGGCGAAATTCTCGGTGATAACACCGATGGCATCGGGCTAGTGCGCGACATCGAATCCAATCTGGGAATTCCCATCGCGGGAAAACGCATACTGCTCCTGGGCGCGGGTGGTGCCGCGCAGGGCGTCATCCTACCGTTACTGCAGCATAAACCCTCGCTGCTGGCAATCGCTAACCGTACCCCTGAAAAAGCAGCAGCGCTACGGAAACAGTTCAACACTTATGGCAACATTGCAGCAGGTGATTTTATGTTTTTCGCCGATGAACATTTTGACATCATTATTAATGCTACTTCCGCCAGCCTGCACAATGAACTACCTGAATTACCAGCTAGTGTTTTTGCAAAGGCGACTTTCGCCTACGACATGATGTATCAGCATGAACCAACTCCTTTTCTCAAATTCGCCCGGCGACATGGCACGCAACAGATAGCCGATGGAATTGGTATGCTGGTTGAACAAGCGGCCGAATCTTTCTTTATATGGCGCGGGATCAGACCTCAGACAAAACCCGTCATTGCACAGTTGAAATTATTAATTTGATTCAATTCACCAAGCATGCAGGCCTAATAATCCAAGAAGTACGGTGATTACGCACCTGACCGGCAAACGTAATCACCATGCAAAATTCCTCTAATAAACAATCGATGCTACATTACTGGCTGTCGATATATTGCCCGCCGCATCCAAAGCCTTGACCGTGTAGCTATAAACAGACCCGGTTGCAGTTCCCAGCGCATCTGTATAACCAGTTGAAGTACTTACTGCAATTTTTGTTCCATTCCGGTAGATGTTATACCCTGCTACAGCGATATTATCCGAGGATGCATTCCAGGACAGAGTAACTAAGGCAGAAGAAATAGTCCTTGTCTTACCTTTTACCTTTGTCGTGGTTGTAGTCGATTTTAATGTCGCCAGAAGTGAAGCAGGTACAGTCGGAGCAACAGAATCCGCATCCAAGCATGACACACCATCTCCACACGGAAAACCATCCCATATTTCCAATCCTGTGGAATGCGATTCAACTGTTGCGTAACCGCCAGTATAGGGATTATTCACCATAATCCGGGTTACCGGGAGATTGTAATCCCCCATACTTGGGCCGTGGTAATCGGCAATTACTTGACCATCGACCGCCGCCCAGAAACGCCCATCGCTACCGCTTGAACGGTGCCAGTAAACCTCAAATTTAAACCATTTGCCAACAGGCACGGCAACCGCTTGATTGTCGATTGTCCAATAATCAATCCTTGGCCATGGACCATTGGCAACATTGTCTCCTTTTGTTTGCCAGTAGAGCTTCCCATCCAATCCTTTTATAATAGTTACACCTACTCGATAATCGCCTTGCCAATTATTCAGATATCCGCCCGTTTTGAATTCAAACTGAGTGCGCCAACCGGCTCCTGGCACATCACGCGTTAGTTTTGACGGAAAATCCTTCGGATAATAAAACCAGTAAGTCATATACAAATTATTCACGTCACCGATCGTCCAGGGTCTTTTAATCAGCAACGGTGATTGTGAACCAGCCTGCCCCAAGTCACCTTTTATTTTTACATTTTGAAAAAGCTCACGGATTGAATTACCTTTCGGTCCAATGACCGATCTAACTTCGTTAGTTATATAGTTTCCGATAGATGAAGAATCGATCGGGTCAATCGTAATCAGTTGAATGCCCGAAAAATCCGAACCCAAAGCTTTAACCGGCCACGAATACCCTGTTTCACTATCCGTACCCGTCAGGTATTGCCACGCACCATTCGTATAAAAAGCGGTGGGCGCACTGAGTGAAACACCAGCGCCAAAGTTGGATTTAAAGAGCAGATTTGCTGCATGCGCTACAGGGGCGATTGCCAGCATCAGCATAAAAAGAACTGCATTGGCAGCTCTGTACATTCGTTTATTAATTATCATTTGAGGTTCCTCCTTAACATTAAAAGGACGGAACTGCGTGGATATGCCTATATCGAAGTTATTTCGTTCGAACTGTCAAAATCACATCGATGATCAAGACGAGAGCGTTATCTGGCAGTCCTGCTATCCTGGGGCACTGGCCCGTTAGATCAGTGACTTTGCGTCCCCTGCTTTCGCAGAGTTTGCCTTTTTCATACTACGAATCATCTATAAGCAGGAACTGTGCCAATCGAGAATCTTCCGGTCGACAATTAAAGAAAATACAATTAACAAATAAATTAAATATATTTTCGTCATGGACAAGCAGGAATCAAGCAAAGAGTAGGTGACGTTTCTTGTTAGCTGGCGACAAGAACGGTCAGCGCCGCATAGTAAAAATACAAAAAAGTGGAACGACCCCGGTTAGCCGTCCAATATTTTATTGGTGCTGACATAGCACTGACGGTTATACTTCCCGGTCATCAAATTGCAAACTATTCAGCGTATAAGCAGGCTGAATTTATTCCCAACAAGAAAGCTGCTTCGTCAGCGCAAACCTGTTATGACAGAAACGGACAACGACAACGATCAGGACAATTCACCGACGCCGCTGCAGCAGGTCACGTTTCTGTTACGCAAATACAAGCTGGTCGAAGGTCTGGTGAATCTGCAGGATGCGCCGGACGAATCGCTGGTTCATTCTGCGGTGCAAAAACAAAATCTGTCCGAGTTGCAGCATTTCCTGGATCAACTCCACCCCGCCGATATCGCAGTGATTCTGGAAGCGCTGCCGATGGAAGACCGGTTGTTGATCTGGAGCATGGTCAAAACCGACCGCGACGGTGAAGTGCTGCTGGAAACCTCCGACGCCGTCCGCGCCACGCTGATTACCGACATGCACAATCAGGAATTGGTCGCGGCCACGGAATATCTCGATGCCGACGAGATCGCCGATCTTGCCCCGGATTTGCCGCAGGAAGTCATGGACGATGTTTTCCGTTCGCTCCCCGTGGAAGAGCGCGAACAACTACGCTCCGCCATGTCGTACCCGGAAGACTCCGTCGGCGCCTTGATGGATTTCGATGTCATCACGATCCGCGAAGATGTCCGCATGGAGGTGGTGTTGCGCTACCTGCGCATGCTGGACGAAATGCCCGATCATACCGACCAGCTCTTCGTGGTCGACCGGAATGAGCAATTGAAAGGCGTATTGCTGATTAACCGCCTGCTCGTCAGTGATCCCGATACCCTCGTTGCCGATGTCATGACCAACGAAATAATCAAATTGCAGCCGGACGATGTCGCCCAGCAAGCGGCCAATGCGTTCGAGCGCTACGACCTGGTTTCCGCTTCCGTGGTCGATGAAAACGACAAACTGCTGGGCCGCGTCACCGTCAACACTGTCATCGATTTCATTCGCGACAAAGCCGAGAACGAAGCATTGAACCTGGCCGGTTTGAGCGAAGAAGAGGATCTTTTCGCGCCGGTGTTAAAAAGTGTGCAAAACCGCTGGGTGTGGCTGGCCGTCAATCTGGTCACCGCGTTCATCGCCTCCCGCGTCATCGGCCTGTTTGAAGATTCCATCGAAAAACTGGTGGCACTCGCCGCGCTGATGCCGATCATCGCCGGCATCGGCGGCAACTCCGGCAATCAAACCATCACTATGATCGTGCGCGCGCTGGCGCTGGATCAAATCAACACCAGCAGCGCCTGGAAATTGATCACCAAGGAAGTCGGTGTCAGTATCGTCAACGGCCTGCTATGGGGAACCATCGTCGGCCTGTTCACCTTCGCCATTTACCAGAACGCCGAACTCGGCCTGGTCATGACCCTGGCGCTGGTGCTAAATCTGCTGCTCGCCGCGCTGCTCGGCGTCTTGATTCCGCTCACCCTGCGCAAATTCGGCCGCGACCCGGCCATCGGCTCCAGTGTCATGATTACGGCTGTGACCGATAGTGGCGGATTCTTTATTTTTCTTGGGTTGGCGACTATCTTCTTGCTGTAGTTAGGCAGTATTTGCTGACACAATTCGCCTGAATTTGATAACACTTAATATATCAAAAACTTATTAAATGACATCTAAGCATCCCGGTTTTCGCGTCTTTGTTATAGGTGCCGGATTCTCCAAGCTCGCAGGTTTGCCACTTGCTTGTGAACTATTTCCACTTGTTAAGGCAGCTATAGAGCGTCGGCATGGCCGTGATACAAAGTTTCAACGCGACCTTGATGCTTATATCCATTATAAACGCATCGCTGATGGTATAGAAATTCCAGAACTCGCTGTAGACCTCGAAGCATTTCTCTCATACTTAGATATAGAACATTTCTTGGAATTGCGCGGCAGCGACACATGGAGCCAAGAAGGCAATGAATCTCAACTAATGATTCGTGCCGCAATTGGCGAAGTCATAAGCACACATACACCGGCTGCTGACAAACTCCCAGCGGCCTACTATCGCTTCGCTGAAAATCTGTCGATTCATGACTGGATACTGACTTTCAACTACGACGTACTCCTTGAACGAGCCATTGAACATGTTGGTAAACCCTACAGGCTTTTTCCAAACCGATTCACGAGTATCGGTAAGCACTTAAATACTGTCAATTCAAAGCAGGAAGAAGTAGTACTTTTAAAGATGCATGGGTCAGTTGATTGGTTCCACGACAAACAATATTTAGAGCTACGTGCATCTTTGGGGCCACATAAGCCAAATGACAGCATCCTTCATACCGTCTTTGATTTCCCGGATCGATACAAACTTACACCATTGATTGACGGCCCTCGGTCCGACGATGATCCCTTGCAGCACTTTCACAGAATTAGAAATGTCGATCGCTTTTATTCGGAAAATAGAACTCTCGAAGCACCCTTTATTCTATCGCCGTCTCACGTGAAGTTTGTCTATGCAGAGCCACTATTGAGCTTCTGGAACGGAATGGGTAAATCTGGCGGAATGAATCTTGGCATAAGCATTATAGGATTTTCTTTGCCACCACACGATGAATATATCCGAATTGGACTGTATCAAATGATCAGTAACTACCAGGGTTACTCTTGGAATACGAAATGGCTCAGCACCACACTCAAAGACCATGTGAAGTTCGTCGACTTCCGAGATAGTGAAGCAGATGTCATGAAATACCAGCAGCGATATAGTTTCGCTGAGTCGTCAAAGTCGAAGTTCTATTTTAAGGGCTTTGGAGATGATGCACTCAATTTTTTGTTTACGCACCAAAGAGAAATCTAACAATTCGGCACAATCGAACCGGGAACGTTATATGCATTTTGCAAAGCTTCTAAAATATCTATGAAATTTCTGACTTTCCTCGGCACAGTCCGCAACAGCTCACCCCCCAACCCTCCCCGGTTGGGTTTGCGAGTCGCCAGAGCTTGCGTAGCGCAGCTGCACCAAGGCGATATTTCCGTGGAACTGATCGATCCGCTGGATTTTGATCTTGGGCTCATATTCAAACCGCACTTTGCTTACGCTCAAGGCAAAGCGCCCACTCAGCTCCAATCCTTAGCGGAAAAAATCGCAGCAGCGGACGGTTATGTCATGGTGAGTCCGGAATACAATCATTCGCTCAGCCCGGCTTTGGCGCATTTGCTCAATCACTTCGGCAGCTCGCTGTTTTCGTACAAACCCAGCGCGATTGTCACTTACTCGGCGGGACAGTGGGGCGGTGTCAGGGCGGCGGTGGGGATGCGGTCTTTTCTGTCGGAATTGGGTTGTTTGCCGGTCTCGGCGATGATTCATGTCCCCAAAGCGCATGAAGTGCTCGCCGAGGATGGCAATTTCCTCGCGTCTGCCGATGCGGAAAGATGGACGAGCTATTTTGCCAGAGCCTTTGCGCAGCTCACCTGGTGGGCATCCGCCGCGCAAAATCAGCGGGCTGCTATCGACCCGCACAAGCTGGCGCCTGCTTTTAAAAAGGACCCGTCGCAAAGAAATGCGCCCTAAGCGCATGAATTGTTAAACTGCTTAACCCGCAGGTTGCACGCTGGGTATGGAAAACATCCAGCAAGGTTTGAAATGCTTCATATCCGAACGATTGCACCACGTATAATACAATCCAGTTAACGATTTCCCCTGCAACTATGCCCGCCCCTGAAAGCAACAAGCACCCGCAAACCAAAAACCCCTTGCAAGGCATTACCCTGGAAGCGCTGCTGATCGAGCTGCATGCGCAGGTTGGCTGGGAGGGTCTGGCTAAAAGGATCGATATCAATTGCTTCAAACAAGATCCCAGCATCAAGTCCAGTTTGAAATTTTTGCGTAAGACACCGTGGGCCAGAGAGAAAGTCGAGGCCCTCTACATCCAATTGAAATAAGGCAGCCATGAGTGAATTCAGTCTTAAAGGGCACGACACGATTGCATTGAACGATCTGCTGAAGATCACCGGCCTGTGCGGCAGCGGCGGCGAAGCCAAGGCCATGATCGCCAAGGGTAAGGTCAAGGTGGATGGTCAGGTCGAGCTGCGCAAAACTTGCAAGATCCGCAACGGCCAAGTGGTGGAATACGCCCGGGAGCAAATCACCGTCACAGGCTGAGCCATTCGGTTCAAAAAAGCCAGCGCGCTGGCAGCACATTCGAGTATCCTACGCGGTTATTCAGCCCAGACCGTAAACCATGACGCAATACCAACTCTTCGCCACCACGCCCAAAGCGATGGAAGGCATACTCGCCAACGAAATCCAAACACTCGGCGGGCAAAACGTGCAGCAGAAACTCGCCGGTGTAGCTTTTCAAGGCGACCTGGCGATGGCGTACCGCGCCTGCTTATGGTTGCGCACCGCCAGTCGCGTGCTATTGCTGCTCAGCAGCTTCGAGGTCAAATCGCAACAGGATCTCTACGATGGCGTGCAACGCATCGACTGGTCCGGGCACCTGAACGCCGACGACAGCCTGGCGGTATCGTTTAACAGCAAGAATAATGCGGCGATCAACAACACCCATTTCGGCGCGCTCAAAGTGAAAGATGCCATTGTCGATCAACTGCGCGCCAAGTTCGGCAGCCGCCCCAATGTCGACACTGAGTACCCGAGCATCCGCGTCAATGTTTATTTGCACAACGACACGGCACAGTTGAGCCTGGATTTATCCGGCGAAAGCTCGCATAAACGCGGCTACCGCGAAGTCAGCATCGCCGCGCCGATCAAGGAAAACCTGGCGGCGGCGATTTTGCTGCGTGCCAGTTGGCCGGAAATCGCCCAGCAAGGCGGCTCATTGATTGATCCGATGTGCGGCTCCGGCACGCTGCTGGTGGAAGGCGCGCTGATCGCCGGGGATATCGCACCGGGATTGCAACGCGATTATTTCGGTTTTCTCGGCTGGAAACAGCACGACACCGCGCTCTGGGAAAGCGTTTGGGACGATGCGCAGCAACGCCGCGAGATTGGTTTGAATAAATTGCCGGTGATCGCCGGTTTCGATCAGGATCGCCGCACCGTCGCCACCGCATTGCAACATGTCGAAAACGCCGGGTTGGCGGGAAAAATTCACATCGAGAAACGCGACATCAGCGATGCCTCCGCGGCGGAAAGCTGGGCGAAAGGGCTGATCGTCTGCAACCCACCGTATGGCGAACGGCTCGGCGACGAAGAACAAGCCGCTTTGCTCTACCGTCAGTTCGGCGAGGTGTTAAAGCAACGCTTCGCCGGTTGGCAGGCGGCGATGATCATCGGCAATCCGGAGCTGGGCTTCCGGTTGGGCATCCGCTCGCACAAACCAATTACGCTGTTCAATGGCGCGCTGGAGTGCAAGTTATTGCGCTTCACCATCGAAGAATCCGCTTTCTTCGAACCGAAAACCCATTCGCAACAGGAACGCATCGAACACGTCAGCCGCCGCGCCCAAGCCGGACAGGTCGACAGCCAGGCAGAAATGTTCGCCAACCGCTTACGCAAGAACCGGAAGAAACTGGCCAAGTGGGCCAAACAAAATCAAGTGCATTGTTACCGGCTGTACGACGCCGACCTGCCGGAATACGCGGTGGCCGTGGATGTGTATCAAGGCGAGCAGACCTGGGTCAACGTGCAGGAATACGAATCGCCGAAAACGATCGATCCTATCAAAGCCAATCAGCGGTTGGCCGGTGTGATGGCGGCGATACCCCAAGTGCTGGAAATTCCCGCCGAGCAAGTGTTTCTGAAAATTCGCCGCAAGCAAAAAAGTACCGACCAGTACGAGAAACTGAGCGACTTACGTCACTTTCATGTGGTGGAAGAAGGCGGTTGCAAGTTTTGGGTGAATTTCGAGGACTATCTCGACACCGGCCTGTTTCTCGATCACCGCCCCATGCGTCTGCTGATCCAGCAACAAGCCAAAGGCAAGCGCTTCCTCAATTTATTCGCCTACACCGGCAGCGCCACGGTGCATGCCGCGATCGGCGGCGCGGTGTCGAGCGTCACGGTGGATATGTCGAACACGTATCTGGATTGGGCCAGAAGAAATTTTGTGCTCAACGGCATTGATGGCGATCACCGGCTGGTGCGCGCCGATTGCTCGCAATGGCTAGCCGAACAAGCCAGTGCCAAACAAAAACCGCAATTCGACCTGATCTTTCTCGACCCGCCCACTTTTTCCAACTCAAAACGAATGGACGAAGCTTTCGACATCCAGAAAGACCACGTGCAATTGATCCGTAATGCTGCTGCTTTGCTGGCGCCGGGCGGAACCTTGTATTTCTCGACCAACTTCCGCCGCTTCAAGATGGACCAGGAAGCTTTGCGTGATTTAGCCATCGAAGACATCAGCAGCAAGATGATCCCCGAAGATTTCGCCCGCGATGCCAAGATTCATTATTGCTGGAAGATTTATCGATGAATGGGTGTAGCTCAATTCCGCTTTAATAACGCATCGTTACAATTCGAGAAGATCAGCCCAGAGGAATACTCTGAACTGATCTGGATTCTTCTTACCGGTTGGCTGCGATTTGCGCCGTGATACGCCCTCGAGTTCAGGCTTGTTCTCAGTTATTGCGGCGGTGGCGTGCAGTGAACCCCAGCAGCCCTAATCCGGCCAGCAACATGACGTACGTTCCGGGTTCAGGGACGGCGGTCACAACGATATTATCAAAGTATACGTTGCCCGCAATTGCGTCAGATCCGACAAAATCTTCCAACATAAGATGCAGCGGCATACCATTCATGAGGGTGCCACCATAAACAAATAGAGCGGTATTGGCATTGATCGTAATCGAATAATTTGTCCATGCTCCGCTGTGCGTCAATACCACGTTGAGTCCCGGATAACCGGCCTGAGTACCTGCGATCCAAGTATGCGATCCCGGTTTACCATCACTGATACCCACGAATCCGCCCAGATCAGCCGTGGAAGAACCGGGTGTCTCGACACTCAAGTAATCGAAACTCACGGTATAAATTTGTGATGGCGCAAAGAAGGAGTTGGCGGTAAAAATATCACCACCGGAGCCGAGTCCGGTAAATGACAGCACGTCATTGCCACTCAGCGGATTCGTTGGATCGGCAACGACAACACCGGTTCCAACGGGATTCCATTGACCCAGACCGGATTCAAAATCTTCACTAAAAAGTGTAGTGCTCGCTTGCACGGAAAAAGACGCAAACACCGCAATCAATGCACCCAAATAATTCGAGTATTTCATGATGATCTCCCTTGTTAAAAAATCTTGATACTAAAACCCCTCGCCGCAAACGGCAGGGCATTCAGTACACCTATCCAATAATCGCTCAAAAACATCGCAGCCGATATCAGTAGAAATACGCAGGATCGGCGCTTACACTTTATATCAGTGTTTTATGCGCCTCAACATTGAACTCACCAAACTTGAATCAAAACCTCAACTAGCCGTTGCATTCCGCCGATGCACCAGCTGATACAACACCGGCACCACCAGCAATGACAGCAAAGATTGCGACAATGTGCTGCCGATCATCACGGTCGCCAGGGTGCGCTGCACTTCCGCTCCGGTGGTAGTGCTCAGCGCCATCGGCAGGAAGCCCAATGATTCCACCCAGGTCGTAATCAGGACCGGGCGCAGCCGCAATAGCGCCCCAGTCCGGATGGCTTCTTCGAGCTTTAGCCCCTGCGCGCGCAAATCGCGAATGAACGACAGCAGCACCAGACCATCCAGCACCGCCACGCCGGACATGGCGATGAATCCGACCCCAGCGGAAATCGATAGCGGAATATCGCGTAACCACAGCGCGACGATGCCGCCGGTAATCGCCAATGGCACCGCGCTGAACACCAACAAGCTATCTCGCATACTGCCAAGCATGGTGTACAACAGGAAAAATACCAATCCAAGCGCCAGTGGAATAACAATCTGCAAGCGTTCCGCCGCCATGATCAACTGCTCGAATTGTCCGCCCCACGACAACCAATAACCGGCGGGCATTTTGACTTGCTTGGCGATATGCTCTTGCGCTTCCATGACAAACGACCCGATGTCGCGGCCACGCACGTTGGCGGTAATCACCACACGGCGCTTGCCGTTTTCCCGGCTGATTTGATTGGGGCCTTTGGCAATGTGCAGGTCAGCGACTTCGCCAAGCGCCACATACACCGGCAATGGCGCGGCTGGAGCATTTTGGCCGCCGCCTGCTAACAGCGGGTTCACTGCCATATTCTGCGCTCCCGGCGCGACCGGTACCGGCAGCTTGACCGGCAGGCGTTTGAGCATTTCGATATCACCACGGACCTGTTCCGGCAGCCGCACTTGCAACTCGAAACGGCGGTCGCCTTCAAAAATCAAGCCGGTCGTTCTGCCACCGATGGCGATATTGATCGCGTCTTGCACATCGCTGCCATTGAGGCCGTAACGCGCCATTTTGGTACGATCCATCTGAATCGATAGCACTGGTAAGCCGGTAATTTGTTCTACCCGCACATCTGCCGCGCCGGGCACCGCCTTGATGATTTTTTCAATCCGTTCGGCAAGATTGAGCATGACATCGAGATCGTCGCCGAACACTTTCACCGCGACATCCGCGCGCACCCCGGATAGCAGTTCATTGAAGCGCATTTGTATCGGCTGCGTGAACTCGTAATTGTTACCCGGCACTTTGCGCACCGCTTCCTCCATCGCCGCGATCAATTCCTGCTTGCTGCGATACTTACCGGACCATTCGGATTGCGGTTTGATAATGATGAAGATATCCGCGACACTTGGCGGCATCGGATCGGTCGCAATTTCCGCTGTACCAATTTTGGAAAACACCCGGCTGACTTCGGAAAACTTCTTGATCGTTTCCTCCAGCTCATTCTGCATCTCAACGGCTGTACTGAGGCTGGTACCGGGAATACGGATGGCGTGCAGCGCAATATCCTCTTCGTCCAAGCTGGGAATAAACTCACTGCCCATACGCGTGGTCAGCAGCAGCGACAAAATCACGATAACAGCAGCGATGGTCACCGTTAACCCCTTATTATCCATCGCGGCATCCAATGCAGGCGCGTAGATTTTCTTCGCCCATAGCACCGCGGCACCTTCTTTTTCCATCATTTTGCCGGAGAGAAACATGGCCACCGCCGCCGGCACAAACGTCACCGACAGAAATACCGCACCCAGCAATGCCAGCAATACCGTGTATGCCATCGGATGAAACATCTTGCCTTCCACACCGGACAGCGCAAACACCGGCAGATAAACCACCATGATGATAATCTGCCCGAACAACAGGGCTTCCCTGACTTCTTTGGAAGCATCGAAAACGATCTCGAAGCGTTCTTCAGGCGTTAATTCCCGCCCCATTCGCCCTTGTTCCAGCGAAAGACGGCGAATACAGTTCTCCACGATGATGACAGCGCCGTCGACAATGATGCCGAAATCGAGCGCCCCCAGACTCAGCAGGTTGGCGCTGACATTACTAGCCACCATGCCGCTGATGGTGAACAACATCGCCAGCGGAATAATCAGCGCGGTGATCAGCGCAGCGCGCAGGTTGCCGAGCGATATGAACAAGACCACGATGACCAGCGCGGCGCCTTCCATCAAGTTGTTTGAAACCGTGCTGATGGTTTTGTCGACCAGCGTAGTACGGTTATAAACCGGCGTTGCAGTGATACCGGCAGGCAGACCACGGTTGATCTCGGCCAGTTTTTCCGCCGCCGCCTGCGAAACGGTGCGGCTGTTTTCCCCGATCAGCATAAACGCCGTACCCAGCACCACTTCGTGGCCGTTCTGCGTCGCGGCGCCAGTGCGTAATTCCTTGCCGATCAATACATCGGCGACGTTCTTGACGCGTATCGGCACGCCCTGATTACTGCCCAGAATGATCTCGCCGATTTCGACCAGATCGGCCACTTGTCCCGGTACCCTGACCAGATACTGTTCGCCGCTTTTCTCGATATAACCCGCACCGATATTGAGATTGTTACGCTCCAGCGCCAGTACCAGGTCTTGCAGCGTCAAACCTAATGAAATCAGTTTCTCCGGATAAGGCGTGACATGAAATTGCTTGACGTAGCCGCCGACCGAGTTGACCTCCGTCACCCCTTTCACCATGCGCATGCGGGGTTTGACGATCCAGTCTTGCAACTCGCGCAAATCCATCGACGTATACGGTGTGCCATCCGGTTTGCGCGCCTCGGGATCGGCATCGACAGTCCACATAAAAATTTCACCCAGACCCGTAGAAATCGGCCCTATGGTCGGGACAATCGCGACTGGCAACCGGCTTCTGACTTCTTGAATGCGCTGACTGACCAGTTGCCGCACCAGGTAGATATCGGTGCCATCCTTAAAAATCACCGTGACTTGCGATAAGCCGTAGCGCGACAGGGAGCGGGTATATTCCAGACCGGGCAGTCCGGCCATCGCCATCTCGATCGGAAAGGTAATGCGCTGTTCGGCTTCCAGGGGCGAATAACCAGGCGCCGTGGTATTGATTTGCACTTGCACATTGGTGATGTCCGGCACCGCGTCGATCGGCAGCTTCAGGTAGTTGTACATGCCGAATGCGGCCATTGCCAGCACTGCCAACAAAACAAGCCCGCGCTGGTATATCGATATTTTCAAAATCCGTTCAAACATGATTTTTCCTTGGGTAGCTTATTTGTGTTGGCTAATGGTCATGCGATGCACCGGCTTTGTCGATATCGGCCTTGATGGCGAAGCTGTTGCCCGAAGCATATCGTTCCCCGGCAGCAAATCCTTTCAATACCTCCACCATTTTGCCGTCGCTGCGGCCCAATTCCAGCGGACGCGCTTCGAGATAACCGCCGTAACGGCCAAACACGACTGTCCAGTCACGGAACGTCTGTATCGCTTGCGCCGAAACCGCAACCGGCACTTCTATTTCGTCGGATACCAGCTCGATGTTGACGAACATACCGGGATGCCAGCGGCCGTCCTTGTTGTCCAGGATGACTCGCGCCGTGGCTGTGCGCGTCTGTCCGCCGATCAGCGTGGTGATATACGTGACGACACCCTCGCCTTCGACGTCGAATGCAGTCGCTTTGACCAAGGCTTTCTGCCCGACTCTGACAATACTCAGATCTTTCGGGTACACCGTCACGGCGGTCCACACCGTCGACATATCGGCCACGGTGAAGATGGTGATATCGTCTTTTAGCACGGCACCCAACGCAACCGTCCGAGCAATGATCAACCCCGAAATCGGTGCGCGGACTTCATAACGCGTTAAATCTTTCGCTTTTAATCCCGGCTCGGGCCGCACCCCCAGTGCACGCAATTTTTCAGCCGCGAGATCGGAAGCAATCTTGGCTTCATTCAACACCAATTCCGCTGCCTGAAAATCTTGTTTTGCCGAAATTTTTTCTTCCCACAGTTGCTTTTCACGCTCATACACAGTTCTTGCGAGCGACAATCGCCGTTGCGCCGCCAGGTATTGGCTGTGCAAATCGGCAAGCAGCTGGCTTTCGATGACCGCCAACACATCACCTTTCTTCACCATTTGACCCGGCTCAAAATTCACCGTCGCGACAATCCCCGGCAAGCGCGGCACTACTTGCACGATCCTGTCCGGATTAAAAACGATCTCGCCGGGCGATGTCAGCATCGAGCGGATCACTGCCGGTCCAGCCGTTTGTATCTCGACACCCATTGTTTTGAGCATCTCATCCGTCATTTCCAAGCGCGCTTCGACTTGACTGGAACCCCAGCGGAATGTCTGGCCGTTGCGCTCGGCGGCAATCGCCAGATCAAATGAATGCGGTTCTTCCACCACTTGGTCGCCGAGCAGATAATCGGCTTCCGGTACAAATTTAATCAGCTGCACCGGCGCTCCAAGCCGCGTCAATGCGATAGACACCTTAGCGGCAGCCGGTGGAAGCGGCTTGCCGTTTTCATACAGATAAATCCGGAATTGCGGCGGCACGCCTTTTTCAAAAATCGTCAATTCCAGCCCGAAACCATTATCAACAAACAACTTGCCGCCTCTTGGACCGGTATCCGGCTGATTTTCACCCGCTATTCCGGTATTACCAGCCGCCATCTCCGCTGTGTCTGCCGACGGCTTATCCAGCAACAAAATCAATCCCGCCAGTACAACACCTATGGCAATGACGATCAAAATTGGCATCAATCGCGTTTTATTCATCATGTATCCTTTTTACTTTTCCGCTGTTAAGGCAAACGTCCGTTGATTTCATGCTTAGGCTTGATGCTATCGATTGGCGCTGCGATCAGGCGTTCTATGTCGTTAATCAGACGTTGATAGTTTGCCAACGCACGCACATAGAGCAGTTGATTCTGAAACAGCACGCGCTGGGCATCCAGCAGCTCCAGCAAACCAAATTTGCCCAGCTCATAACCTCTACGCATCACATTGAAGGCGCTCCGGGCGCCGGGCAGGATTTCATCGCGCAGAATATTGATTTCATTCCATACCGCCGACATCGTTTCATACGATTGCGCCAGCTCGGTTCTAAGCCGTATATCGGTCGCCACTTGTTCATCGACGGCTTTATCCACGCGCTGGTAAGCTTCCTTGAGATTGCCTTGATTGCGATCGAAGAGCGGCAATGGAATCATCACGCCCGCGACTGCCGTGGTGCCGCCCAATTGCGCATGATGCACAGCACCGGCATTCAGAGTCAGATTGGGGATGCGGCGGGTTTGCTCGACTTCGACCAGCGCTTTGCGATGTTCAATGTTTTTCATGGCACGCAGCGCCATCGGATTTTCTAGCACCCGATCTTGCAGTGTTTGAAAATCGGGCGGCGCAATCGATGTTTCCAAAGTCCCCAAGGCTTTAGCAAACTGCGGCACGGCGCTATCCCATAGCAAAGCAAGCCGTTTCCGGGCGGAAATCAGATCCCGCTGCGCCTGTTCGAATTCGATTCGCGCCGTGGACAGTCCGACTTTGGCTCTGGTTTCTTCAATGGGCGGCACTTTGCCTGCCTGCACTCGTAAAACCACGGTATCCACCACATTTTGCGCCAGCTGCCTGGTTTCCTCCGCGAGCTTGAGCCGTTCCTGGCCGGCCAGCACTTCGGTAAACACATTCGCCACCCGGGCTATGATTTCCACACGCCTGGATTCATAGTCCCGCGCAGCCAGTTCCTCATTCAGCCGGGCGGCGCCAACCCGGGCGGCGCGTTTACCGCCCAGTTCGATCAATTGTCCTATCCGGATAGTTGTTAGTTGTTGCACCACTTCCTGTGCCACCGAATCCTGCGAATTGATGTCACCACTCAGCTTTTTTATATTCCCGGGATTCTCAACATTCACCGACAATTCCGGGTTTCTCAGTAACCCCGCTTGCAGGGTAGCCCCTTCCAATGCACGCATTTCCTTGGCAAACGACGCCAATTCGGGATTACGAAGCAGGGCCAGATTGACCGCGTCACGCAACGTGAGATCACCAGTCTCATGCGCGGACGAGTCTGCTGTTTGACTTTTGATACCATTTGGCGCCACACCGAAAGCATCGGCGCCAACATTGGCATGGAACGAAAAACCCAGTAAAAAAATGAACCCGGGCAAGATACGCCGCAATCCGGATACCGCCCAATAGCAAAGCGCGATCGATAAGCCGCTCAATGTCATAAATCCTCCGCATACACCTATGCTATGCAAATATGAAACGGATCATTGAAAAATCAGAACTGATCTGTTTTTTGCATAACTATGGATTATTACCATCCATCCACAAAAAATACTTTTTAAAGTCTGGTTTATAGCAAACGAAGGGCGCGCGGAGGACGCAGGGGCAAATCCGGGATTGTCTCGGGAATCAAGGAAGAAATGAACACCGCCATGACTTCCGTCACAACTACATCGGGAATCAAGGGGAAAGAATGAAAGAAAAACGGCTGGTATTGTCCTGCCGAATGCAGGCACAAGTGCGTTGTCGCGTCGAGATCGACACCTTCCCACGACACATTATTACGATGCAATTCCAAATGAGTCGCAGGATCGGCGGACAAGGATTGACGGACATGATCCAGTTCATGGGCAAATACTTCACCTCTGAACGATAAGCTCAGTCCATTCGTCAATATGCTGACAATAAGCATAAAGATGATTGGATAAGCCGAATATTTCCGCATAAAGTAAGTATTTAATCTATAAAAAATGAAAATTTCATTTAAGCGCAATCATTCCACAGAATGATGCTATTTGCAATTTAGAAGTTTATGAAAAAAATCAAACTTTAGAAAATCCCAACGTCTTCAGCCATCAGCATATCCACCAGTGCAATGAGCGGCAATCCGATCAGGCCATTCGGATCATCCCCGGTCATGCGTTCAATGAGCGCAATCCCCAGTCCTTCGGATTTTGCACTACCGGCGCAGTGATAAGGCTGTTCTTTGCACAAATAATTTTCAATTTGCTGGTCGCTCAGCGGGCGGAATTTCACATGATAAGGAATGACACGCGACTGCAAACGATCCGTCGCGCTATTTAGCAGACATAAAGCGGTATAAAAAACAACTTCTTTACCTCGAATCAGTTGCAATTGTTTTACCGCATTCTGATGATTCAAGGGCTTGCCGAGTGGAATATTCCCCAATGCCGCAACTTGATCGGAACCGATAATTAAGGCATGCGGATAAGTCTTCGCCACAGCACGCGCTTTTGCCTCAGCCAAACGCACCGCTGTTGCTTCGGGAGATTCATTGGGCAGCGATGTCTCATTAATATCCGGATATTCCGTTTCAAAGGGAAGCTGCAACCGTTGCAGCAATTCCTTGCGATAAATCGAGCTGGATCCCAGTATAATTTGCGGGGTAATGTTTTGTGTTTTCAAAATTTCCTTCTGTAATTTTTGACACTTAGGTTTAAAAAATATAACATGCGCGCCTTATGTCTGATAGGTTAGTCATAGACTCTCTGGATTTTGTGCGTAATGCGGGCAGTCGTCATGGTAAAATCCCGTTGGTTGAGCTTGTGCGCTTACATGATCGGTTATTTGATCAGGAAGGGGAGCTAATCTATCAAATCAGTGGCCAATTCGACAAGAATGAAAGGCCGGGGATATACGTTGAAATAACCGGAAAAATCCATCTTCATTGTCAGCGTTGTCTTGGTAAACTAGTGCATCATATTGATTTGAAGACATTCCTGATACTGGCCAAAAATGAAACAGAGTTGGAGCTGGCCGATGATGACGATACGATTGATGCGATTTTAGCAGTCCCTGATCTGGATGTTTTTAATTTAATTGAAGATGAAGTGATTCTCAGTTTATCGATCGCATTGTGTCACGCGGATGACGAATGCAGCATGTTTAAACTGAAATCAAACGGCAACGGCTTAGCTGATAAAACACAACCGGCGCACCCTTTTGCAGCATTGGCAGCATTAAAAAAGACAAATTGAGTTCAAGGAGTTATTCACATGGCAGTCCAGCAAAATAAAAAATCCCCATCAAAACGCGGCATGCACCGTTCACATGATTTTTTGACCAATCCGCCATTAGCGGTAGAGTCAAGCACGGGAGAAATGCATTTACGCCATCATATCAGCCCTAACGGCTACTATCGCGGCAAAAAAGTGGTTAAAACCAAAAACGATTAAAAACACAATTCTTATTGCTACAGATCGCATCAACTATAGCTTCTTTCAGCCGCAAGAGCACCGAAATTGGATATCACTGTAGCAATAGACTGTATGGGGGGAGATCATGGCCCCCACGTGACCGTTCCATCCGCGCTCGAATATTTGCGCCAGGATCCTGAAGCCAATATCATTTTAGTCGGCATTCCCGATGCCATTGAAGCAGAACTGCGCGCCGCTAAATCCGAGTTTAGCCCAAGAATCCGCTTACATCCGGCAAGTGAAGTTGTCGGCATGGATGAATCACCGGCAACAGCCTTGCGCGGCAAAAAAGACTCCTCCATGCGTGTCGCCATAAATCTCGTCAAAACCGGTGAAGCGCAGGCTTGTATCAGCGCTGGCAACACTGGTGCGTTGCTGGCTACCTCCCGCTTTGTCTTAAAAACGATCCCAGGCGTTGACCGCCCGGCGCTGGCGGTGATATTGCCGACCAGTACCGGCCACACTTACGTGCTGGATTTGGGCGCTAATGTCGATTGCACGGCGGAGCACTTGTTCCAATTTGGCATCATGGGCGCATCCCTGGTATCCTCGGTAGAGAATAAAGCCTTTCCAAGCGTCGGATTACTCAATATCGGCGAAGAGGAAATCAAAGGCAATGAAATAGTCAAGCAGGCGGCTGAATTACTGCGCAATAGCGGTCTCAATTTTTATGGCAACGTGGAAGGCAACGATATTTACAAAGGAACCACGGATGTCGTGGTATGCGATGGCTTTGTCGGCAACATCACGCTAAAAACCTCCGAAGGCTTGGCACAAATGCTGGCAGCCTATCTGCGTGAGGAATTCAAACGCAATTTGCTGACAAAACTCGCCGGTGTCATTGCGATGCCGGTCATCAACTCCTTTAAGCGCCGCGTTGATCACCGGCGTTATAACGGTGCCAGTTTCCTGGGTTTACGCGGCATCGTGATTAAAAGCCATGGCTCGGCGGACAAATATGCTTTTGGTTTTGCCATCAAGCGCGCCGCCGACGAGGTGCGCGGCGGCATGCTACGGCGTATCAGTGAGCGGGTAGCCGAGTTCTCCCGTCATTCTCAAACTCCCTCTAAAGAAATAACACGATAATGTACTCAAGAATCACTGGAACAGGCAGTTATTTACCGGAGAAAATTCTCACCAATCTTGATCTGGAACGCATGGTGGATACCAGTGATGAGTGGATCCGCACGCGCACCGGCATCACGCAACGGCATATTGCCGCAGAAGATCAAGTGGCCAGCGATCTGGCGCTGTATGCATGTCAAAATGCCATGCAGGCTGCCGGTGTGACCAGTCAGGACATCGATCTCATTATCGTCGCCACTACCACACCGGACATGATTTTCCCGAGCACCGCCTGTATTTTGCAAAACAAGCTGGGCATCGAAAATTGTCCGGCTTTTGATGTGCAGGCTGTCTGTAGCGGTTTTGTTTATGCGCTTGCCACAGCCGATATGTTTGTCAGTTCCGGCAAATGCCGCAATGCATTGGTGGTCGGCAGCGAAATCTATTCGAAAATACTCGACTGGAATGACCGCAGCACTTGTGTTTTATTCGGTGACGGCGCTGGCGCGGTGGTACTTTCACAGAGCGATCAACCCGGCATTTTATCGACGCACCTGCACGCCAGCGGCAGCCATAGCAACATTCTTTCCGCACCGGGAAGCATCAGCGGCGGGAAAGTACAGGGAACGCCTTACATCAATATGGAAGGCAATGCTGTTTTCAAATTTGCTGTCAAAGTGCTGGAAGAAGTCGTGCAGGAAGCGGTGGCAAAAAACAATCTGCAATCCACCGATATCGACTGGCTGATTCCGCATCAGGCGAATATCCGGATTATTCAATCAACCGCCAGAAAACTTGGATTGCCGATGGACAAAGTAGTCGTGGCCGTGGACAAGCACGGCAACACCTCCGCCGCTTCTATCCCGCTCGCACTGGATATGGCTGTGCGTGACGGGCGTATTCAGCGCGATCAATTGGTTTTACTGGAAGGTGTCGGCGGTGGTTTTACATGGGGAGCAGTCTTACTGCGTTGGTGATTTATGAAATTTGCATTTGTATTTCCGGGCCAAGGATCGCAATCCGTCGGCATGATGAATGGGTACACCGGTTTACCCGTCATTCAGGAAACCTTTCAAGAAGCGTCCGATATCCTTAGACAGGATCTCTGGTCCATGGTGAATAACGGACCGGCGGATGATCTCAATCTTACGATTAATACCCAGCCGCTCATGCTGACCGCAGGGATTGCAGTGTACCGCGCCTGGACAAGCCTGGGCGGCGAGCAACCGGCATTGATGGCCGGCCATAGCCTGGGTGAATATACCGCGCTGGTCGCCTCCGAGGCATTGAGTTTTGCCGATGCCTTGGCATTGGTGCGTTTTCGCGCACAAGCCATGCAACAAGCCGTACCGGAAGGTGTTGGCGGCATGGCGGCGATTTTGGGACTGGACGATGAAATCATCGAAACCATCTGCCGTGACATTACCAGTCAAAACAGTGAAGAATCGCTTGAACCGGCCAACTTCAATTCACCGGGGCAAATCGTCATCGCCGGGCATAAGAATGCCATTGTGCAAGGAATCGAACTGGCCAAATCCAAGGGAGCAAAACGCGCCATTATGCTGCCCATGAGCATCCCTTCACACTGCTCGCTGATGAAACCGGCGGCTGATAGCATGCGGCAGCAGTTAGCCCATGTGACCATGCAACCGCCCCGCATCCCGGTTCTGCATAATGCCGATGTAAAAACACATAGCGATGCTGCGGATATCAAAGAAATTCTGATTCGCCAGCTCACCAGCCCGGTTCGCTGGGTGGATACCATCAAAGCGTTTGCCGCTAGCGGCGTTACGCATGTTATCGAATGCGGCCCGGGAAAAGTATTGGCCGGACTCAACAAACGCATTGACCCCAACCTGCAACAGCTATCGCTGGCAGATGGTGAAGCCGTCAAACAAGCGATTAACCATTTAAGGACATAGCATTACAATGAACATTCGTAACACATTATCATGGCTCGATTTGAGGAGGTATGGTTTTGGAAAATAAGATAACGTTGATCACGGGCGCCAGCCGGGGTATCGGACAAGCCATCGCAATCAAAATGGGACAATCGGGTGCTGTCGTGATTGGAACTGCAACCACGGAAAACGGTGCCAGCGCGATTAATCAATATTTGGAAAAATCCGGTATCAAAGGAATGGGGATCGCTTTAAACGTAAACGATGCCGAGCAAATCAACCACGCTCTCCAAACCATACGGGAAAAATTCGGTGAAGTGGAAATACTGGTCAATAACGCCGGCATCACGCGGGACAATTTATTGGTTCGCATGAAAGACGAGGAATGGGACGATATATTGGAGACCGATTTAAAATCAGTATTCCGGTTAAGCCGCGCAGTTCTCCGCGCCATGATGAAAGCCCGTTACGGCCGCATTATCAACATTTCCTCTGTTGTCGGCGCGATGGGTAACCTAGGACAAGCCAATTATGCCGCCGCAAAAGCGGGTATGTTCGGATTCAGCAAGTCATTGGCACGTGAAGTGGGTAGCCGCAATATCACGGTCAACTGCGTCGCACCTGGCTTCATCGATACCGACATGACCCGCGCGCTGGCTGATGAATTCCAGCAGAGCTTGATTCAACACGTTCCGCTGGGGCGATTAGGCCGTCCGGAAGAAGTTGCTTCAGCCGTTGCTTTTCTGGCATCGTCCGCCGCAGGCTACATCACAGGCACGACACTGCACGTGAACGGCGGCATGTATATGGATTAACACAAAAACGGAATGGATTGATTCAATCAGATCGTAAAATCAGATTAATCACAAAACAATCACAAAAAGTTCTTTATAATGCGCCACCTAATTAAAAACTTAAATAGGAAGTTATGTGCCCGCAGTCATGTTTTGGTTTTGCTGGCATTTAAAATTTGTTAGAATGGCACGCATTTTTCTTACCTGAAAAGGAAATACCTAGATGGAAAATATTGAGCAGCGTATTAAAAAAATTGTAGCTGAACAACTTGGTGTTAATGAAGCAGAAGTCAAAAATGAATCATCTTTCGTCAACGACCTGGGAGCAGATTCGCTCGATACGGTTGAACTGGTTATGGCATTGGAAGAAGAATTCGAATGTGAAATCCCAGATGAGCAAGCTGAAAAAATAAATACCGTCCAGGAAGCGATTGATTACGTCACCGCCAATACCAGCGCCAGTTAGTATTTTGTATTTCAAGAATAAGTAAGCGGAGTTATTTTGTCCAAACGCAGGGTAGTCGTTACCGGATTGGGTATTGTGTCGCCTGTAGGCAGCACAGTATCCAGCGCATGGGAGGGCATCATCTCAGGAAAATCCGGTATCACCCGGATAACCCGTTTTGATGCATCGAGTTTTGCTTCACAAATTGCAGGCGAAGTGAAAGATTTCGATATTCACCAATATCTTTCTGTAAAAGAAGCGCGCCGCATGGACGTTTTTATCCATTACGGCATGGCAGCCGCGATTCAAGCCGTCAAAGACGCAGGTATCGATGATATTTCCCATCTTGATGCGGAAAAAATCGGCGTCAATATCGGTTCCGGCATCGGCGGCTTGCCGATGATCGAAAATACCGATACGGCGTATCATGCAGGTGGACCGCGTAAAATCTCTCCATTCTTTATTCCCAGTACCATTATCAATATGATCGCGGGTAATTTATCCATCATGTATGGCTATAAAGGACCCAACATCGCGATTGTGACAGCTTGTACCACGGCCACGCATAGCATCGGCTATTCAGCCCGCATGATCGAGTACGGCGATGCCGATGTCATGGTGTGCGGCGGCGCGGAATCCTGTGTAACACCGCTTGCCATCGGCGGATTTGCCGCGGCAAAAGCATTATCTGGAAACAATGACAATCCGGAAACCGCCAGCCGTCCTTGGGATGTCGACCGCGATGGTTTTGTTCTGGGGGAAGGCGCAGGCGTGCTGGTACTGGAAGAACTGGAGCATGCCAAACGGCGCGGCGCGAAGATTTATGCGGAATTAGCCGGTTTTGGCATGAGCGCGGACGCATTCCATATGACCGCCCCTTGCGACGATGGAGAAGGCGCTGCACGCTGTATGACCAATGCGCTTAAGAATGCGGGTATTAATACTACGGAAGTCGATTACATCAATGCGCACGGCACATCCACTCCATTGGGTGATATCGCCGAAACCATTGCAGTCAAACGCTGCTTCGGTGAACATAGCAAGAAACTGGCGGTTAGCTCAACGAAATCAATGACCGGGCACTTGCTCGGCGCGGCCGGTGGCGTGGAAGCGGTTTTCTCCGTACTTGCACTCCATCAGCACATTGCACCGCCAACCATCAATCTGGTCAATCAGGATCCGCAGTGCGATCTGGATTTCATTCCCAATACTGCGCGGGATATGAATATCAAAGTTGCGCTATCCAATTCCTTCGGGTTTGGAGGGACTAACGGAACGCTCGTTTTCCGTAGCATATAAATCATCATCTGTGGCGCATGCACACGCTGAAACGCCTCCTGTTCTACGCGTTTTTCGCAACCCTCCTGCTCATCGGATGGTTTTATCTTCATGTCCATTCCAGTATCACACTGCCGATCAAGCCGTATGAATTTTCTATCCGGCATGGCAGCAACCTGAAACAAACCGCCCAGCAACTGGCCGATGCCGGTGTCATCCACACCAAATGGTCATTAATCCTGCTGGCGCGTTACCTGAACCTGGAATCCGCGATCAAAGCCGGAGACTATCTGCTGACCGAGAATATCACCCAGATTGCGCTGTTAGACTATCTGACCAAGGGCGACGCCAAGCAGCATGAGATCAGAATCCTTGAAGGCTCAACGTTTGCGCAGCTGCGAAAAACATTGAATGAACATCCGGCTATACAAAATCATACGGCCGGACTCAGTGACCCGGAAATTTTACGCTTGATCGGCGCAACTGAAAGCGCAGCCGAAGGGTTGTTCTTTCCCGATACCTATTTTTTCGTGCGCGACAGCAGCGATATCGAAATCTTGCAGCGCGCTTATCGCACCATGCAAAATCACCTGCAATCCAGCTGGGAGTCGCGCGCCGGATCGTTGCCGCTAGCCTCGCCTTACGAAGCGCTCATTCTGGCTTCCATTATTGAAAAAGAAACCGGCCTGGAGAGTGATCGCGCTGAAATAGCAGGCGTATTCACCAACCGGCTGCGCAAAGGGATGCGGTTACAAACCGATCCGACCATCATCTACGGCATGGGCGAACAGTTTAACGGTAATTTGCGCAAACAGGATCTGCTTGCGGATCAGGAATACAACACATATACTCGCGCAGGTTTGCCGCCCACCCCGATCGCCCTGCCCAGTCTGGCTTCCATTCGTGCGGCAGTGAATCCGGCTAAAACCGATGCGCTGTATTTTGTGGCTAAAGGTAATGGGGAATCACACTTCTCCACCAATCTGGCAGACCATAATAAAGCGGTAAATAAATACCAGAAGCTACAAAAATAAAATCATGCCGCCAATCACAACGTCTCAACGTTAATCTGTGGAACTACATGACTCAATTTTCGATTGTAGTACCCACATTGAATGAAGCCGGGAATATTGATTTACTGTTAACTCGTTTATCCGCACTTAACTTTGCTCCGGATAGTTTTGAAGTTATTTTCGTCGACGACGGCTCTACCGATGGCACACCGGACAAAGTGCGCGCGTGGAGAAATCAGTCCAACGTTCATCTCATTGAGCGGCGCGAGAAACCCGATCTGACTACTGCGATTCTCACCGGCATAGCCACAGCCAAAAGCGATGTCATCGTCGTCATGGATGCCGATCTGAGCCACCCGCCGGAGCACTTACCGGCAATCGTTACACCGGTGCTGAACGGAGATTGCGATGTCGTTATCGGCAGCCGCTACGTAGCAGGCGGCAGTACGGAAAATTGGCCGTTGTACCGGCGGTTATTGTCTCGTGCTGGCGGCTGGATAGCCCGCCCGCTATGCGATGTGAACGACGCCACCTCGGGTTTCTTTGCCTTCCGCCGTGAATTGGCTGCCAGCATTTCCAATCATGCGCGCGGTTACAAAATCCTGCTCGAGTTGCTCATGGCCAACCAGGGGAAACTGCGCGTCTCGGAAGTGCCGATTTGTTTCCGCGACCGCGCGCAGGGCGCTTCCAAATTATCATTGTCGCACCAGCAAGCGTATGTGCAACGCTTGATCACTTTGGCCGGCGGCACAGCCACACTGAATACCACCGGACGTTTCGCCGCGGTCGGATTATTCGGCGCATTGATCGATGCCGTTGTTTTCCAATGGATGATCAGCCGTGACGCCGGACTTGCACTGGCCCACTTCATCAGTTTCTTCGTCGCCGCAGTCACCAACTACACGTTCAATTCAAAGTGGTCATTCCGCGAACATCACGCGGGTTATCTCAAATGGCATCAATTCGGCCGTTTTCTGACCGTCGGCGCGCTGGCATTATTATTGCGCGGCGGTG